>SPJL01001082.1_pt1 | contig 33525 bp, 27 predicted proteins | sample 3741751 | NCBI WGS metagenome assembly SPJL01 (sample SAMN10925998, study PRJNA522277) | cold seep metagenome | isolation source: Elba SIP-enriched marine methane seep metagenome, extraction at timepoint T3 | place: Italy: coast of Elba, Mediterranean Sea | reverse complement strand
CGTAATCAAAGAAGACCTTCCTTTACCGCTGTGGAGCCAACAACTGCTTATCATGTCGCTGATTTTTATAGCTATTTTACGCAGAAACGTTTAGCAGGCTGTTGAAAAACTATTGCGCTTGCCAATTCGGTGTAAAAAAAAAGATTCAAAATGCTCACTTACACTATGTAATCCACACGTGGTCATCTTTTTTTCCTTGACGGCCGCGCAAACGTTTTTCCATAATCTGTTAGGGGTCAGACTAACAGTACTCAATTTGATTTCAACGGCAAACCGAGCACTGTGCCTGAAAATATGTCTCTGCTGCGGGAGCACACATATCTTAGGCTCTTCAATTTGAGTGTATTTTGTAATGAATTCTGTAAAGTGTGAACTGGTTCAAGTCAGGAATTTATTCTAGATATTACATTAAGTTTGTAAATTAACTTTTTATTTAATAAGTAGCAGTCATTGTTAATTTCTAACGAAAACAAACAACTGGTTAGGGTTATGGAAAAAAGATATTATCCGCGCGTAGCCACTGATTTACCTGCCAGCGTTGCTAATAAAGAAGGTATCTCTTTTAATGTGAGGGCATTGGATGCTTCGTGTGAAGGTATCAGTATTGAATGTAACACCATTCAAAGAAACCTGGTGACGCCTGGGGGCAGTTTTATCAGTGGAGGTAAACCCATTGAATTGATGATCAGTCTCGATGTTCCGGATGATCAAGGGGATATTGATAAAATACAAGCCATGTGTCACGTCGCGTTTTCACGCAGAATTGCGAATAACCGATGCAAAATTGGCATGCGATTTATTGAATTGGGTGAAAATGGCTTGTCAAAATTATCCCGCTATATTGAGAGTTCTCTAGATGGCGCAGAATATCATCACAGTTGTTAAGGAACCTCTGATCAAGTCCAATTATTTTTAGCTTGCTAAAACTGTCGCTATTTTCCACGAAGATCGGCGCAATAGAATGACTATTACTGCTCACTTCGCGAAAAATAGCGACAGTTTTTTCTGCGCTAAATTCTAACCAACTTAATCAGAGGTTCCTTAATACTTATTCAGCTTCATCCAGCATAGTCAGGATGGTATTTTTTATATCTGACAACTGAGCTTCATTCGTTATCGGGTTTGAATCCTGGTCAGAAATTACAAACATATCCTCCACCCGGCTACCGATTGTGGTGATTCTTGCATCATGCAATTGGATTCTTTTTAACACAAATGCTTGTCCAAGGGTTGATAATAAGCCTGACCTATCTGTTGTAATGACTTCCAACAGCGTTAAGTTTTCTGTCGGGTCTTCAATAAATGATATTGTCGTTTTAATAGGGAAGTGTTTGGCTTGCCTTGAATTCTTATTGATATTTGAACAACGTTGTTCCGGTTTATGCACAAGATGATGTCTTAGTGAATCACAAATATGTGTTTGTCTGACGATTTCATTAATGGCTTCACCTGATTGCTCCAATACCTGGAAACTGTTCAGCACAAAATTATCCGGCGTAGTAATAACGCGCGCGTCCAGTATGGTTAAGCCCAGGTTATCAAGTGCAGCAGTACAGGTCGAAAATAATGATTCTTCATTTGCGCTATATACAAAAACTTCAGCGCTGCCATGCAGAGATTGAGAGCGAATTAATACTAAAGGCAGTTTTGTATCTGAATTTGAAGATAAGGCGATGGTATGCCAGGCAATTTCATCTGGGGAATAACGTATAAAATATTCTTCCACATTCAATTTTTGCCAAACTCTGTTTATGGTGGCATTGGAAAGACCTAATTTATTGAGTTTTTCTCTTGCATCTTTTTTGCACTCAGACAGACGCTCTTCTTTACACTGTGGTTCAACCAATCCTCTGTGTAATGCATTATGCGTTGATATATATAATGCTTTTAGAAGAGAGTCTTTCCAGGAGTTCCACAGGTTAGGATTGGTCGCCCTTATATCAGCCACAGTCAGTAAATAGAGATGATTAAGGTATTTTATATTCCCAACTTTGGACGCAAATTGATGAATGACTTCCGGGTCACTGATGTCTTTACGTTGTGCAGTGGTAGACATTAGTAAATGGCATCTTACCAGCCAGCAAATTAATTTTGTATCGCCAGAAGGTAATTGGTGTTGTTCGCAAAATGAATATGCAATTGTTTCACCCAGTACCGAATGATCCCCCCCAAGTCCTTTGGCAATATCATGAAACAAGGCAGCAAGGTATAACACTTCCGGGTTAGGAATCAGCAAAAAAATATCATTGCAGAATGGCAGTTCATCTCTATGTTTGTCCAGGGAAAAACGTCTGATATTCCGAACAAGGAACAAGGTATGTTCATCTACTGTATAAATATGAAACAGATCATACTGCATGCGCAGGACTATGTTTTGAAAACCGTTAATGTAGGCCGCAAGAATGCCGTAACGGTTCATTCTACGTAGTTGATGCGTAATTCCGTTATTTTGTCGCAGGATATCTAAAAACAGTTGATTTGCTTTCGGATTAGAACGGAAGTGGTCATCAATTAAATGAAGGCTGGTTCTGATCAGGCGAATGGTTGTTGCACGGATGCCACGAAAAGAGGGGTGTTTCTGCAAGATCAAAAATACTTCTAATAATGCTAAAGGGTTCTGCGTAAAGACATCATTATGTTTTGCTTCCAGATAACCATTTACCACAGAAAAATCTTCACTCACTGGTTGTGGAAGGTGTTTCTTGTTTTCTGCTACATATCGTTCATTAAATAATTGCAATAAAATATCATTCAACTGTTCGATGATTACTACAGTTTTAAAATAATATTGCATGAAATTTTCTACATCAGGTTCACCCTGTTTATCAACATATCCAAATTCGGCGGCTAATGTTCTTTGGTAATCAAAAAGTAAGCGGTCTTCGCCACGAAGGGTATGCGCATGCAAAGCGAAGCGAATACGCCATAAAATATTACGGCAGTTAATCAGTTCATTGTATTCAGAGTGTGGAATAAACTCATATTTGATTAATTCCCGCAACGTATTAGATTGATAATGACGTTTGAATACCCAGGCAATCACTTGCATATCTCTTAAGCCGCCGGGGCTTTCTTTTACATTGGGTTCCAGTTTGTAAGCGGTATCATCATATTTACTGTAGCGGGTGTCCTGTTCCTCCATTTTTGCTTTGAAAAAAGGTTCCGAAGGCCACAGTTGATCATCATAGATGATGTTTCGTAATTCATGGGCTAATTGAGTATTTCCTGTAATCGGGCGCATTTCCATTAAATTGGTGAAAACCGTCTGGTCATCAGCTGCCGCCTCAATACATTCAGATATTGATCTGACACTGTAACCAGGTTTTAGCCGAATATCCCACAAGAAATTTACAAAATTAGATAATGAATTTTGCATCTCCGGATCAATATAGTCATTTTCGGGGAGCAGAATGACCAAATCTATATCTGAATAAGGAAAGAGTTCGTTTCGACCATAACCGCCTGTCGCAATCAGGCTTAACGATTGGGCATAATTTTGCAGAAAATGTTGCCAGACAGCAATCAACACCTGATCAATAAAAAAAGATTTCTTGATTAATAATTCCCCAACATCTTGCAGAGGGTTGAATTCAGCCAACAGTTCCGCATCTTTATCCTGAATGGCTTGTTTAAAGTCGTTGAGTGGAGTGTTATTCAAAAAAAGATGTTTGAATTGATCTTGTAATGGCAAGTTGAGGCTCACATTTCTTCCTGTCTAAGTGTGAGAATTTCATAACCTGATTGCGTCACCAGAATCGTATGCTCCCATTGTGCAGACAGGCTGCGATCTTTAGTGACGGCTGTCCAGCCGTCCTTGAGAATTTTCATGTGGCGTTTGCCAATATTCAGCATCGGTTCGATTGTAAACGTCATCCCTTGTTCAAGCACAGCGCCTTCACCCGGTTTTCCAAAATGCATGACATGCGGGTCTTCGTGAAATTTTTTGCCAATGCCATGACCACAGAATTCGCGCACGATCGAATACCGATTGCTTTCTGCATGCTTTTGAATAACGTGACCAATATCTCCCAGAGTAGTCCCTGGTTTTACCAGTTCGATGCCTTTAAATAAGGATTCACGCGTAATGTTAACCAGACGTTTGGCATGGGGCGCGACGTGCCCAACACAAAACATTTTACTGGTATCACCATGGTATTCATCTTTGATCACAGTAATATCTATATTGACAATATCCCCATTTTTTAATTTTTTTTCACTGGGTATACCATGACAGATTTGTTGATTAATCGACGTACAAATGGATTTAGGAAACCCTCTGTAATTCAAGGGCGCCGGAATGGCCTGTTGTACATCGACGATATAGTCATGGCAAATCCGGTCCAGTTCATTCGTTGTCACGCCGGGGACGACATGAGGCTCAATCATGTCCAATACGTCCGCAGCCAGTTTTCCGGCGATGCGCATTTTTTCAATTTCTTCCTGAGACTTAATTGTGATACTCATTAATGGGTCAATATTTTATTTGTTGGCGCGGTTTTCGATAATGTTTTTAACGACGGAGGGGTCAGCAAGTGTAGAGGTATCACCTAGGTTTTCCAGTTCATTGGCGGCCACTTTTCGCAGAATGCGACGCATGATTTTACCTGAGCGGGTTTTTGGCAAACCGGGGGCCCATTGAATAACATCAGGCGAAGCGATGGGGCCGATTTCCTTGCGTACCAGCTGGACAAGTTCCTGCCGTAAATCGTCTGTAGCATTTACCCCGACATTGAGCGTGACGTAGGCATAAATGCCCTGTCCCTTGATAGCATGTGGAAAGCCGACAACGGCGGCTTCTGCAACCGATGTGTGCAGTACCAATGCGCTTTCAACCTCGGCGGTTCCCATGCGATGACCGGAGACATTGATGACATCATCTACCCGTCCGGTAATCCAGTAATAACCGTCAGCATCACGACGGGCACCATCACTGGTGAAATAATATCCTGGAAAGTTGGAAAAATAAGTGTCAACAAAACGTTGATGATCACCGTAGACGGTGCGTGCCTGTCCTGGCCAGGGGTGCTTGATGGCCAGCACACCTTCGGCTTCTCCTTCCAGTTCATTCCCTTCATTGTCCAGAATGACGGGTTGAACACCAAAAAAGGGCAGGGTGGCTGAGCCGGGTTTTAAATCAATCGCACCTGCTAACGGTGTAATCAAAATGCCGCCGGTTTCCGTTTGCCACCAGGTATCAACAATAGGGCAGCGCTGCTCGCCAACGACGCGATAATACCATTCCCACGCCTCTGGATTAATGGGTTCGCCCACACTGCCCAGTAAACGTAGACTGCTACGTGAGGTTCTAGTTACAAAGTCATCACCCTGCGCCATTAACGCTCTGATTGCTGTAGGCGCAGTATAAAAAATATTCACCTGATGTTTGTCAACAACTTGCCAGAAACGGTCAGCGGCAGGATAAGTTGGCACACCTTCAAACATCAATGTAGTCGCGCCATTACATAATGGGCCATATATGATGTAGGAGTGCCCGGTGACCCAGCCGATATCGGCAGTACACCAGTAAATATCCCCGTCCTGATAATCAAACACATATTTATGTGTCATTGCCGCGTAAAGCAGATAGCCGCCCGTTGTGTGCAGCACACCTTTCGGTTTGCCCGTAGAGCCTGAGGTATACAGAATAAATAGCGGGTCTTCAGCATCCATCGCCGTTGGAGGACAGTCATCAGAGGCTTTATCCATCGCCAGGTGATACCAGACATCTCTACCTTCAGTCCAGGGAACTTCTGCGCCGGTATTTTGAATAACAAAAATATGGCTGAGATTTGGACAATGCTCAGCGGCTTTGTCCGCATTCACTTTTGAGGGAACAGTTTTTCCGCCCCGATATCCCTGATCTGCACAAATTAGAAATTGACAGTCTGAATCAAGAATACGATCTTTTAAAGCATCAGCCGAAAAACCACCGAAAACGATGGAATGAACTGCGCCAATTCGGGTACATGCCAGGATAACCACAGCGGCTTCGGCAAGCATGGGCAGATAAATACACACCCGGTCACCTTTTTTGACCCCGTGAGATTTTAGTACATTGGCACATTTGCAGACGTGCTGATGCAGCTCCTGATAGGTGATTTTTTTATCATGTTCGGGGTTATCACCTTCCCAGAGAATGGCCGTTTGATCGGCTCTCTCGGGTAGGTGACGGTCAATACAATTGACACTGACATTCAGTTCGCCACCTTTAAACCAGGCAATCTTTCCGGTGGGATAATCCCAGTCCAACGCGGTATCCCATGGTTTGCTCCATGTGAGAAACTCCTTGGCCTGAGCTTCCCAAAATGCGACCGGGTCAGCCATGGATTGTTGATACAAAGCGTGGTATTTTTGACGGTCAATCAGCGCTGAAGTCGCTGTCTCGGGATCAACCGGATATCGTTTATTTTCTGCCATGGTAAGGTTACTTTATTGTTGTATGTAACGATTATAAAGTAATTGTGGTTAATTTTTCCAAACGGGTTGGGTTCCAATGTGCAATTGCCCAGTCAAGAATGGTGTGTTTGTCGCAATGAACCAGTTCTGAAGGGGGCGCTTGCTTTAATAAAGATAAAATAGTGCACAGGGTTTTTTCTATCGGCCATTGGCCAATTGCAGGGGCAAGCGTTTGTTTACTGAGTTTGTCACCTGACGCATTAACCAGGACCGGCAAATGCATATAGTTGGGTACAGGGTAGCCTAATAATTGTTGTAAATAAATTTGCCTGGGGGTCGAGTCCAGCAGATCATAACCTCTTACCACATGGGTGACGTGCTGCTCAAAGTCGTCGACGACGACAGCTAATTGATAGGCATAAATAGTGTCTTTGCGCAGAATTATAAAGTCGCCGACATCCCGTTCAAGCCGACTGATAATTTTACCTTGAAGCTGATCTTCAAACTGTATCGGTTGGTTGGTTGTTATTAACCGGTATGCGTGCGCCTGATCAGATACTCGGTGATCCCGGCAAGTTCCAGGATAGACATTGTGATTAAACAAGGATTTGCGACTGCAATAACAGGGGTAGCAAACATTATCATTCTTCAGACGGGTAAATGCGCGGGTGTAAAGCTGAGTTTGCCGGGATTGACTGACCGTTTCATCATCCCATAACAGACCAAACCTTTCCAGGTCGCGTTTAATAAGCGTGTCAGCATTTTTTACAATGCGCGGGGTATCTATATCATCGATGCGTAATAACCATTTTCCCCGCTGGCTGTGTGCATCAAGAAAACTGGCTACGGCTGTGAATAATGAACCAAGATGTAATGGGCCGGTTGGCGATGGAGCAAACCGGCCGATATAAACAGATGACAAAAAGAGAAACGATTATCCGGTTTGTTTTTCCCTGATTTCATCCAGGGTTTTGCAATCAATGCATAAGGTTGCAGTGGGGCGTGCCTCAAGGCGACGAATACCTATTTCAATGCCGCAGGTTTCACAGTAACCGTAGTCGCCGGATTCTATTTCTTTTAAAGATTCATCAATTTTTTTGATCAGTTTACGTTCCCTGTCACGCGTTCTCAGCTCCAGACTAAACTCGGATTCCTGGGTGGCACGATCATTTGGATCCGGGAAATTAGCAGCATCATCCTGCATGTGGCTTACAGTCCTGTCGACTTCTTCCATTAACTGCGATTTCCAGTTTTTTAATAGGTGCTCAAAATGTCCCAATTGAGCATCATTCATATATTCTTCGCCTTCTTTTTCTTCATAAGGCTTAAAACTGAATTCAGATACGTCAGTTTTAGAGTCACTCATCCTATAACTCCTAAAATAAAAAAACTGCGCATTTTTAGCAGAATAATGTAGCCAGTGCAAGAGTTTGTTATTATTTTTGGTTTTTAATGCAAACGAGTTATGGATAATTTAATCGCAAAAAAAATGGAAGAGGTGACAAGCTTTCATGTAATGGCCTTATTAAACAAGGCAAAACAATTGGAAAAACAAGGCAGAGATATTATCCACATGGAAATAGGGGAGCCTGACTTTTCTACCCCTGAAGCCGTCGTCAAGGCGGCACAAAACTTTCTAGCAAAAGGAGATATAAAGTACACCTCAGCGGCAGGACTACCTGAATTAAGACAACATATTGCCGACTATTATGCCAAGCATTATAGCGTGACTGTGGGTGTCGAGCGAATCTTTATCACACCGGGTGCTTCGGGTGCCATTTTACTGGCTATGGCAGCAACGATGGATCATGGGGATGAAATCCTGCTCACCGACCCAGGTTATCCATGTAACGCTAATCTGGCTCATTTACTAAACGCAAAAGCCATACGAATTCCTGTTCATGACAAAGAGTCATTTCATATGACTGCCCGGTTAATAGAGCAATATTGGGGAAAGCGCTGTAAGGGGGTGTTAATCGCATCACCATCAAATCCTACAGGCACAGTGATCGACTCAGACATTTTGCAGGAAATTATTCAGGTAACGCATGCACGAAAGGGCGTGTTTTTTTCAGATGAAATTTATCACGGCCTGGTTTATGGTGATGTTGCTGAAACCGCATTAACGTATAGTGATCAGGTTTTTGTGATTAACAGCTTTTCAAAGTATTTTGGCATGACTGGCTGGCGAGTCGGATGGATAATCGTGCCTGAGGGTTTCATTGAAGTGGTCGAAAAATTAAGTCAGAATATTTTTATTGCAGCCTCAACCCTTTCCCAGGTCGCTGCTGTTGCCAGTTTCGATGAAAATAATTTAAAACAACTGGAGGCACGCAAAATGGAATTGCAAGAGCGGAGAAACTTCCTTTTAGCTGGTTTGCGTGAGCTTGGTTTCAGTATTGAGGTAATACCGCAAGGCGCTTTTTATATTTACGCAAAATGCAGCATGTTTACTGAAAACAGTTTTCAATTTGCATTGGAGCTGTTAGAACAGGAAGGGGTTGCTGTCACTCCAGGGGTGGATTTTGGAAACAATAAGGAAAAAAACTATATTAGGTTTGCATATACGGCACCAATAGATAGAATATCAGAAGCTTTATCTCGGATAGGAAGGTTTACATGCCGATAAATCAATTGTCAGCTAAACAGTTACAACAAAAAATTGCAGATTCAGAAGATCTTTTTTTACTGGATGTCCGTGAACCTGTTGAATACAATTTCGCCAAAATAGAAGGAAGTACATTAATTCCTCTCAACCAGATCCCGGAAAAAACCAAGGAATTGCAGCCGGACCAGCTGACTGTAATTATTTGTCATCATGGTGTGAGAAGTATGCAGGCAGCGTCTTATCTGGAACGTTGTGGATTTAGCCAGTTGTTCAACCTGGCGGGGGGGATTGATTCCTGGTCAATTGAGTGCGATACCTCTGTGCTACGGTATTAAGACCGAACTTCACGGTCTATGTGTAATAACTTAAAAATAACAATAATTTATGTTTTTAAAAGATTTTTATTCAAGTGAGAGAGAAGGCTTGGTCATTAGTGCACATCAGGCCAGCCTGTTTGCAAAAGAAATTGCAGGCGATTTTAATCCGATCCACGATGCTGATTCCAAGCGATTTTGCGTTCCGGGTGATTTATTGTTTTCTTTGGTATTGGAAAAGTATGGAATCAGTCAGCAAATGACATTTACCTTTGCGGGCATGGTAGGCCATGGTGTTTCGCTGATTTTTCCCGACTCTGATGCCCAACAGATAGACATTACAGATCAAAATGGCAAAACCTATTTAAAACTTGAACGTAGTGGCAACGCGCAAAAAGATGACGCGGTTATTGAGCAGTTGGTCAAGGATTATGTTGCTTTTTCCGGACAAAACTTTCCGTATATTCTGGTGCCGTTGCTTGAAAAAGAAAATGTAATGTTTAATCTGGATCGTCCCCTGGTTATCTACAACAGCATGACCATTCAATTTGAACACATGGACTTTCACCAGCCGTTTCTTGAAATGTTGACACCGGACGTTGAAGTTAATGGTAAGCGGGCCACTGCTGACCTTCATTTTCATATTAAGTCGGAAGGCAGGGTCGTAGGGAGCGGGTATAAAAAATTATCGATCAGTGGTTTAAGACCCTATGAAACTGAACCCATGCAAGCGTTTATAGATGATTATCTGGCCAGAAAGGATTCTTATCAGGCCAGTGTTGTTGAATAGGCAAATGTTGAACAGGTTTTATGCCTGTTCAACACGTTTGCAAGGAAAGAATTAAAGCTCGTATTTCCAGTATTTTGTGCCCTTTAATGTTGCTTGAAGGGCCAGGCCGGTTTCAGTGATCTGGTAGACGGTGACGTTATTTATGATGGCTTCCTTTCCTGCAGCCGCGCCTTTATCGCCCGCTTTGACTGCAGCATCTGCATGGGCGCCGAATGCCCAGCCATGTTCAACAAAATCATTTAGTGTGTGCTTGTCATGAAACACAAACACAGCCCGGAAGTCTTTAGCCCCCAAACCAAGTCCTAAGCCCAGTTCGCCCATCTTCATGTATGTATGGTGTCCGGTTCTATTGTTTTTTACTACGCCATAACCCCCGCCAAAGCTGGCAAAAATAATGTTTATATTGGCATTACTGAATACAGCATACCCGGGAGCCCGGGTTATTTGAGACTTGACCTCTGGTTTTAATCGATATAAATCTGCTAACACTTCATTTTTCATTTTATGAATAGACGCGCGTTTCTCTGAGGGGGTGTCACCGCCTGTAGTTGCACAACCTGAAGTTAACAGACTGATGAACAATATAATGATTAGTTTTGCTTGATACATGGTGTCTCCGCGAATTGATTCAAGCAAACTATAGGAGACAATTTAGGAATAAAATGAGGAGCCAGACGCAGTCCTGGAAAATCAGATAAATGAAATTAGTTGTTGTGACAATTTGCTATCAATGCTTAGCGCGACTATGCAGAAGGAAATAACGCGCTAATTATCATACCGGCTTGTGGATGAGATTGGATTGTAAACTCGCCGCCTAGAGATTTAATGCGCTCCTTCATCCCCAGCAAACCAAACCCACTGGACATTTGTTCCAGGTCACACCCTTTACCATTGTCAATCACGCTCAATTTAAAGTGTTTGTTTTTATCCTGGGCGAGTTGAATGGTGACATGAGATGCTTGTGCATGACGGTTTATATTGGTTAAGCATTCTTGCACCAATCGATAGACTTGAATGGCTGTGTTTTTTTCAAGATCATTTACACGATCATCACAATCGAGGTGAATTGAAAGTGTGGTATTACGTTCATGCCAATGCTCGATCAGATCAATCAACGTAGCCTTTAAACCCAGTTCAGTGAGTACCATCGGATGAAGTTGTTTCATCATTGAGCGCACCACCTGCATTAAATGGTCACATAATTCAGAAATTGAGGCCGCTATTTTGGGGGTATCTTTATGTTGATTTGCAATGGATGCTGTCATGACTTTGATGGCCGTCAGTGACTGTCCCAATTCATCATGCAGTTCCTGCGAAAGACGCTTGCGTTCATCTTCCTGCACATCAAGTGTGTGTTGGGTCAGGCGTCGATTTTGTTCTTGCGCATGATGCAGAACTTCAATCAGATGATTAATGGCATGTGCAATGACGTCATATTCCTGAGTAGAGAATTCTGATAATTTTTGGTCATAATTACCTTCTTCAATCATTTGTAAGGAGTGGACAATAATATTGATGGATTTTAATGTCCGGCTAAAAACCAGGTGAATGCCGATAGAGGAAAGCAATACCAGCATAGATAAAGTCATAAAATAGGCACCGGTTTCTTGCCAGACCTCATTTAATTCGTCCAGCGGATTGGCCTTTATGATCAGAACAAACGCCTTTCCATCACTCGTAATAACCTGATGTTCAACGTTCGGGTAATCCACTCCCACCAGTTGAACAAACCAGGCAGGCGGCACATCTTCACCCGGTTGCTTCATGTCGGTGATGGTGATGATATGACCCGTAGGGTCTTTTAATTGAATATGTAAGTGACGGGTTTGTTGTAAGGCATGCAAACGGTAAACCCAGTCATTATGCAGGGATGGTGTGTCAGGGACAGTAGAAACACTTAATTTAACCAGTTGCAACGCCAGGTTGATGGAAGACAGGACCTCTCCCTCAACTGCCTTGCGCGCTTGTAAAATAGCCAGTCCACCACCAAGAAACAAGGTACAGATAAATACGAAGAGAATTCTCAGAGTGATTTGGTTTCTTAAACTCATACTAAAAAATCAATATTGCCACAGTAGAAAAAAGCGTAAAATATATCAGGTAATAACAAAAGGATTATTTTATGAAACATATCAATTTTATAACCTGTTTGATGACAGGAGCAGCTTTTACTGCGTCTGGAGCTCTGGCAAAGGATAGTGGTATCGAAAACTGTATTGCTGCCATCCAAAAGCAAAAGTCCGGGGATATTATCAAGCTGGAAAAACTGATCATGTCGGGCAAGGGTGTGTATGAATTTGAAGTAAAGGATGCCAATGGCTTTGAGTGGGAATTCATGTGCGACGTGGCCAGTGGTAAAATTTTTGAAACAGAATCAGAAGTTGAATCTATTCATAGCAAGGCTTTTGCCAGCAAGTCAAAAGTAACAGAGGAGGATGCGGCATCAATTGCGCTTAAAGCATATCCTGGGGTCATCCAGGAAGTGGAATATGAAATTGAAGAAAATGGCAATGCTTCCTATGAATTTGACATAGTGAATGATAAAGGTGTGGAAACCAAAGTGGAAGTGGATGCGGCATCGGGAAAAATTATTGAGTCGGCAATAGAACAATGGGAAATTGGCGAAGAAGAGGACGAGAAGCGTTAATTCCACACTGACCCTCCTCTCCATAAAAGGGGGGAAGAGGCGGGTGAGGACATTTAATCAACAACCTCAAGGCTTGACCACAACCCCCCAGGGATAACGGCCCACAGCAATTGACTTGGTCACCTTCATCTTTTCCAGATCTATGATAGAGACATCATTGCTGACGCCATTAGTGGTATAAACCCGTTTTTCATCGGGTGAAAAGGCCAGATTCCACACCCGGTGACCGACCAGAAAATATCTTTCCACTTGCATACTTTGCGCATTAATCAAAGCAACCCGATTGGCCGGCCCCAATGCAACCAATACCCATTTGCCATTCTTATCCGTAATCACGCCGACCGGTTGAATTTTGTCGCTGTTGACCCCTTTAATTGCAAACTCAATGGTTTTTATAATTTTTTTACTGGCGACATCTACTGCTGCGACTGTTCCACCAATCTCGGAGCCGACCCATAATGTCTTGCTGTCAGCAGAAAAACTGAGTCCACGTGGACGGGGGTCAACCAGAGTATTATCAACCACCTCTAATGTAGCGGTATCAATCCAATGCGCCATATTGGTGGCTTCTGAGGCACACACAGCCCAGTGGCCATCAGGGCTGACGGTGACTGGTTCAGGTTCAACCCCCACCGCAATTTCTTTAATGACTTTGGCCGTTTTAATATCAATCACAGTGACCAGACTGTCATCCTCATTCGACACATATAAGCGCTCACCAGCCGGATCAAGAGCAAATGTTTCAGGGTCTTCACCCGAGGGCAGGGTGCCAATAACGTCAAGAGAAGTGGTATCTACTATCTGAATGGTATCGTCATCACTAGTGGCAATATATAAGACGCTCCCCTCATTACTCAGCGTGATGCCCCGTGGACGTTGGCCCACGGGAACGGTTTTAATTAATGTGCCTGCGAGAGGATCGATAACAGCCAGCGCATTATCTTTTTCGAGTGTCACAAAAACCGTTTCAGCAGCAACCGGTTGGCTTCCAGTTAAAAGTAAGGGAAGAAGTGCTATTCCACGGAAAAAATTTTGCATGTAACGTAGTGAATGATTCATTGATACTCCTAGGTAAAATCATTAAGGTTGCTTTGTTCAAGCAAACCCAGATTGCTGGCAAGTAGCGTCATTTCAGCCAGGGATTTTAGCCCCATTTTTTCTTTGATGGCAGTGCTATGGTTACACACTGTTTTATAACTCAAACACATTTTACTTGCTGCCTCTCTCTGTGTTTTGCCATTTGCCAGCAAACAAAATACATCAAATTCGCGTGCAGTCAATTGCTTAATATTTTCTGCAGCATCATTTTCCCGTGTCACGCTCAGTGCAAGTTTTTGCGCAAGGTCAGGGGCAATAAAGCGCTCCCCATGAAAAATTTTGCGTACAGCATCGACCAACATTTCGGGAGGACAGGTTTTATTTATATAGCCATAGACGCCTAATTTAAGTGCGCGTTGAATGTATACCGGTTCATCATGAATGCTGAACACAAGAATGCGGACGGAGGGATGTCGGGAAAAAAGACGGCGCATAGTTTCAAACCCTCCAATGCCGGGCATGGAAAGGTCACACACCACGACATCGGGGGCAAAATCATCCACAATCTGGCAGGCCACTTCACCTCGATCAGCTTCGAAAATTTCACCTATATCATCTGATAGAGAAAGGAATGTTTTGTAACCGGTTCTGACCACGGCATGATCATCAATAAGCAGCACATTAATCATAATTACCCTCCTTTAATGACTGGAGTATGACTTCATTGGGAAAAGTGATCAGACAAAATAACACCCCTTAGAATCACAAATGATGTGACAGTTGCGTATTCAGTCAATAAAGCGTGACAGTCTGCCGTTAAACACACATAAATACCATAGGAAAAATTCCTCAATTTCATTGATCTGATAACGGGATAATTTCCTGTAAATTTAAGGAAGACTTCCCTGTTTATTTTGTTGCGCACTCACTAAAATAGCTGCACGTTAACACTTTCCCAAAGAGTGAGTCTTAAATGGAAGCCATTGCTCATCTTGTGGTTAATGTTTGCGAACAACGTGTTAATGCCGTTTGGCAAAGCGTTGAGGATTGAAAGCGTTCTCTGGTCTGAAAGACGAATATCCCCTCTATTTGGCTTTTTAATCAGAAACATACATGGATGGCAGGAGGCGCGCAGGGAAGCGTCAGTTTAAGTACATCTACCTGTGTACTTAAACTGGCGTTATCGTCAGACCTCCGTTAGATCCGGAATGTCCGGTCACGAGTATGTTGTAAATATTGTTTTAAGCAAACAATCCATCTGCTTCGAATCCCCGCTGGAGATTCGCAGCTTTTTTTGTTTTGACCTTGTATGGGTTATTGATATTCAGTCACACCTGACATTATAGGAGAATGCTGATTGTCATGAACATAATGCATTGGCGTCAATTTTACGAGCGTAGTTGATGATCGGAGTAAAGCCGTTGTCAAATACCCGCATCCTCTCTTGAGCTGAGCGCAATCCTGCATCTAGGAGGCTGTCGGGGTATGGGGTTCGCCGCAGTAGAATCATCCATAATCCGACAGTCTCCTAGGGCATCAATATCACACTATACATTTATTTTGCGTTAGTTCTTCGCATGACCATACCACTCATAATACATGCGAGCATAAACAAAGCCCAGTAAGGCATGGGCACTTGTGTGACAGGCAATGAAGGTATAAATCCGGTTAGGAAAGCTTCATTTAATGGTTGTCCCTCTTCACCCGCCTGGAAAAGGCTGATGGCATTATCGGATGTCGCATAGTCAGGGGCATCTGTTTTGATGAAGAAATAACCTGAACGTGCATTGCCTTCACTGACGTTAACATCTGACTGTAAGCGTATGACATCGGGGTCGTAACTGAGTGGTGCCGAAGAGAAAGACTTCTGTGCTGTTCGTACTCCATTGTACAGGCGCAAGTCAGCATCACTGCCTCTGGACCAGCCAATCGCCGCACTAAATCCGGTAAAGCCACGACGGAACAGGTTGTTAATTTCATATTGATTTGCTGAGCCATTGACTGTTGAATCAAGAACAACACGCATCGCAAATACCAGTTTTTCATCACGCTTATCACGCAATACGTAATCAGTGATTGTACCCACTTTGACAAGCCCGGATGACAAGCCAATAAAGCTGCCGTCTATTCTTACATCCTGCGTAGTTGAATCAAGCACGGTTAAATCGATAAGCGGGGCCGCAGGATGATCCGGAAAAACATGGGGGGTACCATCAGGCAGAGCGTACAAGCTGCCAGAAGCATCGGACCCTGTCACCTTGCCGTTGCTAATCTTGCAAGCGATTGCGGAATCCAGGTCTTCTTGGGCAAAACAGAAAGTTACTGCATCGCTTACAACGGTTGGATTTGTCGGAAAGTCAGTGGCCAACATCTGAAAATCAGCACTGGCGGCAATTCCGGAAACCGTCATCAATGCGGCGGTTAATAAAAAATGTCTTTTTCTCATAGTGTTACTCAATAAAGATACTGTTTTATTAACAAGCCATATTCCTGGGCATTTCACGCGAAAGTGGTGACTTGTTTTAGTAAATTAAAAGGTCTGCGAGACTGAAAAAAATGGCCTGAAAAATTGCAGGCCATTTTATGCCATCTGTTGGATTAAAGCGCCGTTTTTTTGCGCAGACCTGACAGTCCAATTAATGCAGAACCAAACATCCAAACGGCTGCTGGTACGGGCACAGGGGCAAAGCCGTCAAATTGAGCCAAATGGGGCAATTGTCCTTCCTCGCCCGCTTGAAATAAGCCGACAGCGTTGGCTGCAAGTCCATAGGCCGTTGCATCTGTTTTAATCAGATACCAACCGGAAAATGGATTACCTTCTTCACCATTAATATCGGATTGCATGCCGATGATGTCAAGATTAGCCACTTCTGCTTCACCCTCAGCGGCATCAACACCGGATGTTTCACTATGAGCAGCACTGAACATTCTTAAATCAGATGATGTTTCACGAGTCCAGCCGACAGAGGTTGACCAGCCGCTAAATCCGCTGCGAAAAATATCATTCAGCTCACCGTCTGCCCATTCAAAATCGCCAGGTGATTCTTCTTCAGCTTCCAGCTCAATACGAGAAGCAAATACCAGATAACCGTCATTGCTGTCACGGAACACCACATCAATAAATTCACCTACTTCTTCAAATACAGTGGGGTCGTCCTCGTCAGGCAATTCTATTTCTGTTTCTCTACGATTCAGCTCGACCAGGTTGGTTGGCAGGCCGTAAGTGAAAATTGGCGCCCCCGATACTGGGTCAGAAAAACTGTTGCCAGTGAGCCCGGCATCAGGAATATAAAGAGAATCACTTCCTAAATTACTTGAACCGAAAACGCGCGAGCCATCTGTTGGCAGGCCAACGAACGCATTTGCTGTAGTTGAAGCCAGAAACAGTCCGGCAAGCATTATGGTTTTGTTATTCATGTTGCTATTTCCTTAATATAAAGCCAATTAACAGGCTGTTGACGTTTATGCACAACTCACATGAAGGGGTCATGCATCAATTAGATTAATATCTTCTGCCATTTTAAAGGAAGGCGAATTGAACATATGTAGGATATTTTCCTTAAATTAACGGGAAAATTTCCTGATATTAGGGCTTGTTTTATAAAGCTGATTACAAACAGTGAATTTGCATTTATGATGAAAATATCATGTCCCTCAATCACGCCCACGTGTTCTGTTGACGTTAAAATATCTTGGAATATCACGCGGAATGGCCCAAAGTGATGCAGGCAATATTTCCATGCTGCCTGCCTGATAAAGGCTTTTATATGGTTTACAACGGCAATCTGGGACCTGAATAAATAGTATTCGATTGACTAGTCATGCCTCTTGCCAGGCTTATAAATATCCATGTACGTACTCAGGTGAATAGACTGCTGCTTCTGGAACTTCAGGGAAACAGCACATTCACACAACATAATTTGATGCCTCAACTGACTTTACGCCATATCCTCACTCGTTTATTGACTGTTGGTTTCATATTCAGCAGTTTTTCTACGGCCTGTATCGCTATTCCAAACGCTTCAGATAGCCCTCCATTAGGTTCTTTGACATCATTTGTTCGGCAAAACGAATTAGCGCTACCGGTGTTTAACATTCATCACGCCAAAAACCATGCTGAAATTTATGCGAAAGTGGTTAGATCTGATTTGGCTTTTACCGGCCGGGCTATTCCCCAACATAAAGCTATTTTAGTGGCTGAAGCCAATCCAGATGTGGGTAACTACGAGAGTTATACCGATGCCGGGGAGGCGGATTCGAATAGACCCGATGAGTCCAATACAGAGAATGATATTTCATCCTCAGAAACTGAACCGTTAAACGACAGTCAGGACGAGCTGGAAACAACTAACGAACCCGTTGAAGACGCAGACACTACAGAATCTGATGCATCACCAGTAAAAGATGAACAAACCGAAACACTTGACACCATGGAAATCATTGGTGAACCGATGAAGGTCATTACACCTTTACCGGGAACTCGTTTCGATGAAGATCAAATCACCACCAATATTCAAACCGCGACAGGGGATGATATCAAGTCATCGCGAGCGATTAATGCATCGCAATTTATGAATGAATATTTACAATCGGTTACGGTTAATGATTATTCAGGTAATGCGTTCAGGCAAGACGTCAACTTTCGCGGTTTTTCCGCCTCACCCCTGGTGGCCACTCCTCAGGGATTGTCAGTTTATTTTGATGGTATTCGTGTCAATGAAGCTTTCGGTGATGTGGTTAACTGGGATTTGATCCCATTGAATGCAATTGAAAGCTTGAATCTGATTCCCGGCTCCAGCCCGTTGTTTGGCTTGAATACCCTGGGAGGGGCATTGTCACTGTCAACAAAATCCGGGTTCACTGCAGATGGATTTGACGGACAAGTGCTGGGTGGGAGTTGGGGCAGAAAGCAGATTCAAGCCTCTGCAGGCTCCTACTATGACGATTTTGCAGGCTTTATTGCATATAATCATGTCGATGAAAACGGTTGGCGTGATAATTCACCCTCATCTATTAAACAGGCATTTGCTCGTTTTGATTATGAGTTTGATAGTGGCCAGATAATCTTTCATGCCATGTGGGCAGATAATAAATTAGTCGGCAACGGTACCTTGCCGGAAGCCGATTATCAACTGGACCCAACGTTGGTCTACACCTCGCCTGACTCAGTACAAAACAAATTGCTGCAATTACAGATCACAGGGCAGTACGACATCACCCCAGACACATCATTAACGGTGATGGGCTACCGCAGAAAAGTAAAACAAATCATGAGCAGTGGTGACTTCTGGGATGATTGGGACCAGGCTGCGGCAAGGGTCACAGCCTGCCAGGGTATCAATGTGGATGGTGTGCTTGATGCAGGCACGGGGCCAGGTAACCCGGAATGTATCCCCAATGGTGTATTTATTGACAGTCTGATTGATCAGGAAATTTACGGATTTAGCATGCAATTGAGCTTTGTCAGCGAAAATAATCAACTGGTGATTGGTGCCACCTATGACACCAATGAGACTTACTTTACCCAATCAGAGCGTCTGGGCTGGATTAATGATAACCGGGAAGTGGAACTCGACCCCGACCGAAGTATTTCACCCTTCAACGATGCTTTGATCCCGCTGTTAATATCCCTGGGAATTGATCCATTCCCGGCCGCCGCAGATTTTCACGATTTTGATGCATTGCGAACCGATATTACCCGCAATGAACTGGAGGGCACCAGTTCTACATTTGCCGTGTTCTTTTTTGATGTCTGGCAGGCCTTGCCTAGTTTGAATATCAGTTTTGGCGCAAGATACAATTACACAAAAGTCGCCAATATGAATGCATCTGACATTGAGCAACCGCTTTACCAGGATTTTGATGGTGAAGAGCGCTGTGGAACGCCTGATGAAGTGGGTAGCGGTATCGCGCGGTTTCAATGTACAGATGAAGCCTTTGAATACCGTTCCCTTAATCCATCGCTGGGCATGTCCTGGCAACCCATCGATGAGGTCAATCTGTTTGCCAATATCAGCAGGGGAACACGGACACCTTCGGTGATAGAACTTGGCTGCGCGCGCACAGGCGAAGACGACCCTGAAACCGGCAAGTTTGAAGGTTGTACCATTGCCACAGCATTAACCAATGATCCTTTTCTGCCTCAAGTGGTCTCCGTCAGTAAGGAAATCGGGCTGCGTGGTTTTTTTGATCTGTTCGGCTCAGATATAGACTGGAATGCGGCTGTTTTTCGTACAGACCTGAAAGATGATATTCTGTTTACCTCGCTGGGTTTTGGCAATCGGGGCGTGTTCGACACCTTTGGCAAAACCCGCAGGCAAGGGGTAGAAATCGGATTAAACAAATCACAGGGCAGATATCGATGGTTTGCAAATTACACCTACCTGGAAGCCACATTTCAGTCTGAAGCCACCGTTGTTAACCTGTCCAACAGTTCCTCAAAAAAAGTGACTGGAGAAGCCAATACCTTCAATATCGAAAAGGGTGATTTTATGCCTGGCATACCAAAACATGCTCTTAGAGCAGGTTTTGAAATGGATATTACACCCGGTTTTACCGTCGGCCTGAATATGATCGCGCAAAGCTCCTCCTTTGTGCGCGGTAATGAGAATAATGAGCATCAACCCGGCGGTAATGATTCAACATCCGGTCGCATACGCAACCGCGATTATGTAGGCGAGGGCAGCATCCCGGGCTTTGTTATTTTTAATCTGGATGCCAGTTATCATTTCATGGATGAATTCTCGATATTCTTACGGGTAGAGAATTTATTCGATACCGACCACATATCCGCAGGCAACCTGGGGCTTAATTCCTTTACCGAATCTGAACACGGTGTCCGCGATGCCTCTGGTTTTAACCATAACAGCAATGACTGGAATCACTCCTTGTTCGTAGCGCCGGGTGCACCCAGAGCACTTTGGGTCGGGCTGAACCTGCAGTTGTAAAGAAGCAGGTAGTTCGCTGGCTCTGGGGATGAAATGGGTGTTAATCCAGTGCTTCCAACCACACAGATTGATAGGGATACAATTTAATCCTGCGCGTACCGGATGCAATGGCTGTGCGTTCAACCAGGTCTCGCCAGACGCCTGATCCTTCGGCCAGCGGATGTTCCGGCAGGTCTAGTTTTTGTACTTTATTAGTCAGGTTGCTGACGGTTAAAATACGTTGTTGTTGATCACTACTGATGCGCCAGAAGGCAAACATATCCTTGCCTAAGGATAAAGTTTCCTGGTCGGCATCCGGATGAAACGCGGGGTGTTTGCGGCGAATCTTTAACAAGCGTTTTATTTCATGAAAAATAATGGCATGGGTCGAGGTCGGGTTATTTAACTGTTCCAATAATTCTTCATATGTCCATTTGCGGCGGTTGATAGATCGGGTTCTTCCGGTTTGTTCAACTCCTTGATAATCATTACCGGTCGCCAGCAGGCTGTGCATGTAGAGTGCAGGTATGCCTTGCAACGCCAGCATGATAGTGTGAGCGCAGATGAATCGTTGTGCCTGATAATCGTCCGCGCCTTTATGTGTCCCCTTGAAGGCATCAATCAAAGCGATATTGATTTCATAGGGTGATTCTTTTCCAAATTGATTGGTACGCATGCTGACATAGCCACCATATTCATGCATAGCATCTACCAGTGAAGCGACTTCTTGTTCGGGCAAGATACCTTCGGCCGGGCGCAGGCCTATGCCGTCATGCGATGCAAGAAAGTTTAAATAGGTGCATTGTTTTTGTGGGCGCGGATTGTCCTTGGCCCATTGGCTGAGAAAATGGCTGTTGCCATGATGTAAGGCGTGCAGTAATAACGGGGGCAATGTGAATTGATAAATCATGTGTGCTTCATCACTATTGCCAAAATAGCTGAGATTCTCCCCATTGGGGACATTGGTTTCGGTGATGATGACCGTACCCGGCGCAATCACATCAACAATATCTCTAAGCAGTTTGACTGCTTCATGGGTTTCGCGCAGGCTCATGCTGCGTGAATTGAGTTTTTTCCATAAAAACGCCACCGCATCCAGACGTATAAATCGCGAACCTTTTTCGATATAGAGCAGCAATATGTCGATATATTCAAACAATACGTCCGGGTTGGCGAAGTTGACATCAATTTGATCTTCACCAAACGTGGCCCAGACATGGCGTAATCCATTACGCGTGTGTGCAGGCATAAGCAAGGGTGAGCTACGCGGCCTAACTACAGATGAAACATCGGTGTCTTCCGGTAAATCGATAAAATAGTCACATCCCGGCTGTTGTCCATTCAGAAAATCAACAAACCACAGGTTTTCGCGGGAAACATGATTAATCACAAGATCGGTCATCAGGTGAAAATTATCACTGATGCGTTCAATATCAGACCATTCACCTAATGCCGGGTCGACCATTTTATAGTCGATAACAGCAAAACCATCATCAGAACTGTAAGGGAAATAAGGCAAAATATGTACACTGTTTATACTGTCCTGCAAATGCAGGGTGAGAAATTCAAACAGTGTTTGTAACGGGGTTTGCTCATTATGCAGGATAGAATCTCCATAGGTAATCATGATGATGTCTTGCTCGTTCCAGTGCTCATCCTGATTGACGTGACGTATTCCAAAGGCATGCAAACGATCGAGCAGGCGATCCATCAAGATGGGTAATTTGTCTTCGCCATACAGGAATGCCAGACGGGCTTCCGCATTCTGGGTAAACCAGTGAGGGAGTTCGTTTGCAGCAATAGCAGATTCATTCATAAATTTATCCTTTGTTTTTTTGGTTGAGCAACAGCACCTCTGCCTGACTGCCCAGGTAAACGTATAAGGCCATGCATAGCAATAAAAAACCTGCAGCCAGAATAATCCAGACGGCCTGAATAATGTGTTCTCCACTGTCATTTAAAGCCGATTTAAAAATCATTAATAAGGCTTCAATTGAAACGGCGATGATAATGGCTGCAATAAAACGGGTGATGGTTCGGCGAGTGGAGCTATGACGTAGGATGTCCTTATATAAAAGAACCTCTTCTTCAAGCGTGGTTTTGCCAAGGTCAAAAATAGCGAGCGCCAGCGTAAGATAAATGACGACACCAAAGGGCAACTCCTTGTCGGCATGAGGATCAAGCAAGCCTTGTACGACGGCAACACTCTCTTTGCCTGCCAAAAACAGCAATAGCACAGCAACGCCAAACAGACCCGTAACAATGATTGAATAGACCGCCTTAAAATAAGGTTCAAAGTGTACTCTTTTGCGGTCTCCTGTCAGAAATGCGATGGAGCTGGCCAAATCAATATCCAGGACAACATAACCCAATAGCTTTCCATTCAAGTCATACACTTTGACGCAGGTTGAGATACAAAGCTCTCTACGAACGCTGGACAAATACGGCTCAGTGACTATGACTTCATCGGTATTTTGGGATAATAAAAAATAGGGGCGCTTGCTACGGTCCGCATTTTGCCCCGTGCTGTCTACATGTTTGTAACGACGAACAGGAATGTTGTCACTGATCTGTACCCCATTGCTGTCAAGAAGATAAAGCAAGCTGACAAAAGGGTAATAGTCACACAGGGAGGCTAATGAATCTGCAAGTTCAACCTGGTTTTGATCAAACATTTTTGTTTCGGCAAAACAACCGAGAATTGATGACATTAAATGATGAAGTGCATCACGATGCTCCTCATATTTCTCAATGACATTGATATGGCTCATTTTAGACATGTTAATTCTGCACAATAAATATATTAAAGGTATAGCAAAAAATACGCCTGTAAAAGGGGATTAAAAAGCGCGATGAATTTGAGGGTTTTAAAATTATATGAATCGAAATAGTGCATAGTAATCAAATTTGGGGTCAATTATGGTGCAAAATGCTATATGTCAAATAATAGCAGGATAAAAGAGTTTAAAAAACAATAAGATAAAGATTGGCATGTAAGATGCTTTTGTTAAGTCAGTACGTAGTAATACGTGCTTACCTTTGTATGTTGTTGTTATTAAAGCACTGGCGCTTTTAACCCTTTTCACTCCTCGGGTTAACTAGCGCCTTTTTTATGTCTGGAGTTTTATGAAGCCATCGGTTGTTGTCATCGGTTCAGGCCCGGTAGGCATGCGGGCAATTGAAGATCTGTCGGCACTTGATTCTGAAATCAAGATTTCAGTTTATGGCGATGAACCCTGTCAGCCCTATAATCGCGTCCTGCTTTCCAATTATCTTGCCGGACAGGCTGATTTTGAAACGATCAGGCTGACCCCTAACATACAGGAAAAGACAGAACTAACCACACATTACGGTCATTCGGTTGCGTCCATTGATCCGGTTAACAAGTGCATTACTACAGTAGAGGGTGAAGTTGAATATTATGACAAACTGGTGCTGGCCACCGGTTCGCACGCACACATCCCTTCCATACAAAATACTGACCTGGAGGGCGTTTATACCTTAAGAACTGTTGCCGACGCTGACGCATTACGTGATCGTGAAAGCAAAACGACCGTGGTTCTGGGTGGAGGGCTGCTTGGCCTTGAAACGGCACGCGCATTACAAACACAATCACAGGGGCAGGTGATTGTTGTCGACCATTCACCGTCATTAATGAGCCGACAGCTTAACAAGGAAGCCGGTGATGTGTTGTTACAAAAAGTCCTGGATTTCGGCTTGAAGGTTGAACTGGCCAATGGAGTTAAGGACATCTTGGGTGAGGATAAACTGGAAGCTGTCGTGCTCAGAGACGGGCAAAAAATCGAATGCGATACACTGGTCATGGCCGTAGGGATTCGTCCAAATATTGAATTGGCCAAAGAATCCGGCATTCACACCCGACACGGAATTGTCGTCGACGAAAAATTAATGTCGTCAGCCAATGATGTGTATGCCGTGGGTGAATGCGCCGAATTTAACAATCTGACCTATGGCATTGTCGCGCCCGGTTTTGAACAAGCGCGCATCATGGCAGAAAATATTTGCGGTAAAAAAGCCAAATATTCTGGATCAGTGCTTTCTACGCGATTAAAAGTGCTCGATTTTCCTGTTTTCAGTATGGGACGGGTCGGTGAAAATGAAGCCGGCCAACCAGATGACCGTATTGAATATTTCGATAAGGAAAACAATATTTATCGCTACATCGTGGTGTATCGTGGCAAATTAATTGGCTGTATCGGGCTGGGCGAATGGACAGAACTCAGCAGGATACGTACGGCGATTGAAGAAAACAAAAGACTGTGGCCTTGGCATATCAAACGATTTAAAACCACCGGTCTGCTGTGGGCGGATGCAGCCGCTGATTCTGTCGTGTATTGGCCGGACAGTGCCATTGTTTGTAATTGTACTCAGGTTTCTCGCGGTCAGTTGGGTCAGGCGGTCCGTGACGGATGTAAAACGGTCAGTGAGCTGACCACATCCACCTCGGCCGGGACAACCTGTGGTTCCTGCAACACTCTGCTCTCTGAGTTGTTGGGCGCTCAGGTTGAGCCGGTCAGCTTATTTAAAACACTTGCATTTTTTTCGGTTATTGCCTTGTTGGCAGGGATGTTGACTATTTTTCTACCAGGCCTGCCATTTCAGCAGATGGCTACCATTGAATGGTTTTATGATGAATTATGGCGTGATAACTACATCAAACAGGTCACAGGCTATGTCTTGTTAGGCTGTTCTGTGGTCGTATCAACTCTATCTTTACGTAAAAGAATCAAAAAATTTAGCGCCGGAAACTTTGCCGGTTGGCGCATTATGCATGTTTCAATCGGTTTTATTACCTTGGCAGTGTTGTTGGCGCATACCGGTTTCAGGTTTGGTAACAACTTTAATTCGTGGCTAATGGTCAGTTTTACCGGCTTGCTGGTGTTGGGGGCACTGGCAGGGGTTGTCATTTCGTCCGAGCATAAAATGAATCCCGGTCTGGCGCGTAGCCTGCGTTCACAAATGGTATGGGGACATATTTTATTGTTCTGGCCACTGCCAATATTGCTGGGCTTTCATATCTTACAGACCTATTACTTCTAATAATAATGAAAAAAGCAATACCCTGGATTTTATGGATTGTCTCTTCACTGATACTTGCCTATTACCTGGTCAGCACATTACAAAGCGATGACAAATCTCTGTTTTTACCCGGTCAGACCAGTGTAGGTCACCATCAGATTGAATTACAGTGCGATGCCTGTCACGGAGAATCTTTCAGTGATGAAAAGGCCATGCAGAAAAACTGTGTGTCCTGTCATGGTGAAGAGTTGAAGGCGATCAAGGATTCTCACCCCAAAACAAAATTTACTGACCCACGTAATGCCGACCGTATCAAAGTACTGGATGCGCGTTTCTGCGTCACGTGTCACGTCGAACATAAACCCGATATCACTGCCGTTATGGGGGTAACCAAACCGGATGGTTTTTGCATTAAATGTCATAAAGAAATTGCAGATGATCGCCCCAGCCATGCGGGCATGGGATTTGAAACCTGTGCTTCAGCAGGCTGCCATAACTACCATGACAACCGTGCGTTGTATGAAGACTTTCTGGTGAAACACGCGGCGGAGCCGGTTGTAAAAACACCGGCGGTTATGCCTGAAATCACTGCGCACGAGCACTATTTCAAACGCATGAAAGACAAACCTGCCTTGATTGTGGGTGATAGCGACCAGCCTGAAAATATACCAGTGGACAGCCTGGTGATACATGATTGGGCTGCCAGTTCGCATGCAGAAGCGGCGGTCAATTGCAGTGGTTGCCATACCGATAAAATCACCCGCCAATGGGTAGAAAAGCCGGGGCCAAAACAATGTAACAGTTGCCATCAGGCTCAGGTTAAAGGATTTATGGAAGGCAAACACGGCATGCGCTTGAAGGCGGAGTTGTCGCCGATGAGGCCGGGTATGTCCAACATGGAATTTAACCCGATGCGTGCCAATCACGACATTGGTTGTGTCAGTTGTCATCGTGACCATTTGTTCAATAGTAAAAAAGCCAGTGTTGAGGCCTGTACCAGTTGCCACACAGACGAACACACAATGAATTATAAAAAATCACCGCATTATCAGGTCTGGTTACAGGCGCAAAAGGGTGAGATTGATGCCAAAGCCGGTGTAAGTTGTGCCACTTGCCATATGCCAGCGGTTGAGCAAAAAGCCGGATTCCTGACCACGGTGGCAACCATGCATAACCAGAACATGAACTTGCGCCCCAATGAAAAAATGATTCGTAGTGCCTGTTTGAATTGCCATAGCCTGGCATTCGCAATAGACGCTTTAGCGGATGAAACGTTGATTAAAAACAATTTCAACGGACAACCGTCCATTCACATTGAAAGTGTCGATATGGCAGTTAAACGGGATAACTAATGTTTTACCAACCACTCCACAGGAGAACCTTATGAAGAAAGCACTTCATCTATTAGGCGTATCAACCATTGCATTAAGCAGTGTGTTTACTACCGGCTTTTTGTTTGATAAAGGCGAAAAAGCAGAAGGTGGCATTACGCCACAAAAAATGGCAGATGCTCTGCATAGCGTCATGGAAGCAGATCGTACTGTTTACACCAAGTACATCATCCAGCGTCTGGCTAAAAAGGAAAAAGTCATCAAAGCCAGTGAACACTGGGAAGATGAAAAAGCCCTGGTGTTACCGGCGCAGATGTTCCGTTACGGCTCTGAGCTGGTTGCAGAAAAAGATCCGGGGTTCAGCTATTCATTGTTGTCCTTATGGCCTATAAACGCACAAAACAAACCTAAGACAGACATCGAGACAAAAGGTCTGGAATTTATTGCAGCCAACCCGGGACAGAATTACTACGGCGAAGAAGTGTTAGGTGAACAAAAATACTTTACTGCCGTTTACCCTGACGTTGCGGTGGCTGAAGCATGTACCTCTTGCCATAACGACCACAAAGATACGCCACGTACTGATTTTCAACTGGGTGAAGTCATGGGGGGTGTCGTAATTCGCATCCCTGTAAATTAATAATATAACGAGGAGGAAAGATGTCAATTACAGAACAACAAATCGCACTGGTTCAGGAATCATGGGAAAAAGTGGTTCCTATCCAGGAAACAGCGGCGGAATTGTTTTATGGTCAATTATTTGAAATTGCCCCAGAAGTAAAACCTTTGTTTAAAGGTGATATGAAATCCCAGGGCAGAAAACTGATGACCATGCTGAATACTGCCGTCAAGTCATTGAATGACCTCGATGCCATTGTACCTGCGGTACAGGACATGGGTAAACGTCACGTTGGCTACGGTGTGAAGGATGAACATTATGATGTCGTTGCTGAAGCGTTGTTATGGACACTGGGCAAAGGACTGGGTGATGATTTTACTGATGAAGTGAAAGATGCCTGGGTTGCTGTTTATACTTTGGTTGCCACGGTGATGAAAGACGCAGCTGCTGAAGCATAGCTACAAATATTACTAAGCCTGTCAGAGGTTTGATGACATGACGTGATCACTGTGGATGCGCTTAAAAAGGTTGTCTCCCTTTTTGAGTATTCATAACGGACACTGATAGGCTTAGTATAATTTTTACGTTTTAATGCTTGCCTCATTTTGGTGCATGGAAAGCTACAAATTGATATTTACTTAACATAATGGCAGTTCTACGCCCATTTCTTTATCCCTCATCTAATTTTCTCTAAAGCCTGTTTATTTTCATGCATTTATGGGGAATATGATTTATCATCATCTATGAGTGCTTGAAACCTTATTCTTTCTGGCATGTTACCTGCTTTTCAAGTTAGAAGCCGTTTGCAATGGAATAACAATGTCTAAAATTTGGGATAATTATCAAACCGATCTCACCTATGATGAATTAATCCATTCGGATTGCCAGCCCAGGGCCGTCAGCCATAGTTTGTGCCAATATCTCAGTTTGCTCAGTCATGAGTCCATTGAGCAACGCAAACGAAATGCAGAAATTGCTATTCAGGAAATGGGTATCAGTTTTACCGTATACAGTGACGAAGGCAATATAGACCGGGCTTGGCCGTTTGACATCATCCCGCGCATCATTGAGGCCCAGGAATGGCGTTACGTCGAGGCCGGATTAAAACAACGTCTGAAAGCCCTGAATATGTTTATCAGTGATGTATATAGTGAACAGGCCTTCATCAAGGCAGGCAAAATCCCATCCGACCTGATTAACAGTTCTAAGAATTTCCGGCAACAATGTGTCGGCATAAAACCCAGGCATAATGTGTGGGCGAATATCTGCGGTAGTGACCTGGTGCGTGATAAGGACGGCAACATTTATGTACTGGAAGATAATTTGCGAGTGCCTTCCGGCGTGTCCTACATGCTTGAGAACCGAGTGATTACCAAACGCGTCTTCCCCGAACTGCTTGAAAACATCAATATTCTGCCGATTGATGATTATCCGACACAGCTTTATGAAATGCTGTGCTCACTTGCTCCTGAAGGTAAACATTCTCCGCAAATAGTGGTGTTAACCCCGGGAATCTACAATTCAGCCTATTTTGAGCATGCCTTTCTGGCTCAGCAAATGGGAGCTGAATTGGTAGAAGGCTCTGACCTTGTGGTACAGGACGATATTGTCTACATGCGCACTATTGAAGGCTTGCGCCAGGTCGATGTCATTTATCGTAGAATTGATGATGAATTTATTGACCCTGAAGCATTTAAGGAGGATTCCATTCTTGGGGTCCCCGGTTTAATGAGGGCATGGCAGGCGGGTCATGTTGCATTAGCCAATGCACCCGGTTCCGGAGTAGCAGATGACAAAGTGGTGTATGCCTATGTCCCGGAGATGATTCGTTTTTTTCTTGGCGAAGAACCCGTCTTGCCAAATGTCCCCACTTATCTATGTGCTGAACCAGATCAACTGGATTATGTTATGGAACATCTCGCTGAGTTGGTTGTCAAGCCGGCAAATGAATCGGGAGGCTACGGTATGCTGGTTGGCCCGCATGCGACTAAAAAAGAAGTTGAGGCGTTCAGAAAAATTGTCAAAGATAATCCACGTAATTATATTGGCCAGCCCACATTAAGTATCTCAACTTCTCCAACCTTGTGTGGTAATCAATTGGAACCCCGTCATGTTGATTTGCGACCGTTTATTTTGCAGGGCAAAGATATTTTTGTCACAGCGGGTGGGTTAACCCGTGTTGCGATGAAAAAAGGGTCGCTGGTGGTCAATTCATCCCAGGGGGGCGGCAGTAAAGATACCTGGATTATTGAAATGGAGAATGGCTGATGCTATCACGTTCCGCTGAACGCATTTACTGGCTGGCACGTTATCTTGAACGTACCGAAAATACAGCGCGGATTATCAGCGTCAATATGAATTTACTGATGGATCTGCCCAAAGGGGTGGAAATGAGCTGGGCAGAACTGATTCGCATTAATGGCTGTCAGGAATCGTTCTACAGCAAGTATAAATCCAGTAGTGAACGCAATGTCACCAAATATCTGTTAAGCGATCTTGATAACTCATCTTCACTGTTTACGTCATTAAAGTATGCGCGTGAAAACATCCGCACCACCCGCGAACTTTTACCTGATGAAGCCTGGGAACAGGTCAATGAAATGTATATTTTTGCTCGCGATCATCTGGATACGGTATCTAACCGTAGTGGACGCGTTTATTTTCTAACCACTATTATGGAAGGATGTCAGCGCTTTACCGGTCTGTTGTCGGGATATATGAGTCATAACAATCCTTATTGTTTTATTCGTTTGGGGCGAAATGTTGAACGGGCCGACATGAGTAGCCGTATCCTTGAACTGGCAACATTATTATTATCTGATTCACGCAGCAATGAACCCAGGCAATACGAAAGTATTTTATGGATGAATATTCTGCAGACACTCAATGCGCTGTTAATGTATAGGCAGCATGTAAGAAGTCGGATTAAAGGGGATGATGTGTTGGACTATTTGCTATGTGATGATGCTTTGCCGCGTTCAATTGCATGTTGTATTGGAGAAATCAGGGATGCGATTGAAAAACTGCCAAACCATGATGCGTTAATCCCTCAAGTAGATGGTCTGGCAGATTACATTCAACAACTGGAAACGCGTGAAGCGACCCAAAGCCAGTTACGTAAAATCCTGGATGATCTTCAAACCCGTTTCGCCCAGTTGCATATTGCTATTTCAGAAAACTGGTTTCTAAAAATAAAAAAGTGATAATTGGACTTGATCAGAGGTTCCTAAAATGTATCCCCCAAAAAATACAGCTCAAGTTAAAATAAATTTAACGTGTTTGCTGATATTCCCTGGATTTGGAATCAATTTGTTAATGATGGTTTTTTGAATCGCCGTCAATATCACACCAAATGCCAACATATAACTCGCTTTAGTAACAAAACCCATAAAGCTGGTTACATCACCTAATATGAGCCCCCAAATAAAAAATCCGTAAATGTGCCATAAATAAATCCATAAAGAATTGGCAGATAACCAAATAATGCATTTCTTCGCTCTGTCACCTATCTCGATAAGCCTTATGCAAAATAAATAAACTGAGTTTAGAGCAAAAAAGGCATATGAAAGATAATAATAAGAAGGAGGGTATTTACTAATCTGGGTTTGAACAAAATGACCGGCCTGGTTGTATTTGAAGGTTGCCAAAATAATGAAAATGGTTAATGAAACAAGAATGATTGATTTGACTTGCTCTATGGCTAGACGTCCCAATCTCATCCCATACAAATACAGTAGAGCATAAGGCATTATCAGGTAAACGGTACTATATAAAAGCTCATTATCTCTTTTGGGGATATATTGGAATGAGAAATATAAAATAATTTCGTATATTAAATATAATAAAAATAATGTAGAGAAATATACGGTGTTAGATACTTTGAAATTGCTTATCTTTAATGATAATGGTGTGATGATCGCTAATATTATATAAACTTTCAAAATCCACACATACCCAATTCCGCTTAAAAAGAGATATGAGGTGATTATCTTTTCTTGTGAAAAAGGGTACTCAATATTGGCAATATCTGCAGCAAAATAACAAGATATAAAGAAAAATGTTAAAAACACCCATGCCGGGATAATCAAGCGCGCAAGTCGTTTTCTATAAAACCGGCCAATGTCCATTGTTCTGGTCGAATAGATCACTGAATAGGTTAAGGCCGATGCGACGATGAGTAATGGTGTACCAAAATTTCTTAGTTGAAAAATCCAGTCTGGGGAGCTCGCGTGAGCAATCATGATGATCAATACCCCTAAAAATCGCATTAAGTCGTAATTTATATTTCTTTCTGAACTCATGTTTTTATTTATTCCGATAAATGTAATGTCCTGATTTCATTAGTTATTGAGTATTGTTAACTACTTTAGTAACACATCATACAGTAGTGAGTAATGACGAATTAATGGACGGGTACCCAATGAAAAAACAGATGCGGAGGCAACAGGTTTAATGACATGAGTAAGTATAGAGATGAAAATAGTTTTTTGAAAATAACAACTGGCAATCAAGAACTTGAGGAACCTCTGATTAAGTTGGTTAGAATTTAGCGCAGAAAAAACTGTCGCTATTTTTCGCGAAGTGAGCAGTAATAGTCATTCTATTGCGCCGATCTTCGTGGAAAATAGCGACAGTTTTAGCAAGCTAAAAATAATTGGACTTGATCAGAGGTTCCTTGAATAGTATCAAGGTTATGGCGATCTATGTCAAAGCCCTTGTTTTTGCAGAGAATAGACAGGGGATTGAGATTGCGTTGATTAATCGAACGAATGCGTTTTTAATGCAGACTGCTGATTTTCAGGCATTGCTTTGAATTCCCTAAAGAGTACCTGATTACCCATAAGTTTCCGCAACTTAAATAGAAACCTGACGTCCTATAGATAAGTTTTATCGAGGAAAGGTCATGAGCAAAAACAAAGTACAGTTTCAAGCAGGCTATAGTTTATTTGATTTTTTTCAAACCTATGGAACAGAAAGTCAATGCACCCAAACGCTCTATAAATGGCGTTGGCCGGCTGGGTATGTCTGTACCGACTGTGGTTGTGACAAGTATTGTTTTTTAAAAACGAGGAAGTTGTATCAATGCAATCGGTGCCACCATCAAACTTCATTAATTAGTGGAACTATATTTGAGCAAACAAAACTGCCATTAACACAGTGGTTCTTAGCTATACATCTGATAACCTAAGCAAAAACTGGACTATCTGCTTTAGCGCTTAAACGTCAAATTGGTGTATCCTACAATACTGCATGGAGTATGAAACACAAGATCATGCAAGTTATGAAGGAGCGTGATGATCGCAAACCCCTTAGTGGGGTAATTCAGTTGGATGACGTTTACTGGGGTGGAGAATTGCAAGGAGGAAAAAGGGGGCGAGGCTCTGCCAATAAAGTGCCTTTTGTTGCCGCTGTTTCAATTAATGAAGAAGGGCATGAGATTGCGATGAATATGAATGTGGTTAAAGGCTTTCAGTTGACTGAAATATCACGTTGGGCAAAACAGCATCTTCAACCAGGTAGTACCGTTGTATCTGATGGTTTAGCATGTTTTTCAGCAGTAAAAGATGCCAATTGCCATCATATAAGCATTGTCACGGGCGGCGGTCCAGAAAGCGTAACTAAAAAGGAATTTGCATGGGTTAATACGATGATAGGCAACGTAAAAAAAGCCATTAATGGCACTTATCATGCGATAAACCCCAGACATTTACCCCGCTATCTTGCTGAATTTTGTTATCGGCATAACAGACGATTTCAGCTAGAAGACATGATTCCTCGGTTTGGCTATGTTGCTGTCAGAACTCCGCCTATGCCTG
>SPJL01022325.1_pt1 | contig 33662 bp, 52 predicted proteins | sample 3741751 | NCBI WGS metagenome assembly SPJL01 (sample SAMN10925998, study PRJNA522277) | cold seep metagenome | isolation source: Elba SIP-enriched marine methane seep metagenome, extraction at timepoint T3 | place: Italy: coast of Elba, Mediterranean Sea | reverse complement strand
GTCATTGATTTAAAACCACGCTTAGGCAAACGGCGTTGGATAGGCATTTGACCACCTTCAAAACCAACAGCAACTTTACCACCGGAACGAGATTTCAAACCTTTGTGACCACGACCACAAGTTTTACCAAAACCTGAGCCAATACCTCTACCGACACGACGTGCTGGTTTTTTAGCACCTTCACTTGGTTTAATTGTATTTAATAACATAATCTTTCCTGTTTGCTTGGTTATTACTTACGAACACCACCGTCTAATTCTTCTGCTAGCTTTTCAAAAGCTTCAACATCACCATTTGCTAACAGTGCTGCTTGCTCAGGCCAAGTTTCAATACTCGGTACTGAACGACCACCACCTGCTTTGATGATTTCACGAATCTCATCGGGTGTTTTAGCAGAAATCTTAGCAAATGTATCTATGCCAGCTTCTACTAAAATAGTGCTAGTTTTTGGACCAACACCTTCAACTTTCGTTAGGTCTTCACTGCCATCTTTGTTTAGATACTTAGCGGGTAGTGATGAAGCTTCTGCTGTTTTAGTTTCTGGTTTTTTACCAGACGCTACAGCTTTAGCTGCTGTTGTTTTTTTTGCAGCAGGTTTTGCTTTTTTAGCAACTACAGCATCACCTTCAGTGACCTTTAAAAGATAAGAAACTGCATTGATCATGCCACGATTTTCTGGTGTATCTGCAACAGAAACAGTCTGATGCATTCTGCGTAGACCTAAGCCACGTACACTAGCCTTATGTTTTTCAATGCGGCCAATGGTACTTTTTACAAGTGTTACGTTTAATGTATTAGCCATCATTAACCTCTGATTTCTTCGATTGATTTGCCACGTTTAGCAGCCACTTCAGCCGGTGTGTTCATCGCAGCTAGGCCGTTTAATGTCGCACGTACCAAGTTGTATGGGTTAGGTGAACCAATACATTTTGCTACAACATTCGTTACACCCATCACCTCAAAGATTGCGCGCATTGCACCACCAGCAATGATACCAGTACCTTCATCAGCAGGCAGAATAAGCACTTTAGAGGCACCATGAATACCTGTTACGGCATGGTGTAGTGTACCGTTAGTTAAGTTCACTTTGATCATGCCACGACGCGCTTCATCCATTGCCTTTTGTACGGCAGTAGGCACTTCACGCGCCTTACCTTTACCCATACCAACTGCACCATCGCCATCACCAACCACTGTTAATGCTGCAAAGCTCATGATACGACCACCTTTAACCGTTTTACTTACACGGTTAACCGTAATCATCTTCTCACGCAAACCATCGGTTTGCTGTTGCTGCTGTTCCATTTGTTTAGCCATTTTTTACCTCTTCAGCAAACCAATTAAAATTTCAAGCCATTTTCGCGAGCAGCGTCAGCTAACGCTTTAATGCGACCATGGTATTTAAAACCAGAGCGATCAAATGCAACATCGGTGACACCTGCAGCTTTTGCTTTTTCAGCAATGCGCTTACCTACCAGTGTTGCCGCTTCAATGTTGCCACCATTTGTAAGATCTTTACGAACATCAGCTTCGACCGTTGAGGCAGTTGCCAGCACCTTATCACCTTCTGCAGCGATAATTTGCGCATAGATGTTTGCATTTGAACGATGCACACATAAACGTGTCATGTTTTGCTCCGCGATTTTGGCACGAACTTTACGTGCGCGGCGGATGCGATTATTGACTGTACTCATCTTAATTAAGCCTTATTTATTTTTTCTTGGTTTCTTTAATAATTACTGTTTCATCAGAATAGCGAACACCTTTGCCTTTATAAGGCTCTGGGGCACGGTATGCTCTGATTTGTGCAGCAACTTGACCAACAACTTGTTTATCAACACCTGTGATTTCAACTTCAGTTTGCGATGGTGTTTTAGCCGTAATACCTTCTGGTAATTCATGATTGATTGGATGTGAGTAACCCAGATCCAAATTCAATACATTACCTTTAGCTGCGGCTTTGTAACCAACGCCAACAAGCTTCAGCTTTTTCGTAAAGCCCTGTGATACGCCTTGTACCATATTAGCAACCAGCGCACGCATTGTGCCTGACATTGCTTGTGAGTGCTTATCACTACGAGCAGCTGCAAAAGTGATTTGATTATCTTCTTGTTTTAAAGTCACATCACCTTTAAGTGGCTGAGTCATCTCACCTAATGGACCTTTTACGATCACAGCTTCAGGGTTGATCTTGACTTCTACCTTTTCAGGGATGCTGACTGGATTATTAGCAACGCGTGACATACTTTACTCCTTATGCGACCAAGCAAAGCAATTCGCCACCGATGCCAGCAGCTTGTGCTTTTCTATCAGTCATAACACCTTGTGATGTTGATAGGATTGTTACACCCAGACCATTCATCACTTTAGGAATTTCTTGACTGCCTTTATAAATACGTAAACCAGGCTTACTGATACGTTGAATTGTTTCGATTACAGGCTTGCCTGCATAGTATTTCAATTCAATGTCCAGAACTTTTTTACCCTCTGCTTCATTGATAGCAAAGTCCTCAATATAGCCTTCATCTTTTAGTACTGTAGCAATTGATGCTTTTACTTTTGAAGATGGCATTGTAACGTGCGTTTTGTTAACCATTTGCGCATTACGAATGCGAGTCAACATATCAGCAATTGGATCACTCATACTCATATTTATTCTCCTCTTACCAACTTGCTTTCGTTACACCAGGCACTTCGCCGCTCATCATCAATTGGCGTAATTTGTTACGGCCAATACCAAACTTGCTGAAAACACCTCTAGGACGACCTGTCATCGCACAGCGATTTCTCAAACGTACTGGGCTAGCATTTCGTGGCAAAGCTTGTAGCTTTTTACGTGCAGCCATTCTGTCTTCTGGTGATTGATTCTGGTCATTAATCACTGCCAATAACGCTTCTCTTTTAGCAGCATATTTTTTTACAGTTGCGCGTCTCTTGTTCTCACGCTCAGTCATACATAGTTTTGACATAATTTCTTATCCTCTAAAAGGAAAGCTGAATAATGAAAGCAACGCTTTTGCTTCAGCATCTGTTTTTGCAGTGGTTGTGATTGTGATGTTCATACCACGAATCGTGTCGATTTTATCGTAATCAATCTCTGGGAAGATGATTTGTTCTTTCACACCGAGATTGTAGTTACCACGACCATCGAATGCTTTTCCAGAGATACCTCTAAAGTCACGAATACGTGGCATTGCAACTGTGACTAGGCGATCAAGGAATTCATACATACGTTCACTACGCAATGTCACCTTACAGCCAACAGGGTAGTTATCACGAATTTTAAAGCTAGCAATTGATTTTTTAGCTTTCGTCACAATTGCTTTTTGACCAGTGATTTTCTCCATGTCTGAAACAGCATGTTCCATCACCTTTTTGTCAGCAACCGCTTCACCTACACCCATATTGACAGTAATTTTCTCAATCTTAGGGACTTCCATGACTGATTTATAACCGAACTCTTCGATCATTGACTTAACTACTGTGTCTTTATAAAAATCTTTTAAACGTGCCATACTGTTTCCTATACGTCGATCGCTTCGCCGTTTGATTTATAAACGCGAATTTTACGATCATCATCCAGTTGTTTAAAACCAACCTTATCTGCTTGATTGGTTGCAGTATTAAAAATTGCCACATTTGAGATATCCAATGGCATTTCTTTAGAAACGATTCCACCTTGGATACCTTGCATTGGGTTTGGTTTAGTGTGTTTCTTCGCTAGATTAACACCTTCGACAATGACACGCTTACCATCAATGATTTGTGTTACCGTGCCGGTTTTACCCTTGTCTTTACCGGTGTTAATGATCACTTGATCACCTTTTCTGATTTTATTCATTGTCACTCCTATAACACTTCAGGTGCTAATGAAACAATTTTCATAAACTTCTCAGTACGAAGCTCACGTGTGACTGGGCCAAAAATACGTGTACCGATTGGCTCAAGATTGTTGTTTAGCAACACAGCAGCATTACCATCAAACTTGATTTTTGCGCCATCTGGACGACGAACACCTTTAGCTGTACGCACAACCACTGCGTTATATACTTCGCCTTTTTTTACACGACCGCGAGGCGCAGCTTCTTTGACTGTGACCTTGATAACGTCACCAATGCCAGCGTAACGTCTTCTAGAACCACCCAGCACTTTAATACACTGAACTGAACGTGCACCCGTGTTGTCGGCTACGAGTAACCGAGTTTGCATTTGTATCATGAAATATTCTCCAACTTAATCCGCTAACTTAACGGTCAGTATTGGGGCGGGAGCCATGGATACGGATATCCGCCCGCCAAAAAAGCCAACTATTATACAAGGCTGATCAAGAAAGATCAACGCATTTTATTCAGTTGGATGCTACTAATCTGCTTTAACTACCCAAGACTTATGCTTAGATAAAGGACGACTCTCTACAATAGTCACGGTATCACCAACTTTGCAGCTATTGTTTTCATCGTGTGCGTGGAATTTATTTGAACGACGCACAACTTTACCAATCAATGGGTGCTTTACTTTGCGCTCAACTAACACAGTGACTGTTTTATCCATCTTGTCACTAGTGACCACACCGCGTAAGCTTCTTACTACTTTTGTTTTTTCAGTCATCTTATGCCTGCTTTGTTTTCTCAGCCATCACCATTTTGACGCGCGCAATGTCTTTACGCACTTTGCCTAGCTGATCTGTTTTGTTTAATTGCTGAGTTGCCAACTGCATACGCATTGAGAATTGTGCACGACGTAGTTCAATCAATTCAGCATTTAGTTCTTCTGCTGTTTTAGCTCTTAAATCGGTTGCATTCATTTTGCTTACCTCTCATTAAGTACCGATTTGGCGAGTCATAAAGACTGTTTCAACGGGCAATTTTGCCGCTGCTAGTCTAAATGCTTCACGTGCAAGCTCTTCACTTACACCATCCATTTCGTATAACATTTTGCCTGGTTTGATCTGAGCAACGTAGTATTCAACACTACCTTTACCTTTACCCATACGCACTTCTGCAGGCTTTTTAGAAATTGGTTGATCAGGAAACACACGAATCCACACACGACCACCACGTTTAATATGTCTTGTCATCACACGACGCGCAGCTTCAATCTGGCGTGAAGTTAAACGACCACGGCTTATAGCTTTTAATCCAAAGTCGCCAAAACTCACTTTATTACCAGTTGTTGCAATGCCTTTATTACGGCCTTTTTGCATCTTGCGATATTTTTGTCTATTTGGCTGTAGCATCTTTACCCCTTGGTTTTCTTACTCTTCTTTCAGGTTCAGCAGGTACATTGGCTTGTGCAGCGTCGCCGCCAAACACCTCACCTTTAAAGACCCAAACTTTGATACCAATGATGCCGTAAGTCGTTAAAGCTTCTGCAACACCATAATCAATATCAGCACGCAATGTATGTAAAGGTACACGGCCTTCACGATACCATTCAGTACGTGCAATCTCGATACCGTTTAAACGACCTGAACTCATGATCTTAATACCTTGAGCACCCAGGCGCATCGCATTTTGCATTGCACGCTTCATGGCGCGGCGGAACATCACGCGTTTTTCAAGCTGCTGTGCAATTGATTGTGCGATTAATGACGCATCGATCTCAGGCTTGCGCACTTCTTCGATGTTTAAATGCACAGGCACATCCATCATACCTTGTAAAGAAGTACGAAGCGCTTCAATATCTTCGCCTTTTTTACCAATCACAACACCTGGACGAGCACTGTGAATCGTAATCTTGGCATTCTTAGCAGGACGCTCAATTACGATGCGGCTGACGGCAGCATTTGTTAATTTCTTCTTTAAAAAACTTCTTACCTTAATGTCATTTTGCAACATTTTTGGAAAGTTTTGACTATTTGCAAACCAACGTGATGACCAATTCTTCTGAACTGCTAATCGGAAACCGGTTGGGTGTATTTTTTGTCCCATAATCTTCCCCTTAGTTACCGACTTTCACAAGAATGTGACAAGTTGGTTTTAAAATACGACCAGCACGACCTTTTGCGCGAGGACGAATACGTTTCAATACAATGCCTTTATCTACCTGGATTGACGTTACTTTCAGCTCGTCAACATCAGCACCATTGTTATGCTCAGCATTGGCAATGGCAGATAAAACCACTTTCTTGATAATTTCCGCGCCTTTTTTAGGTGTGAAATTCAAAATATTTAATGCGTGCTCTACTTTCTTACCTCGCACCATATTAGCGACTAGACGCGCTTTTTGTGGAGAAAGGTGAACACCTCTTAGTTTTGCAGAAACTTCCATGGGTTACCTCTCTCTATTTCTTCGCTTTTCTATCGGCTAAATGGCCTTTAAAGGTACGAGTCATTGCAAACTCGCCTAATTTGTGACCAACCATATTTTCAGTAATGAGGACAGGAATATGCTGCCTTCCGTTATGTACAGCAATCGTCAATCCAATAAAATCAGGATAGATTGTTGAGCGACGTGACCAGGTTTTAATTGGCTTACGGTCGCGTGTTGCAGATGCTGTTTCTATTTTTTTTGCCAAATGGGCATCAATAAAAGGCCCTTTTTTCAATGAACGTGCCATATCTATTACCTTACGCCTCTCGGACGACGACTAATTCTCATATTATCTGTACGCTTAATACTACGAGTACGGAAACCTTTAGTTTGTACACCCCATGGGCTCACTGGGTTCATACCCGCTGCTGTACGGCCTTCACCACCACCGTGTGGGTGATCTACCGGGTTCATCACAACACCACGAACGGTTGGACGAATACCACGCCAGCGCACTGCACCAGCTTTACCGATAGAGCGTAGTGAATGCTCTTCATTACCCACTTCACCTAAAGTTGCTTTACAGTTAATGTGAACGCGGCGCACTTCACCAGAACGCAATCTTAGTTGCGCATAAATGCCTTCTTTTGCCAACAATTGCACTGAAGCACCTGCAGAGCGAGCAATTTGCGCACCCTTACCTGGTTTTAGCTCAATACAATGAATCGTACTACCCACTGGGATATTACGTAATGGCATTGCATTACCTGGTTTAATTGGCGCTTGTGAACCACTGATGACAGTGTCACCAGCTTTAACACCACGTGGCGCGATGATATAAGTGTGTTCACCGTCTTCATATTTCAACAATGCGATGTGCGCTGTACGATTTGGATCGTACTCAATGCGCTCAACATTTGCTGGAATACCATCTTTGTTACGCTTGAAGTCAATAATACGGTAATGACGCTTATGACCACCACCACGATGTCTTGTGGTAATGCGACCATGATGGTTACGACCAGCTGATTTGCTTTGACTTTCTAATAGCGGTGTAAAAGGTTTGCCTTTATGCAAGCCTTCTGTGACCACTTTGACCACTCCGCGGCGACCGGCGGAAGTAGGCTTAACTTTAACTAATGCCATTTGACTCTCTCCTTATTCGCCAGCTGCGAAGTCGATTTCTTGACCAGGCTCCAAGGTAACGTAAGCTTTTTTCCAATCGCTACGCTTACCCATAAAGCGGCCAGCACGTTTTTGTTTACCGTTAACGTTAATCGTAGAAACTTTAGCCACTTCTACTTTAAACATCATCTCAACGGCTGATTTAATTTCAGGCTTTGTTGCATCGGTACGTACAACAAAAGCAATCTTTTGTTGCTGATCAGCAAGGTTAGTTGCTTTCTCAGTAATCAATGGCGCAAGGATGATCTGTAGCAAACGATCTTGTTTTTTTGTTTCAGCAGTAATCACTTGTACATCTCCTCAAGCTTTTTGATTGCCGCTGTTGTCGCAACAACATGTTGATAATTAACCAGGCTGACTGGATCAACAAATTGCGCCTCTAGCACCAATACATTGACTAGATTGCGTGAAGCCAAATAAAGGTTTTCATCAAACGCTTCATTAACCACTAGCGTAGAGCCATCGTGGTTAAAGGCTTTTAGCTTTTCTACAAGACCTTTTGTTTTCGGGCTATCGACTCCGAACTCTTCAACCACTAACAAGCGATCATTTCTAGCAAGCTCAGAAAGAATCGTTTGCATGCCAGCACGGTAAGCTTTTTTGTTTACTTTTTGTGAAAAGTTTTCAGTAGGTAGATTTGGGAATGCTCGGCCACCACCACGTCTAATTGGTGTTGATGTCATACCTGCACGTGCATTACCTGTACCTTTTTGTGAAAAAGGCTTACGTGTTGAGTGCTTTACTTCAGCACGTGTTTTTTGCTTACGTGTTGCTGTTCTGGCATTCGCCATGTACGCAACCACCAGCTGATGCACTAATGACTCATTGTAGTCACGCGCAAACACCTCATCAGAAACCTTCAAGCCTTTTGCTGCAACTTTTCCTGATTTATCTTGTAATTTAAGTTCCATTATTCAGAACCTCCTTTGCCTTTAACCTTAACCGCAGGCTTAACGACAACATCGCCACCTTTAGCACCAGGCACTGCACCTTTGACTAAAAGCAGATTTCTCTCAGCATCAACACGCATCACTTCTAGGTTTTGCGTTGTCACTTGTGTCGCGCCCATATGACCAGGCATTCTTTTACCTGGGAACACACGACCTGGGTCTTGCGCCATACCTGTTGAACCAGGTTTGCGATGTGCTAATGAGTTACCGTGTGTTGCACGGTTAGCACGGAAGTTATGACGCTTAATACCACCGGCAAAACCTTTACCGATAGATGTGCCTGTCACATCAACCATTTGACCTTCTGAGAAAATGTCGACCTTGATTTCAGCACCAGCTTCATGTCCTGAAGCAACGTCTGCATCGACAGAGAATTCTTTGATACCTGCACCGGCTGTCACACCTGATTTAGCAAAGTGACCAGCAGCTGCTTTGTTCACTCGGCTAGCACGGCGCTCACCATAGGTTACTTGTAAACTATCGTAACCGTCAGTACCAACTGATTTGATTTGAGTCACGCGGTTAGGCTTTAACTCCAACACAGTTACAGGAACGCTAACGCCTTCCTCTGTGAAGATACGAGTCATACCTACCTTGCGACCAACAAGCCCTAAGCTCATGATCTCAATCCTTAATGTTTTATTATTAAAAAGTTGATTACAATTGACCAACTTCTGTAAAAGAGGGCGAATTATACCCAACCCTCATTTTTTTTCAAGTACCTAGCTTAAATTAAACTTATATTAAAGCTTAATTTCTACATCAACACCTGCTGGCAAGTCCAACTTCATTAATGCATCCACTGTTTTGTCTGTTGGATCAACAATATCCATCAAACGTAAATGTGTGCGAATCTCAAATTGATCGCGTGATTTTTTGTTCACATGTGGAGAACGCAGGATGTCAAAACGCTCTTTTTTAGTTGGTAGCGGGATAGGACCTTTTACCACTGCACCAGTACGTTTGGCTGTTTCTACGATTTCTTGAGCAGATTGATCAATCAAACGATAATCAAATGCTTTTAGACGGATTCTAATTTTTTGTGCTGACATGTTTATGCCTTTCAGTCTTGATTAAAGAGCAAGACGGCAGAGTATTCCCTGCCGTCCGATTCATACTATTTTTACTACGTTATTCGATAATAGAAGCGACGACGCCTGCACCAACAGTACGGCCACCTTCACGAATCGCAAAGCGTAAGCCTTCTTCCATCGCGATCGGCGCAATCAATTCTACTGTGATCGATACGTTATCACCTGGCATTACCATCTCTGTGCCTTCCGGTAATTCAACAGCTCCTGTTACGTCTGTTGTACGGAAGTAGAACTGTGGACGATAGCCTTGGAAGAATGGTGTGTGACGACCACCTTCATCTTTACCTAATACGTAGATCTCTGCTGTGAATTTTGTATGCGGTGTGATTGTGCCTGATGCTGCTAACACTTGACCACGCTCTACTTCTTCACGTTTTGTACCACGTAACAACACTCCAACGTTGTCACCTGCTTGACCTTGGTCAAGTAACTTACGGAACATCTCTACACCTGTACAGGTGGTTGCTTGTGTGTCTTTGATTCCGACGATTTCAATTTCGTCACCAACTGTAATAATACCGCGCTCTACACGACCGGTTACCACTGTACCACGGCCTGAAATTGAGAAGACGTCTTCTACTGGCATTAGGAATGCACCGTCAATCGCACGCTCTGGCTCTGGGATGTATTCGTCTAGTGCTTTTGCTAGTTCTAGAATCGCTGGCTCACCGATTGGTGATTGGTCGCCTTCTAGTGCTTTAAGCGCTGAACCTTTGATGATTGGTGTGTCATCACCTGGGAAGTCGTAGCTGCTTAGCAGGTCACGCACTTCCATTTCTACTAGCTCTAGTAGCTCTTCGTCGTCTACCATGTCGGCTTTGTTTAGGAATACGATGATGTATGGAACACCCACTTGGCGACCTAATAGGATGTGCTCACGTGTTTGTGGCATTGGGCCGTCTGCGGCTGAACACACTAGAATCGCGCCGTCCATTTGGGCTGCACCTGTAATCATGTTTTTAACGTAATCAGCATGGCCTGGACAGTCTACGTGAGCGTAGTGACGTGTTTCTGTCTCGTACTCTACGTGTGACGTATTAATGGTAATACCACGCGCCTTTTCTTCTGGTGCTGAGTCAATCTCTGCGAAATCTTTCGCCTCACCACCAAATGTCTTGGTCAATACCGTTGTAATCGCCGCTGTTAAGGTCGTCTTACCATGGTCAACGTGACCAATTGTGCCTACGTTAACGTGCGGCTTCGTTCTTTCAAACTTCTCTTTTGCCATTGTATCTATTCCTTATACAAAATTTTACTAATATTTAAGTTTTATTAAACTTAATAAAACTTGTTCATTGTTAAGCGATACTGCGTTAAACACACATATCCAGCACATGGTGCCCATGGCGGGAATCGGACCCGCGACCTCTCCCTTACCAAGGGAGTGCTCTACCACTGAGCCACATGGGCGACTTGTTCATTTCGTCCTGCAAGCTCAATCACTCAATGGAGCGGGCGACGAGGTTCGAACTCGCGACATCTTGCTTGGAAGGCAAGTGCTCTACCAGCTGAGCTACACCCGCACAACAGTCAAACTCAGCCAACCATTAAACTTTCCAATAGCTATTTGGTGGAGGGAGCAGGATTCGAACCTGCGTACTCAGAGAGAACGGATTTACAGTCCGTCGCCTTTAACCACTCGGCCATCCCTCCAAACTCAACCTTTAACAACCCAATTTCAACTGGCTACTAATAGTCTAGTTTGTTCAAAGAATTGGTGCCGGATATCGGATTCGAACTGATGACCTTCGCATTACAAGTGCGCTGCTCTACCAACTGAGCTAATCCGGCGTTTAATTTGAGATGCGTATTATACTGATATTTTAAAAAAAGGTAAGCTACTTTATGACTTTTAGCGTAGGTTTTTTAGATTTTTTTGTAGAAGCTTCCGCTTTAACTGGCTTATCGTCTGGATCAGACACCACTTCTAGTGGCTTTTTAGCCGGTGCTTCAGCTTCCACATCCACCTCAAAAAACATACCCTGGCCATTTTCTCTTGAAAAAATGCCCTTAACAGCATTCATAGGGATATAGAGGTCATATGGCTGCCCGCCAAAACGCGCTGAGAAGGTGATGTGATCATTACCAATATTCAGCTCCTTTGTGGCACCATAACTGATATTCAATACAATCTCACCATCCTTCACATAGGCCATTGGCACATGGGTTTGACTAGTCACAACCACTAATAAGTGCGGTGTTAACGCATTATCCTCACACCACTCGTGTATCGCACGAACTAGATAAGGGGTTGTTATAGTAAGCTCCATCATTTATCCAATGAACAAGCGATTATTTACGCATTGCTTTTTCAGCAGGCGTCATCGCATCTGCATACAACGGGCGCGAGAACAGGCGCTCAGCATACTTTAATACAATTGATGCTTGCTTAGGCAACTCAATACCATAATGACCTAGACGCCATAATAAAGGTGTCACTGCCACATCTAGCATAGAATACTCTTCACCTAACAGGTAATCCTGCTTTTCTAAGATCGGCGCCAATTGTGAAAGATTGTCACGAATACGCTGACGTGCAGCATCCGCCAACGCTTCATCACCTGATTCGATGTCTTTGATATGATCAAACAGATCTTTCTCAAAGTTATAGAGCAACAAACGGGCACGGGCACGCATGACAGGATCAGGCGGCATCAACTGTGGGTGTGGAAAACGCTCATCAATATATTCATTAATGATGTTTGCCTCTGACAAAACCAAATCACGCTCAACTAAGACAGGCACTTGGTTTTCAGGATTAATCATTGCCAAATCTTCTGGCTTATTCGCCAAGTCTACATCAATGACTTCAAAGTCCATGCCTTTCTCAAACAATACGATACGGCAACGGTGGCTATAGGGATCAGTCGTCCCTGAATATAAAGTCATCATAATTTAGTGTACTTCCTTCCAATAAGCTTTTTTCATACGATAGGCAAATATCAATAGTAATGCCAAGAAACCGAGAACAAACCAGCCCATTGTTAAACGTTTAGCTTTGTCAGGCTCTGACATAAATGCCATATAGTTAGTCAAATCAGCAGCCAATTGATCATATTCTTCAACAGACAACTTACCCGGCTTAACCAATTCTAGTTCATGTGTTTCGTGATTTAGCACTTGCTCACCTTGCAACTCATACAAGATATGTGGCATACCAACCTTGTCAAATACAGTATTATTCCACCCCGTTGACCTTGTATCATCGCGGTAGAAACCACGCATATAAGAGTATACCCAGTCTGCGCCACGCGCACGCACTTCAACAGACAGGTCTGGCGGAGCCGCGCCCAACCATTTTTTGGCATCCGCTGGTGACATGGCAACTTTCATGGTGTCACCAATTTTCTCACCAGCCAATAGGAGGTTTTCTTTGATTTGCGCTTCTGACAAACCAACCTTTAACAAGCGGTTATAACGCATGTAATTAGCACTGTGACAGTTCAAGCAATAATTAACAAACGTTCGAGCACCACGTTGAATAGACGCGTGGTCACTCAAGTCAATAGGCGCCTTATCTAAATGCACTTCTGTAGAAGCCATCGTACTACTCGCTACCATCAACAATGGCAGCAATACAAATCTTAATGCTTTACGATTCATTTTTTTGATCACTTTCATTGCTTATCCTGTTACTCGGTCTGGCACTGGCTTGGTTTTATCCATAGCGGTATACCAAGGCATCAATGCAAAAAATGCAAAGTACACCACTGTAAAGATTCTCGCCACAATGGTTGCCTTGTCTGCACCACCAACTAATGGCATACCTACACTGAATTGCCCCCAAACATTTGATGGCTCAGTACCCAAATAGCCAAGCACTAAAAAGCTGATAACAAAAGCAATCAACCAGCCTTTGTATAGGTTACCGCGATAACGAATCGACTTAACAGGACTTCTGTCCAACCATGGCAAGAATGCAAAAGCCACGACAGATAAGCCCATTGCCGCCACACCTGGGAACTGTGAGTTCATCACTGGTGGAATCGCACGCAGAATTGAGTAATAAGGTGTGAAATACCAGACTGGCGCAATATGCGCTGGTGTTTTTAATGGGTCTGCTGGGACAAAGTTATTTGCTTCAAGAAAATAACCGCCCATCTCTGGCGCAAAGAAAATAATAGCCGAAAACACCATTAAGAAGACGACCACACCCACTATATCTTTCACAGTGTAGTAAGGGTGGAAAGCAATACCATCTAACGGAATACCTGTTGCTTTATCCTTATTCTTTTTAATTTCTACACCATCAGGATTATTTGAGCCGACTTCATGCAATGCAATAATATGCGCCACAACCAACCCAGCCAACACAAACGGCAATGCAATCACATGAAATGCAAAAAAGCGATTCAACGTTGCATCTGAAACCAAGTAATCGCCTCTTAACCACTCAGCTAAATCAGGACCAATAAAAGGTACTGTTGCAAACAAGTTCACAATCACTTGTGCGCCCCAATATGACATTTGACCCCATGGTAACAAGTAGCCAAAAAAGGCTTCACCCATCAATGCCAGGAAGATTGCCACACCAAACAGCCACACTAACTCACGCGGATTGCGGTATGAACCATAAATCACCCCACGGAACATATGCATGTACACAACAACAAAAAACATGGAAGCACCCGTTGAGTGCATGTAACGAATCAACCAACCCCAAGGCACATCACGCATGATGTATTCAACCGAACCAAATGCTGAGGCTGCATCTGGTTTGTAATGCATGGTGAGGAAAATACCAGTGAGGATTTGTAAAACCAGCACCAGCAAGGCCAATGAACCAAAGAAGTACCAAAAATTAAAGTTCTTAGGCGCGTAATATTCAGTCAGGTGAGCTTTTATATTGCTAGTCAATGGAAAGCGTGCATCCACCCATTCCAGACCATCATCCATCATTTTAGCCAGCCCGGCTTTTTGTTGCTGCGACATTTATGCCACCTCCTCTGAGTCAACACCAATTACCAAGGTATTGTCATCTAAATATTTGTGCGGCGGCACAACTAAGTTAGTTGGTGCTGGCGAACCTTTAAAGACACGTCCAGCCAAATCAAATTTAGAGCCATGGCATGGACAGAAGAAACCGCCATCCCATTTTTCACCCATATCACCACCAGTCGCTAATTTAGCCGTCGGCGAGCACCCCAAATGTGTACAAATACCAACTATCACTGCAATATTTTCTTTAATCGATCGGCCAGAGTTATTGCAATATCCTGGTTGCTGTGTCACTACCTCACAGCTTGGATCACTTAGATCAGCAGCATGCTTAGCAAGATCCTTTGTCATCTCATCAGTACGGTGAATCACCCAAACTGGCTTACCGCGCCACTCAGCCGTCATCATTTCACCTGGCTTGATTTGACTAATATCGACCTCGACTGGCGCACCAGCGGCTTTTGCACGCTCACTTGGCGTCATACTAGCCACAAAAGGTACTGCTACAGCTGCCGCACCCACTGCACCAATAGCAGAGGTTGCGATTAGAAATTCGCGCTTTTCTTTGTTGACTGCTTCTTGTGATTGAGCGGCATCACTAGAAGACTCGTGTTCTGGTTTGGTCATGCTTCCCTCTTTAAAATACTTAGAAAATAGTTTCGAAGCTACTATAGCGCTTGAAAATACTAAATCTTAGAAGACTTTGGAGTAAAAACTTGCGCCCAAAAGGCATGATAATCGCTTCGGGATTATTTCATAGGCTGGAATTGTACAATTTATTGCCACCAAATTAAAGCTTTATTTTATAAGCCACTGATATTTAAGTATTAAATCGGGTTGTCTTTATCGATGTAAGCATGATCTAGATCAAAGCATTCTGCCAAATGTTCGCCTAAAGCCTTGGCGCCATATCGCTCGGTAGCATGATGTCCAGCAGCAACATAAACGATCTCATTTTCAACTGCAACATGTGTAGTTTGCTCAGATGCTTCGCCACTAATGTAGGCATCTACACCCAAGGCAATCGCTTCTTCGAGATAAGCCTGCGCCCCTCCTGTACACCAAGCAACCGTTTCTATGGTTTTATCCACAGGACCAACGATCAATGGTTCCCGCCCCAGCCTTTTAGTCACCAATGCATTGAATGCCGAAATACTGAGTGGTTTTACCAAACGCCCAAAGTTGATTAAATCAAACTTTCCTGTACGCCCGTCTACTTGAATACCTAACTGCTTTGCCAGTTGTGCGTTATTACCTAATGTCTCATGCACATCTAATGGCAAGTGATAACCAACAAGGTTGATATCATGGGTCAACAAAGCCTTAATACGGCGCTGCTTCATCCCAACGATACAAGGGTTTTCATTTGCCCAAAAATAGCCGTGATGCACAAGAATCATGTCTGCAGAAGCTTCAATTGCTGCATCAATCAATGCCTGACTTGCGGTCACCCCCGTGACCAACTTACTAATGGCTGGTTTGCCTTCTACTTGCAATCCATTCGGGGCATAGTCTTTAAACTCCTGCGGCGCTAATAAATTGTTGCAGTAGTCGATGATCGCTTCTCTTGATACTGTTTTTGCCATACGTTGACACCCTTCACATTATTCTTTGCGCATAGCCTTGTAATCAACACCGCTGCACAAGCGTTTTAGTATAATGTGTTCATCATCTGTTTTCACCATTATTCTGATTTATGAAATTCCTCAAACAATTCTGGCTAAATTTTTGCCAGGCAGTGACGATACTCCTTGCCATCATTTATGTGATTCGCTTGTATGTACCCGCTTTCCCTTCGCAACTGTTTCAACCAGCACCGCAAACTGTCAGCATACAACAAGCGCCTAAGGCAAAGATTAAATCAACAACCTCGCCGTTACCAGATTCATTCAGCTTGGCAGCCAGCACCGCCATGCCCGCAGTGGTCAATATTTTTACTAGTAAAAAACCGCGCGCAAATAATAATGCTTTGCTCAATGACCCATTTTTTCGCTTCTTCTTTCGTGACCAGTTACGTCAGTACGAACGCTCACGTAAGCCGCAAACAAGCCTTGGTTCAGGCGTCATTGTCAGCGATCAAGGCTTAATTTTAACTAACCATCATGTTGTTGCCGATGCTGATGCAATCGAGGTCGCGTTAGCTGATGGTCGCAAGCTCACTGCACACCGGGTTGGCTCTGATCCCGAGTCAGACCTTGCCTTACTCAAAGTAGAAGCCGTTAAGCTTCCTGTGATTACTTTTGCCGACATTGAGTCCTTAGCCGTTGGCGATGTTGTCTTGGCCATCGGCAACCCATTTGGCGTCGGTCAAACAGTCACTCAGGGCATCGTCAGCGCATTGGGACGTGACCACTTAGGCATTAATACGTTTGAAAACTTTATCCAGACAGATGCTTCCATCAACCCGGGCAACTCCGGAGGTGCTTTAGTCAACACCAAAGGACAACTAGTAGGCATTAATACGGCTATTTATTCTAAGAGTGGTGGTTCTATGGGGATTGGTTTTGCGATTCCTGCCACGCTCGCCAAACAGGTATTAGAGCAAATCGCTACTAACGGACAGGTCACGCGTGGTTGGATCGGTATTGAAACACAAGATGTAACATCTGCACTGGCAGAATCTTTTGGACTTGAAATCGCAGCAGGGGCAATTGTTACTGGCATTTTACGGAATGGACCTGCAGATAAAGCTGGCTTACGTCCTGGAGACATCATTATTGAAATCGCTGATCAATCCACAAATAATAGCGACCAGATGTTACATTTAATTGCTTCACTAAAACCCAATACTAAAGCGGCTTTAACCGTACTACGTGAGGGAGAAGTGATAGATCTAAATGTAAGTATTGGCACCCGTCCTGTTGAAGGGTAATTGCTTAACTTAAACCTGCCTAGACTTATCTGGTGGCAACATGACATTGGTTTTGGGTGCCATCAAACCTGCCACCCAGATACCAAGTTCGAACAGCAACCATACAGGGATCGCCAGCATGAATTGTGAAACTATGTCTGGCGGGGTAAAGATTGCACCAACAATAAATGCACCAACGATCACATAAGCACGCGCCTCTTTAAGCGCAGCAATAGTGACCCAGCCCAAGCGCACAGCAATCACCACAAAAATCGGCACCTCAAATGCCAACCCAAATGCAAAAAATAACGTTAAGACAAAATCAAGGTACTCACCGATATCCGTCATCACTGCGACACCTTCGGGGGCAGTCCCTACAATAAAGCCAAAAACCAGTGGAAACACTGCAAAAAAGGCAAAAGTCATTCCTAATATAAACAAAAATGTACCGCTGACTATCAGTGGCACCATCAGTTTTTTCTCTGACTCATACAGGCCTGGGGCAATAAATGCCCACACCTGATATAGCGTATGTGGTAATGAAACGACAAAGGCTGCCATCATGGCAACCTTAAGTGGGACAAAAAACGGCGTGGTGACCGCCGTCGCAATCATCTGCCCACCTGCGGGCAACTGACTCAGCATAGGCTCGGCTAACAATGCATAAATCTCTTTAGCAAATGGCAGCATTGCGAGCAACACAACCACAAAACCAATAACCATACGCAGCAATCGGTCTCTTAGCTCGATGAGATGTGAAACAAAGTTTTCTGTAGGAGTCACGCTAGTTTTCTTTATTTGTTAGCCAGTACTAAAATCGCATGCAATCAGTTTATTTTCTGACAGCGTTTTTACGCGATCCTCTTTTTCTATGTCTCGATTTAGCCGCACTGGCTAAAGGTTGGGATTGTTTGACCGTCTCAACTTCTAGGTCAGATTCGACCATAGCTTTAAGGTCCAATGCGTCAGGTATTTCTTCAAAACTGCTTTTAAGCTCGCCAACCTCATCCTCTAGACCAGCTTTTGCTTTATTAACGCCTGCAGCGATTTCTCCTTGCAAGGACTTTAACTCATCAAAGCGCACTTCTCGATTAACTTCTTCCTTGATCTGCGAGATGTAACGCTGCGCTTTCCCAGCAAAGCGACCTAAGTTGCGTGCTACTGACGGCAGCTTTTCTGGCCCGATAACAATGAGCGCTACCACTGCAATCACCATAATCTCAAAAAAAGACAGATCAAACATATTGATTCAAGAAATTACTTTTCGACAGTCTGATCAATCGTTGTGGTGTTTTTTTGTGCCTCAGCAGTTTCTTCAAGTGCTTTGGCGTCGTCGCTTTCATCATTCATTGCATCTTTGAAGCTTTTCACCGCTCCACCAACATCTGAACCAACATTGCGCAGTTTTTTAGTCCCAAAGACCAATACAACAACCAATAAAACAATTAACCAATGCCAAATACTAAATGCACCCATTTTTTTCTCCGAATATTTAAGCTTAATTACGCCTTATGTTTTAGGCAACTGTGCATCACCACCAAACACGTGATAATGCAAGTGGAAGACCTCTTGACCACCTGATTTGCCAGTATTAATCATGGTTCTAAAACCATCGAGCCCTTGCTCTTTTGCCAGCTTAGGAGCCAGCAGTGTAATTTTACTGAGTATCGTTGCATCCTCTTCAGTACAATCTGCAAGGCTCTCAATATGGCGCTTGGGGATAAGCAAAAAGTGTACCTTTGCAATCGGGTTAATATCGTAGAAGGCCAAAACATCATCATCCTCATAAATCTTTTTACATGGAATCTCGCCAGCGACGATCTTGCAAAATATACAATCCTGACTCATGCATTTCCCCTTCTACTCGCCTTTATTGCGATTTTCTTTTTCTTCAATGCCTGACAGGCCTTCACGCCTAGCAAGCTCATTGATAATGTCTTTCGGCTCAAGACCAGCATGTGCCAACATTACTAAAGTATGAAACCACAAGTCGGCAGTTTCATAAATAATCTCATCTTTGTCACCATTCTTGGCGGCAATGATCGTTTCACCTGCTTCTTCGCCGACTTTTTTTAGAATGCCATCAATGCCTTTATCATAGAGCTTGGCAACATAAGACGAACTAGGGTCAGCACCTTTGCGGCTTTCCAATACCTCAGCGATACGGTTTAGCACTTCACTCATGCTTATTTTCCATAAATTGATTTGGGGTCTTTTAAAACTGGCTGATCTGCTTGCCAGCTATCTTGGTCCAGCTTACGATAAAAACAAGACTGTCTGCCAGTATGACAAGCAATCCCGCCAGCTTGTTCAACCTTAATCAACACCACATCTTCATCGCAGTCTAACCGAATATCATGAACTTTTTGTGTATGACCAGACTCCTCGCCTTTACGCCAGAGCTTTTTCCTCGAACGTGACCAGTATACCGCCACCCGGTCTGTTGCTGTTGCTGCAAGTGCCTCACGGTTCATCCAGGCAAACATCAAGATTTCGCCTGATTGATAATCCTGAGCAATGACTGGCACTAGGCCATTTTCATCCCAGCGAACTTCAGATAACCAATCACTCATCGCACTGTTATCCCTTGCGCAGCCATAAAATCTTTAGCCTCCTGCACGGAGTATTCACCATAATGAAAGATGCTGGCAGCCAATACTGCATCTGCACCGCCATCAATGACTCCATCAACCAAGTGCTGCAAATTTCCTACGCCGCCAGATGCGATCAATGGCACATCGACCGCTTCACTAATGGCATGATTTAACGGATTATTAAATCCAATCTTGGTTCCATCGCGATCCATGCTAGTGACTAACAATTCTCCCGCACCAAGTGCTACCATTTTTTTAGCCCAAGCTACGGCATCTAGGCCAGTAGGGGTACGTCCACCATGCGTAAACACTTCCCATTCAAACGGTTTGCCTTCTACCTTTTTGGCATCAATCGCCACGACGATACACTGTGAACCAAAACGACTAGCAGCATCCTCAACCATTTTCGGATTTAACACAGCCGTCGTATTGATACTCACCTTATCAGCGCCTGCATTGAGCAGCCTTCTAACGTCTTCAACTTTTCTAACCCCACCACCTACGGTCAGTGGAATGAACACCTGCGAAGCAACATCCTCGATAATATGCAGGATCAAGTCACGATTATCAGAGCTTGCAGTGATATCCAAAAAGCAAAGCTCATCAGCACCTTGCTCGTCATAGCGCTTGGCGATTTCCACTGGATCTCCAGCATCACGCAGCTCTACAAAATTCACTCCCTTAACGACACGACCATCGGTCACATCCATACAAGGAATAATACGCTTGGCTAAACTCATGCACCTAACTCATCAGCCAGCTGCTGTGCTTTGGCAAAATCTAGGGTGCCCTCATAAATTGCGCGACCAGTAATGGCCCCCATAATACCTTCATCTTCGACAGCACATAGGTTTTTAACATCATCCAGATTTGTAATCCCGCCAGATGCAATCACAGGAATTGTCAATGAAGAGGCTAACGCAACTGTCGCGTCGATATTGACCCCGCTCAACATGCCATCACGGCCAATGTCGGTGTAGATGATGGCACTCACGTCATAATCTTCATATTTTTGTGCAATGTCGATCACATCATGACCTGTCAGCTTAGACCAACCTTCAACTGCGACTTTGCCGTCTTTAGCATCAAGGCCGACAATAATCTGACCAGGGAATGCATCACAAGCTTCATGCAAAAAGCCAGGGTTACGCACTGCGGCTGTCCCTAAAATCACCGATTGCACGCCATCATCTAAGTAACGCTCAATGGTGTCCAGATCACGTATACCACCACCGAGTTGGACAGGTATTTCACTGCCAACGGTGTCAACGATGGCCTTAATCGCTGGCTCATTCACTGGTTTACCTGCAAATGCACCATTCAAGTCAACCAAATGTAATCGCCTCGCACCAGCATCCAGCCAGTGCTGCGCCATCGCGCCTGGGTCTTCAGAAAATACAGTGGACTCTTCCATCAGCCCTTGTTTTAGTCTGACGCAGTGTCCGTCTTTAAGATCAATTGCAGGAATAATTAACATAATGTTTATCTAGATGAAATAAATGAATCAGGTTGCCAGTTGGCAAAATTTTGCAGCAGCTGTAGTCCAGCGCGTGCACTTTTTTCTGGGTGAAACTGTGCAGCAAAGACATTGTCTTTTGCAATCGCCCCAGTAAAGGTTTCAGGGTAGTCGGTCGCACCTGCAGTAACCGTAGTATCTACAGGGTCAACATAATAACTATGCACATAATAAAAGCGCTCATTATCCGCAACACCTTGCCATAGCGGATGATCTTGATGCGCGGGTACTTGTTTGACGGCATTCCAGCCCATGTGCGGCACTTTCAACTTATTGCCGTGTGCATCAAACATTTTATCAGCTTGAAAGCGCCTAACCTGTCCTTCAAACAAGTTTAGCCCTGCCGCATCACCTTCTTCAGAATGCGTAAACAGCATTTGCAAGCCAATGCAAATGCCTAGAAACGGTTTGGTTTTAGCCGCTTCAATGACGGCATCTTTCAAGCCCTTGTCATTCAGCTCTCTAACACAGTCAGGCATTGCACCTTGCCCAGGAAAAACAACGCGCTCAGCTTTTAAAATATCATCCGCATCACTAGTCACTTGAACAGCCTGGTCAGGCGCAACATGTTCTAATGCTTTTGAGACGGATCTTAAATTTCCCATGCCATAGTCTACAACGGCAATATCGATCTTGTTCATAGGACTACTTATTGAGGATTACAAAGCGCCTTTAGTTGATGGCAGAATGTCTTGCATACGCGCATCAACAGCGGCTGCCATTCGCAAGGCACGACCGAAGGCTTTAAAAATTGTCTCCGCCTGATGATGGGCGTTATGACCTTTAAGATTATCAATGTGTAATGTCACTAATGCATGATTCACAAAACCCTGAAAAAACTCGTAGATTAGTTGTGTATCCAACTCACCGATCATACCAGCAGTAAACTCACAGTCCATTTCAATGCCTGGCCTACCCGACAAATCTAGCACAACGCGTGACAATGCTTCATCTAGCGGTACATAGGAGTGTCCATAGCGCACAATACCTTTTTTATCCCCTAGCGCTTCTTTGAATGCTTGACCCAGAGTAATACCAATATCTTCAACCGTATGGTGGCCATCAATATGCAAATCACCTTTTGCTTCGATAGACAAATCCATCATGCCATGGCGAGCGATCTGATCTAACATATGGTCAAGAAACCCTATGCCAGTAGTTAAGCTTGCCTCACCTGTCCCATCCAAATTGATTGAGACAGTGATTTGTGTTTCAAGGGTGTTTCTATTTACTTTTGCTTTACGCATTGTTTATTCAATCTCTATTAAGCCTGACATTCTAACGCAAACTGAATCAACTAGGCAAAGAACAATAAAAAAGCCGGCTCTATGCCGGCTTTTAAATTTTGCTAAATTAGCAGTGCCTATTCAGCTGACTCTTCCATTACTGGTGCCTCAGCAGCTGGCTCAGCCGCATCATCACCACCACCCATTAATGAGAAAAGAATCACGATAGCAACAATCGCCAATACCCATGGTAACCATGCGTTGCCACCTGAAGTTGCAGCAGCAGCTTCTGAGTGCGCTAAGCCTGTGATCTCAGTAGCAGCAGCAGCAGGGTCGTTAGCACCGTAGATTGCAGCGCCAGCCACAACGATATCAGCACCAGCATCGACCACTTGGCGAACTGTACCAGGCTTGATACCACCTGCAACAGAAACTTTAGCACCTGTGTTAAGACCTGTAACCAAGCCTAAATCAGTAAATGGTGTTTGGCCAGCAGCTTGTTGGTCAAGACCAGTGTGAACACCAATGATGTGTGCACCTAATTTAGTCACTTCTAATGTACGTGCTTTTTTGTCTTCTACATTGATCAAGTCAATTTGTGCTTCTTTGCCGTACTTGTTAGCTACTTCGATAACACCTTTAATAGTACCGATATCAGCAGTACCTAAAACTGTACAGATGTCTGCACCAGCTTTGTAGAAAGGCTCAGCTTCGTAGTAGCCAGCGTCCATTGTTTTTAAGTCAACAAGGATTCTATTGTTAGGGAATTTCTGACGTAATGTTTCTAGCAATTTAATACCGTTATGCTTAATGCATGGTGTACCAATTTCTAAAATGTCGACATGCGGTGCAACTTTAGTTGCCAATGCAATAGTGCCGTCAAAGTCTAAAGAGTCTAATGCCATTTGGGTTTGTGCCACGTTATTTCCTCCACCTTTTTTTAAATTCTTGAGTGTTAATCAATCAAAAATACACAAATTGTTAAATTTATGTAAATAAATGCACGTATGCGCAATCATACCCGCACTTTAGCCATAAGTTCAATCATTTATCTAAAAAAATTTCACTTTTTGCCTGACTTGGACTCTATTTAATGCAAATTCACTACTTTTAAAGACACTTTTCAAATCTGGCGACGTGAAATTCAGACGTTTTATTGCGAGCTTATTGCACAATCTCAGCCAAAGCAGTTACTAATGCGTCCATTTGTGCTGACGTACCGATAGTAATCCGCAAAAAGTTAGCAATCTGTTCAGGTCGACTAAAATAACGCACGATAATCTTTTTCGTACGCAATGCATGGGCAATATCAACGCCTGCTTTGTCAGGGTGCTCTGCAAAAACAAAGTTAGCTGCGGATGGCAATACATTAAAGCCCAATGCCTGCATATCAGCAACCAACTTTTCTCTGCTGTCAGTCACAGCCTGACGTGTTGCTTCGAAGGCTTGTTTATCTTTAAAGGCTGCGATGCCGCCTGCTTCAGCTAGCCTGTCAATCGGATAAGAATTAAAACTATCTTTGACTCTTACCAATGCCTCAATCAAGTCAGCATGTCCCAAAGCATAACCTAAACGCAAGCCTGCCAATGAGCGTGATTTGGAAACTGTTTGCGTGACTAACAGATTCGGGTATTGATCAATCAGCTGCACTGCAGAATTGGCACCAAAATCGACATAGGCCTCATCAACCACCACGACTGACTCAGTATTCACGTTCAAGAATGCCTCAATGGTCGCTAATGATAGCGGCATTCCTGTTGGCGCATTAGGGTTCGGAAAAATCACCCCGCCATTGGGTTGCGTATAAGCCTTTAGATTGATACCAAAGTCATCAGCAAGTGGCACTTTATTAAAAGCAATGCCATATAGGCCGCAGTAAACGGGGTAAAAACTATAAGTAATTTCTGGAAACAACAATGGCTGATCATGCTGAAATAACGCTTGAAACACATGGGCTAGCACTTCATCCGAGCCATTACCGACAAATACCTGATTAAGCTGTAACCCAAAGTTTTCGGCGATCACGCCTCTTAACACACTTGAACTTGGGTCTGGATACAACTGCAACTTATCCTGAGCAGCAGATTGAATTGCCTCAATCACCTGATCGCTCGGCGGATAAGGGTTTTCGTTAGTGTTCAGTTTGATAAGCTGCGTATTTTTAGGTTGCTCCCCAGGAATATAGGGCGTCAGACCGTGTACCAAAGGACTCCAAAACTTACTCATCGTCTTTTAACCGCATTTCTGCTGAACGAGCATGTGCCTGCAAGCCTTCCCCATGCGCGAGAGTTGAAGCAATCTTACCCAATGTTTGCGCACCATGCTCTGACACCATGATTAAGCTAGAGCGTTTTTGGAAATCGTAGACACCCAACGGTGAGCTAAAACGCGCCGTTCTCGACGTAGGCAGCACGTGATTAGGTCCAGCACAATAATCACCAAGGGCCTCACAAGTATTTCGTCCAATAAAGATTGCACCAGCATGTTTGATTTTGCCACTAAATGCCATCGCATCATCCATCGACAACTCTAAATGCTCTGGGGCAATCGCATTGCTGATTTCTGCTGCCTCATCCAAATCTTTCACATGAATCAAAGCACCACGGTTTCCAAGAGAAGTAGCAATAATGTCTTTTCTTGGCATTTCTTCAACCAAACGATTAATACTGCTTTGGACTTTTTCGATAAAACTTAAGTCAGGACATAACAAAACAGCCTGCGCCAACTCATCATGCTCTGCCTGGCTGAATAAATCCATAGCGACCCAGTCTGGGTTAGTTTTTCCATCACAAATCACCAATATCTCAGATGGGCCAGCCACCATATCAATACCGACTACACCAAACACTCGACGCTTAGCAGCTGCAACAAAAGCATTGCCTGGCCCAACAATTTTGTCTACTTGTGGAACTGTCTCAGTACCATAAGCCAGTGCACCAACCGCTTGTGCGCCTCCGATACCAAACACACGATCAACATCCGCAATCGCAGCAGCCGCTAACACCAGTGGATTTTTCACACCATCTGGTGTTGGCACTACCATGATCAACTCTTCTACACCTGCAACTTTAGCAGGGATGGCATTCATCAAAACTGATGATGGATAAGCAGCTTTACCACCTGGCACATACAGGCCTACTCGGTCTAATGCAGTCACCTGCTGACCTAAAACCGTACCATCAGCTTCTTTATATTGCCAGGAAGCCATTTTTTGTTTTTCGTGATAGTTTCTAACGCGCTCTGCAGCAGCTTGTAGCACATCTCGAGATACATCATCCAACGCTGCAAGTGCAGCATCTAAGTCTGTTTTATCCAACGTCAACTCAGCCATTGACAGCGCTTGCATTCGGTCAAACTGATTCGTATAAGACAAAACAGCGGCATCACCCTCAGCTTTTACTGCCTTAAGGATATCGGCCACAATCAAATCCACTGAATCATCTTGCGCTGCTTCAAAAGCCAGCAATGCAGCCAGCTGCTCCTGAAAATCAGCAGATTGTGTAGAAAGTTGTTTTATTTCAATTGCCATGACTCATTTATTCCTAGGCTTGAATCGCACCCTCAAAGGCCTCCATGATTGGTGCAAGTCTATTGCGATTCAATTTTAACGACGCCTGATTTACAATCAAACGTGAACTCACATCATTGATATGCTCAACCGCTTTAAGGTTATTTGCTCGTAAGGTACCACCTGTACTCACCAGGTCAACAATTGCATCGGCAAGGCCAACCAAAGGCCCCAACTCCATCGAGCCATAAAGCTTAATCAAATCAACATGCATACCTTTAGCGGCAAAGTGCTCTCTCGCAGTTTTGACATATTTGGTAACTACTTTTAAACGCGCACCACTTCGCACACAAGCGTCATAGTCAAAGTCTTCACGCACTGCTACCATCATTTTGCATTTTGCAATATTCAAATCGAGCGGTTGATATATCCCCTCACCACCATGCTCATCAAGCACATCTTTACCTGCAATCCCTAAATCTGCGGCGCCATACTGCACATAAGTTGGCACATCGCTGGCACGCACGATTAACAAGCGCACATCCTCACGGTTGGTAGGCAAAATTAACTTGCGTGAGCTGCCAGGCACTTCAAGTGCTTCAATGCCCGCTGCCGCCAATAACGGCGTGGTCTCTTCAAAAATACGACCTTTTGACAATGCAATCGTGATCATGATGGTTTAACTCACTCTTTTTATCTTTGCGCCAAGCGCATTAAATTTTTGTTCTAAATTAGCGTAACCGCGATCCAAATGATAAATACGCTCTACCGTTGTCTCACCTTGCGCAACCAAACCTGCCAACACAAGACTGGCCGATGCACGCAAATCAGTGGCCATCACTGTTGCTCCGCCCAGTTGATCTACACCTTCAACAATAGCAGTATTACCCTCAACACTGATTTTACTGCCCAAACGTTGCAGCTCTTGTACATGCATGAAGCGATTTTCAAAAATCGTTTCTGTGATTTTTGATACGCCCTCTGCAATAGTATTCAGCGCCATAAACTGTGCCTGCATATCTGTTGGGAAAGCAGGGTGGGGAGCAGTTCTAATATTGACTGTTTTCAACGGTTTTGACGCTTCAACAGTAATGGAATCTTCAGTTGAAGTCACACTGGCACCAGCTTCTCTTAGCTTTTCTATGACCGCATCTAACAGATCAGCACGTGCATTTTGCAAGGTGACCTTACCGCCTGTCATTGCTGCAGCTACCATATAAGTACCAGCCTCAATACGATCACTGACTATCGTATGGCTCGCACCATTGAGCAATTCAACGCCTTCGATGGTGATGACATCCGTACCCGCACCTGAGATTTTAGCGCCCATTTTATTTAAGCACTCTGCTAAATCAACGACTTCTGGCTCTTTCGCCGCATTTTCCAACACGGTGGTACCTTCTGCCATGGTCGCTGCCATCATCAGGTTTTCTGTCCCTGTAACCGTGACAATGTCCATATAATGACGCACTCCTTGCAAGCGCCTGTTTGGCAAGTGCAAGGTACTAGCTTGAATATAGCCTTGTGTAATGTGAATCGCGGCGCCCATGGCTTTTAAGCCTTTGATATGCAAGTCTACTGGACGTGAACCAATGGCACACCCACCTGGCAATGAAACGCGTGCACTGCCAAAACGTGCAAGCAACGGCCCTAAGACCAAAATCGACGCACGCATGGTTTTCACCATTTCATAGGTTGCCTCAAAAGAGGCCACCTCGCTGGCATCTAGCGTCACATCATCACCACTTCTATCCACTTGCACCCCCAGCATACTCAACAACTTCAGGGTCGTATCGATGTCTTTTAATGGCGCAACTTGTGACAACTTTAAGGGTGTTTGTGCCAACAAACTGGCACACAAAATCGGCAATGCCGCATTTTTGGCACCCGATATGGCAACCGTACCATTCAATGGTCGGCCACCTTCAATCACTAATTTATCCAACGAATATCCGTTCTTATTTGATTAAGCATTTTCAGTTAGCTTTGTTTGCAGCTCACCGCTGTCATACATCGCACGCATGATGTCAGAACCACCAACAAATTCACCATTGATGTACAGCTGTGGAATGGTCGGCCAGTTTGAAAATGCTTTAACGCCTTCACGAATATCATTGTCCGCTAAGACATCCACAGCATTATAAGTTGCGCCACAGGCATCTAAAATCTGCGTTGCAAGATTTGAAAAACCACATTGTGGAAACTTAGGGTTGCCTTTCATAAATAAAACAACTTTATCAGCGTCCACCATTGCTTGAATTTTTGCTTGTGTATCCATCATTACTCCTGTTGCAGTACTTGTTGTACTGTTAATTATCCTTGTTTAGCCTGCCACTGCGCTGGGGTTAGTGTCTGCATCGACAACGCATGAATCTCTTCACGCATACGATCACCCAGAGCGGCATAAACCAACTGATGCTGCTGCACCATGTTTTTTCCTTCAAACTGTTCACTGACAATAATCGCCTCAAAGTGCGTACCGTCATCCCCCATCACTTTGATAAAATCACAGTCCAAATTGTCAGTAATATACGTTTCTAACTGCTTTGCTGTTAACAACTGCTTTCCTTTTTACTTCACTAGGCTCTTAATTTATAGCCAGATTTTAACATTTTTAGGGTCACACCCGCCAAAACGACAAAGGTTACGCTGACGACGGCAAGACTTAACCATGGGTCAATATCACCTTTACCAAAAAATCCATGCCTAAAACCATCGATCATATAAAAAAACGGGTTGAATTGCGAAACCTGTTGCCAAAACGCTGGCAATGAGTGGATCGAATAAAAGACCCCAGATAGAAATGACAATGGCATGATGACAAAGTTTTGAAAGGCTGCCATTTGATCAAAACGCTCGGCCCAAATGCCAGCAATCATGCCAAAGGTGGCAAGCAACGCACAACCAAGCAGGCCAAAAGCAATCACCAACGCTGGCGCATGCAATGGTAAATCCACAAACCAATACGCCACGATGTAAATACACAATCCTACAAACAAACCACGCACAACAGCGGCGATTAAAAATGCCGTGTACATTTGTACGGGGGTAAGCGGCGTGAGCAAAATAAACACAATATTGCCCATCACTTTGGACTGAATCAGACTAGATGAACTATTTGCAAACGCATTTTGCAACATCGACATCATCATCAAGCCAGGAATCAAAAAAGCAGTGTAGGGCACATCGTTGTATACCTGCACGCGATCGGCCAGCACATGCGAAAAAATCAACAAATACAACAAGGCAGTGATTACTGGTGCTGCAACGGTTTGAAACATGACACGCCAAAATCGCAACAACTCTTTTTTTAATAAGGTCCAGGTACCTCGCCATGCAGGTGAAATCATGACTGCCCCTGGCCTAGCAATGACAAAAACACTTCTTCAAGATCAGCCTCACTCACCTGCATGTCCTGCACAGTAATATCTTCTGTTCGCAATGTTGCCAGTATTTGTTCGATTTGTGTCATTTCTTGTAGATTAAACTGATACACGCCTTGCGACTCGCTTTTGAGCAACGGCTTCAATGCAGCTGGTAATGCAACCTCCCCTAAAGTCAATGTTAGTTGCTTCGTGGCAAACTGATTAATTAGATTTTGGGTACTATCCTGTGCAACCACTTCGCCCTGCTTAACCATGGCGATCCGATTACATAAGGTCTCGGCCTCTTCAAGATAATGCGTCGTCAGAATAATGGTATGACCTTCTTGGTTCAACCGCTCAATAAACTGCCACATCAACTGACGCAACTCAACATCTACACCAGCCGTAGGCTCATCTAATACAATCACAGGCGGCTTGTGCGCCAGCGCTTGTGCAATCAAAGCGCGACGCTTCATCCCACCCGAGAGTTTGCGCATATTGGTATGCGCTTTATCGGTTAAACCCAACCCCTCAATGATCTCATCAACCCAGGAGTCGTTTTCTGGCCCAAGGCCAAAATAGCCTGCCTGAAATCGCAACATTTCGCGCACATTAAAAAACGGGTCAAACACCAACTCTTGCGGCACGATGCCTAACAAACGCCTGGTGGTTTGATAATCATTGACAACATCATGCCCCATCACTTCAATGCTACCGCTGCTGGGTCTCGTGAGGCCAGCCAGCATATTGATCAACGTCGATTTTCCCGCGCCATTGGGGCCAAGCAGACCAAAAAACTCACCCTGCTCGATACGCAGATCGATACCGTTCACCGCTTTTAACTGGTTAAACTGTTTGTGTACTTGATTAAATTGAACGGCTGCGGTCATGAGAATGGCTTTTAAAAACGTACCTGAAGGTTTCTTACATCAGGCTAACCTGACATTATGCCATTATTTGGATTGATCGAAAACCCGACAAACGCGATCGGGATTAGAATTAAGGATAGATAACTTCTTCTAAGCCGTATAACTTGATCAGTGTCTTAAGGTTATCAGGGATATTAACTAGCTTTAAGGCAACACCTTCTGATTTACCTCGCCGCAACCAGGCAAGGATCAGTGGAACAGCTGATGAGTCAACCATCCACACGTTAGCAAAGTCCAAAGTCAAACCTGCTTTTGGCAAGCTTAACTCTTGACTTTCAACCAACACATTATGAACCTTGTCCACCACCAATTGGCCTGACAGATGCCATACATCTGGACTAGAATTAATAAACTTCATGCTTAACCAGCTGATTTATTTTTATTAGCTAGCTTAGCAATCAAACTGTCTAAGCCATTTTGACGAATCTCTGTCGCAAATTGACTGCGATAATTGGTTACCAGACTGATATTCTCAATCACGATGTCAAACACCTTCCAAGTATCACCACCATTTTTAAGTGTATAAGTCACTCCTACACCAGGACCATCTTTGGGCACAATCACCGTAGGCACTTTCGCCATGCTTTTATCTTTAGAGTATTTCGTTTTTTTATACTGAATTTCTTTAATGTCGTACTTCACCAAAGCAGATGAGTAGGTACGCAACAGCAAGGTTCTGAACTCCTGTTGGAAGCTACTTTTTTGCGCATCAGATGCACGACGCCAATGCTTACCTAATACCAAGCGACATACACGGTTAAAATCAAAATTCGGTAGAATTTTTTCCTCAGCCAATGCAAATAGCTTTTGACGGTTACCCGCTTGAATTTCTGAGTCATTTTGTACGATCGCTAATACATCGTCAGAAGTTTGCTTCACCAACAAACTTGGCTCTGGTGCAGCCAATACGGCTTGACTACCTAACAATGCGCTAGACAGCAACATTGCCAAAATAAAAAATTGTTTTATAAATTGCATTCTCTCTCCCCTTTATTCTGCTCAATTAGCGGAATAAACCTTGTCATCTCCTAAAACGTTAAAGCATCTTCTTCAGTTGACTCAGCAACTGGCGCACTGGTGTCTTCAGACGCTTTGCTAAACAAGAATTTGCTGATCATTTTTTCTAAAACAACGGCGTCTTGTGTTTTTATAATGTGATCACCATCTTTTAAATTAGCCTCTTCACCACCTGCTTCAAGCCCAACATACTGCTCACCAAGCAAACCTGCTGTATAAATATTGGCAAAGGTATCTGTCGGAAAAGGATAACGCTTATCCAGATCTAACGACACGACGGCTTCAAAACGCTCACTATCAAACACAATACTGCTCACACGCCCAACGACAACGCCTGCGCTTTTAATTGGCGCACTTGGCTTTAAGCTGCCAATATTCTCGAAAGCAGCCGTGACACGATAGGTGTCGCCAAGTTGACTAGAGGTTAAGTTGCCAACCTTGAGCGCCAGACCCATGATGGCTGCCAAGCCAATGGCTACCAAGATACCCACCCACAAATCGATAGTTGTTTTTTCCAATTGTCTTCCTTTCACTCACTCAGCGTTGACACGCCTAAGCTACGATCATAAATGAGGTTAATACAAAGTCTAATGCCAACACAGCAAAAGACGAAACCACAACGGTTTTAGTCGTTGCTCGGCTTACCCCTTCTGCGGTTGGTGGCGCATCATAACCCTGATACAAAGCAACCATGATACAAGTCACGCCAAAGGCTACACTTTTTATCAAACCATTCACGACATCATGCTGCCAATCCACATTCGCCTGCATTTGTGACCAAAATGCGCCCTGATCCACGCCAATCACTGGCACGGCAACCAAGTAACCACCCAACACACCAACCATCGAAAAAATCGCTGCCAACAATGGCATCGCGATTACTCCGGCCCAAAACCTGGGTGCAATGACACGCGAAATTGGGTTAACCGCCATCATTTCCATGGCGGACAGCTGTTCAGTTGTTTTCATCAAGCCAATCTCAGCAGTTACGGCTGTACCAGCACGACCAGCAAACAATAATGCGGTCACTACTGGACCAAGCTCACGTACCAACGACAAAGCCACCAATACGCCAATCGCTTCGGATGAGCCGTATTTTTGCAGTGTATTATAGCCTTGAAGGGCCAACACCATACCAACAAAAAAGGCTGAAACAATAATCAATGTCAGCGATTGAACACCAATAAAGTAAAGCTCTCGTGTGATTAATCGAAAGCGTTTAAATCCTTCAAAAGAATATAGCAGCGTCAAACCAAACAACCTGGCACCTGCTCCCAGCTGCCAGATCATGTCAATCGTATTACTGCCAATGGATCTTAACGTGGTGATAATTCCGGTCATAACATTCTTTCAAGCGTTGGCATCATTGATTTCGCATCACGATGACAGCATCTGTTCTGCATAAGATTGGGCTGGATAATGGAACGGGACTGGCCCATCTTTTTCGCCATGTACAAACTGATGCACAAATGGCAGCTTGGATTCCATCAACTCTGCTGGAGATCCGCTGGCAGCAACCTCTCCATCAGCAACAAAGTACACAATATCCGCAATGCTAAAGGTCTCTTTAACATCATGCGAAACAAGTATACTCGTCGCACCCAATGCATCATTGAGGGTTTTAATCAGGTCACAGGTCACGCCCATGGATATCGGGTCCAAGCCGGCAAAGGGCTCATCATACATAATAATATTCGGATCCAGCGCAATACTACGTGCCAATGCCACCCGGCGCACCATACCACCTGACAATTCAGTTGGCATCATTTTTTCCGCGCCGCGCAAACCAACCGCATGCAGCTTCATCAACACCAGATCACGAATTAACACCTCTGAAAGATCCGTTAACTCACGCATTGGAAAAGCGACATTCTCAAACACGCTCAAGTCAGTAAACAATGCCCCATGTTGAAACAGCATGCCCATTTGACGGCGTAAGGCATACATGCCATGTCGATCTTGCTGATGCACAACCTTACCATCCACACGTACTTCGCCCCCTGTGGGCGTAATCTGGCCACCAATCAAGCGTAACAATGTGGTTTTACCACTACCGCTGCCGCCCATAATCGCAACCACCTTGTTTCTAGGGAATTGCATATTGATGTTGCGGTGCAGCACTCTGTTTTTATAACCAAACGAGAGGTTTTCTATTTCGACGATATTTGCTTGCATGTTTATTATCTAACTGTTCATTTGACACTTTGTTGTCAAATTTATCCTGTAGAGCGTATGCT
>SPJL01001097.1_pt1 | contig 33820 bp, 31 predicted proteins | sample 3741751 | NCBI WGS metagenome assembly SPJL01 (sample SAMN10925998, study PRJNA522277) | cold seep metagenome | isolation source: Elba SIP-enriched marine methane seep metagenome, extraction at timepoint T3 | place: Italy: coast of Elba, Mediterranean Sea | reverse complement strand
TGGGGCGCGCCGCGAGAATTCGACTTTGAGCCCAAAGATCATGTCGATCTGGGGGAAGGCATCAAAGGCATGGATTTCGAGCTGGGTGCCAAAATCGCCAGTGCGCGCTTTGTCGTGCTAAAAGGCGAGTTGGCCAGTCTGCAACGCGCGATTGTTCAATTGATGTTGAATACGCACATAAACGAACACGGGTATGATGAAACCTATGTGCCGTTCTTAGCCAATGCAGACAGCCTGCGTGGCACCGGTCAGTTGCCAAAGTTTGAAGAAGACCTGTTCAAAGTCAACAACGATCCAGCGTTCTATTTAATCCCGACCGCCGAAGTGCCGGTGACCAATATCGTTAGAGATGTGATTGTCGATGCTAAACAAATGCCGCTGAAGTTCGTCTGCCACACGCCGTGTTTTCGCAGCGAGGCCGGTGCCTACGGCAGCGACGTGCGCGGTATGATCCGCCAACACCAGTTTGAAAAGGTTGAGTTAGTGCAAATCGTCAAGCCAGAAGACTCTGCCCAGGCGCATGAAGAACTCACCCAGCATGCAGAAAACATCCTGCAAAAACTGAATCTGCCGTACCGTAAAGTTCTGCTGTGTGCTGGCGATACCGGTTTCTCATCCTCCAAAACCTACGACCTGGAAGTGTGGTTGCCGGGGCAGGGCAAATACCGCGAAATCTCCTCTTGCAGTAATTTTAGAGACTTTCAAGGGCGCCGCATGCAAGCGCGCTGGCGTAATCCGGAAACCGGCAAGCCGGAACTGGTACACACCCTCAACGGCTCCGGCCTGGCCGCCGGCCGCACCCTGATCGCCGTGCTGGAAAACTACCAGAACGCAGACGGCAGTATCACTATTCCGGATGCGTTAAAACCATATATGGGCGGCAAAGAAAGCATCCTGCCAAACAGCTGATTTATTTGAAAATGTAGTCGGGTCAACGCAGCGTGACCCGACTTAACCATATGATATTAATGTAATTTTTATGATTACAGGGCATAATAATCAGCGCCTCACAGCGGCTAACATCTTGTCATATAAAAGGGAATCAGGGTAGAATCCAGTTGACAGCATTATCGAGAAAACAATGGATCGTTTCGACCGCATATTCCGATTACATACGTTACTATCTAGCCGTAAATACCATGTTAGTCTGGAAGACATTATGGAACAGCTGGAATGTTCAAAATCCACCGTAGAACGCGACATCCGAGATTTACGGGATTACCTTAATGCTCCTTTGGAATACAGTCGCGAGCATCAGGGATACATTTATAACCAAAAAGATTCTGCAACACCCTTCGAGTTACCTGGCCTATGGTTCAGTACAGAAGAATTGCATGGCCTGTTGATCACCCAGCATATTCTTGCCAGCCTCAGCCCAGGTATTCTCAGCGAGCAAATTGCCGGCCTGCAAAGGCGGATTGATGTCATGCTCAATCAACGGCAACAGGCAACACCAGTCATAGCCGAGAAAATTCAGATTGCCAGCATAGGTCGGCGCATGCAGGACGATAGCCAGTTCAAGCGCATAGCCACAGCGTTATTTAATGGCAAACAAATACACATAGAATACCACCCCCGTGGATCAACTAACGGAAGCAGTCACAGAATCATCTCCGCACAAAAGCTGCTCTATTACCGCAACAACTGGTACATCGTCGCCTATTGTCACCAGCGCAATGCGTTAAGAACCTTTGCCATAGACCGCATTAGGCAGGCTCGCCAACACATCAAAGAAGCTGTCATAGTCAAACAGCAAGAATTGGACAAGCATATCAATGCCTCTTATGGCATTTTCAGTGGCCAGGCAAAGCATCAGGCGGTACTGCAATTCAGCGCCCGACGTGCCAACTGGATTGCCGACGAACATTGGCATCCACAGCAACAAGGGCAGCGGCTGGAAAACGATGACTTTCAACTAAGCATTCCGTTTAACGACAGTCGAGAATTGGTCATGGACATCCTCAAACACGGCAGTGAAGTCACCGTCATCTCCCCTGAATTTTTAAATACCGCCGTCATGGAAGAAATAAATAAAATGCAAAAAAATTACCACACCCTCACCAAATGAGGGTGGTACCCAGGAAAATATAAACCAACAAGACCACACAAGCATATTATGACTCTACCTGCGTATTACCACTATTGGGGCAAAGCCAAAAGCGATAAGGACACCGGTGAAACAAGTTATCACCTGTTACCGTATCATTGTCTGGATGTGGCGGCGGTGGCTGTATGTTGGTTAAAACTATGCCCTAATTTATTAGATCGTTTTTCAGCAATTACGAAACTAGACCATAAGCAAACTCAAGCCTGGATATTGTTTTTTATTGCATTGCATGATTACGGAAAATTCGATTTACGTTTTCAGCGTAAAGCAAAACAAGCATGGCAAACGGTAAATCCGGGGTTGAGTAAAGTGCCCGACCAGCTTAACGGCAAGGAGATTAAAGAGTACCACCATGGTTTTGCTGGTTTGTTTTGGTTTTATCAAGACCAAAAAGCACGTTTCGATACGGATCAGGAAGATGATTATTGCTTTGAAGAAAACGAAGAATGGGAAGCATGGTATAGCTGGTTAGCGTCGGTAGTGGGGCATCATGGCATAGTTCCGGAGGATAGCGAAAAAGAGAATAGCTCTGAATATCAGCTTCGAGCTTCCGATGAATTAGCCGCTGCTTTCCGGCAAAGCCGCCTGCAATGGTTACAATTATTAGAGCAATTATTTTTAATTCCGGCAGGCTTAAACTTATCAGATAATCCACCGAAGTTGGAAACCGGCAAATACCAGCAAAGTTCTGCAACATTGCTAGCTGGGTTTTGTTCGGTAAGCGATTGGCTGGGTTCTTCCGATGCATTTGATTACCACGACCAACCTTGTCAGAGCTTGCAGGAATTACAAAACTGGTATCGGAATCGCTTAGCCATTGCCGAACAAGCCTTAATAAACGCTGGTCTCACTGCACATATTCAACGCTACCAATCTGTACAAAGGTTGTTGGAAAAAAACCATCAACCCAGACAAGTTCAATGTTTGGTTGATGAGTTACCTGATAATCCCGGATTAACCCTCATTGAAGCAGCAACCGGTTCCGGCAAAACCGAGGCCGCGTTGGCGTACGCCTGGAAATTACTGGGTAGTGGATTGGCGGACAGTATCGTTTTTGCCTTACCAACCCAAGCGACGGCTAACGCCATGTTGTCCCGACTGGAAAAAGCCGCGCCCATTCTGTTCCAACGGCAAACCAATCTGGTATTGGCGCATGGTCGCTCTCGATATCAACAAGACTTTATCAATTTGCAACAAGCCTGTCGTCCGCAAACCGTTCAGCAAAAGGAAGAAGCCTGGGTGCAATGTGGGCAGTGGTTGGCGCAAAGCCGCAAGCGGGTATTTTTTGGGCAAATCGGCGTTTGTACCGTCGATCAGGTTTTGGTATCGGTGTTGCCGGTCAAACATAAATTTGTACGCGGCTTTGGCGTAGGTCGTAGTGTACTGATTATTGATGAAGTCCACGCCTACGACAGTTATATGTATGGTTTACTGGAAGCGGTGTTGGAGCAACAACGCATGGCGGGCGGTAGTGCTGTTTTGCTGTCGGCCACTTTGCCGTTTCAACAAAAACAACAATTGGCCAAGGTATGGGATTGTACTTTAGCCGAATCGCAGCGATCATATCCCTTAATCACGCATTGTCAGAGCAATAAAACTGATTACTTCAATTTATCTCCCTTGCCTGAACAACAACCGAAAAAAAGCGCTGTCGGAATCGAGCTAATCAAAACCGAGGATTTGTTTCCGAATCAGGCTGTTATGAAACGGATGCTGGATGCTGTGGAATCGGGGGCGCAAGTCTGTCTGGTTTGTAATCTTGTTGCCGATGCGCAAGCCTTATATCAACAATGTCTTGATCTGATTGAGCAATCACCTGAGATTAACAATGACCAATGTTTGTTATTCCACTCGCGATATCTTTTTAATCATCGCCAGGACAAAGAAAAAAAGGTATTGGATCTATTTGGCGCAAAACCGAATCCGGGTGACGCCCGAAAGCGTGGGCATTTATTGATTGCTACGCAAGTGGTCGAACAGTCTTTAGACCTGGATTTTGATTGGTTGATTACGCAACTGTGTCCGGTCGATTTGCTGTTTCAGCGCATGGGGCGATTGCATCGTCACCAGCACAATCAGGCACAACGGCCTGAAAATTTTCAATCTCCTGTTTGCACCATTTTACTTCCCACGGAAATCGATTATGACTTGCATGAACTCATTTATGGCAATAGCCGGGTGTTATGGAGAACCGAGCAATTATTACAACAGGCCGTTGCTGAACATGGCGCTAAGATTAAATTTCCCACCAGTTATCGAGACTGGATTGAAAAGGTTTATCAAGATGGTTGTTGGCCGCAGGAGCCGGAAAGCGTACAGGCCAGTTACCAAGCCTATGAAGATGACTGTTTCAGCAGCAAAATGCTGGCTAAACAATTGATTACCAGTTCAATGCAGGCTTTATCTGATAATGACTCAAATGTTTCAGCATTAACCCGCGATGGCGAAATGAATTTAACAGTCACCCCTGTGTATCACAATGCAGCCGGACAAAACTGTTTGCTGGACGGACGGTTATTGGATGACCTTGATGAAAGTGAAAAACCTGAAGTCTTGAACCTAAACAGTGTTGCCGTTCCTAAGAGTTGGGGGAATCGGGGGCGTTTATCTGAACCGGATGAAGATGGGGTAATTTGGTTGAGTATGCAACACCAAGAAAACAACTGTTTTCACGCAACAATAAATGAATTTATTTATCACTACCATGCCGACAGCGGCCTTACCCGTACGACAGAAATTGAGGAGACGCCATGAATCTATTGACTGATGCCTGGATACCTATCCAGCAGCAGGGAAAAATCCAGAAGCTAACGTTGCAGCATTTGCTTTGTAATGAACAAACGGGAGAACTTTGCCTGCCACGCGATGATATGGAACTGGCTTGCCTGCAATTGCTGTGTGCCATGACACAAGTCTTGTTTACGCCAGAAGACAAAAAAGCCCTGGGGCAACGTATCCGTCAGCCTTTAACCGAAATCGGATATCAACAAGCCATTGAGGAGAACCAGGGCTGGTTTGATTTAAATCATTCGGAAACGCCGTTTATGCAAATTCGCAGCGTTAAGGCAACGGCGGCAACGGAGCTGGATAAGCTGTTGGCTGGCGTTGCCGATGGCACCAACAAAGCCTTCATGAACCCGTTCGGATTAGGTGAGGCATTATGTGGGGGGTGCTCTGCAATTGCGTTGTTTAATGTGGCGAATAATGCCCCCAGCATGGGCGGCGGGTTTAAAGGGAGTTTACGCGGCAGCACGCCAATTACATTAATCATAAAAGGTAAATCGTTGCGCCAAACCATATGGCTGAATGTGTTGAGTGAAAAAAGTGCAAAGTCCATGATGCCGTGGTATCAGGAGACTTGCTCACAAGTACCCAATTATCTTGAACCCATCTCTGCTGGCAGTAAAATTCCGGCCAGTCAAATCGGTTTAAATCGAGGTTTATTATGGCAACCGGCGCATTTTGAGCTTTTGCCGCCGGAAAAAGAAGGTCGTTGCAGCTGTTGCGGTTGCTCAGGTGAAGTCTATACCGGGTTCAACAAGGCTAAATTTAATTACACCGTTGAAGGCATATGGCCACATCCGTTATCGGCTAGAGTTTTCAAAATCAAAAAAGGTGAAAAAGAAGAAAAATTTCCATCCTTCACAACGACAGCCCCTACCTGGACACACCTGGCGCGCTTAGTGGTTGACCAGCAAAATGCCAAAGAAGGTCATCAAGCTGCGCCGGTATTACAACAGGCCAAAACCTTTATGGCCAGCGACAAAATCCAATTGATTGTCGGCGGCTACCGAAACAACCAAGCCACTGTGTTGGAACGCCGCCATGAGTTATTCAGCCTGGCGCAAGGCTGGGCGCAACATGGTGTGGTTATTCAACAAATCATTACTGATGCCTTGGCTTATAAAACCGCATTACGCAAAGCCTTTTATCTGTTTGCGGTTGGCATTAAAGACAAGGTACACGGCGCGGGCGTGAATTTGTGCGATGTAGTCGAAAGTAATTATTTTCAACAATCTGAAAACGTATTACATACCAGTCTGGCTAGTGTGAATTTTTCTCAACCTGATCATGCGCTCAGGCAACAAAACAGCCAATTGAAACGCTTGGCAATGGATTTATTTGAACAATTTACAGAACCCTACAGACAAGAACCCAAAATGTTAAAAGCTTTGGCCTTGGCCAGAAGATCACTGCACAAATCCCTGAAAGAATTGGAACCCGAAGGAGCTGAATCATGAGTAAAACAGAACATAAAATACCGGATTTTATGGCCTTGTATGAGCGTTACCATCAACTCAAACCTGGCCCACAAGCTGAACTTCGGCGCGTTGTCGCGCCGGAAGCATTATTGGAAATACCGGCATTTTTTCGGCTGTTGCAAGGCGGCAGAGCTACGCCGTCCATGCAACGCCTGGTGTATTGCCTGCCGTTGATCAAACATAAGACTGACGGAGATTCTTTGGGTAAAGCTCTGGCGCGGGCAAATATTAATGAAAAACGCTTGTTTATGGTGATTCGCTCGCAAGCCTCGAATGATTTAATCCAGTTGCGACGTTTACTCAAACAGGCTGAACCGACAATAGATTGGCTGCAAGCCGCTAAAACGCTTTATTACTGGAATGATCGTGCCAAACGCCAATTGCTGGAAGACTTCTTTTTTTATCAAAACACGCAACAATCCGCTTAATACAACAGGAACCTGAATCATGAACGAAAACTTTATCAACTTTCATATTTTGATTTCACACAGCCCATCGTGCCTAAACCGGGATGATATGAACATGCAAAAATCGGCAATTTTTGGCGGCAAACGGCGGGTGCGGGTGTCCAGCCAAAGTCTTAAACGAACCCTGCGACAAAGCGATTACTACCGCGAGCACTTGGGCGAACCCAGTGTGCGCACCAAACATTTATCGGCTTATCAACAACAAGTCATTGATACCTTGTCAAACAGATATGACGCAATGGTCATTCAACAGGCCATTGCAGTGATTTCCGGCAAAGACACATCAGGTGAGTCAGAAATCAAAGCGGATGCTGTAGCACCTTGGGTTGCAGAGGAAGTCGCTTATTTTTGCGAGCAAATCATGAACGGTGAAGATGAAGGCGTTGATGCTAAAAAACTGCAAAAACAGATAGAGAAAGACAGCCAACCCTTCAGACAGGCTTTAGCTAACAGTGCTGACATTGCCTTATCTGGGCGTATGGCGACCTCCGGGTTAATGAGTGAGATTGGTAAAATTGACGGCGCACTTGCCGTAGCACACGCAATAACTACCCATGCCGTCGATGCCGATATTGACTGGTTTACCGCCGTGGACGATTTGCAGGAACTCGGTTCCGGCCATTTAGACACTCAGGAGTTTTCATCAGGCGTTTTTTATCGCTACGCCAGCTTGAATCTCAAGCAACTGCAAACCAATCTGGGTTTAATTGCCACTATCAAGAGTGAAGATACCACTGAATCTCGTCAACAAGCCTTGGCAATTGCCGCCCATGTGCTGCATATGCTGGCCACTGAAGTCCCCAGTGCAAAACAACAGAGCTTTGCCGCGCATAATGTTGCGGATGTTGCGATGGTCAGTTTTGCAAATCAGCCGATTTCACTGGCCAATGCCTTTGAAGAACCCATTGCCGCTGATTTTAGAAATGGCGGCTTTCGCAAGCCGTCGATCAAGGCGTTTAATGACTATTGGGAAAAAGTACATAAAGGCTATGGTTTGCAAGAACGCTGTGCGGAATTTGCGCTGGATGAAATTTCACTCCCCGAAGCGATGGCTAAAAAAGATTCTCTTCCCGATTTAGAAGACTGGGTGAAAAAGAACGGCGAGGGGTAAAACAATGAATGATTATTTATTACTCAAGTTACAGTCCCCTTTGCAAGCCTGGGGGCGCGAAAGTTTTGAGGGCTTGCGGCCTTCTGAATTATTCCCTGGGCGCAGTGCATTGTTGGGCTTGCTGGGTGCTTGTTTGGGCATTGACCGAACAGAACAAATTGAGCAAACAAATTTGGCCGCAAGCACTTTGTTTGCCGTGCGAGTTGATCAGCAAGGCCAAAAAATGACCGATTACCATACCGTTAAAAATGCGCGTAAAGACTATAAGGGATTAAAAAGCCATGAAACTATCCAGACCTGGCGGGAATACTGGCAGGATGCCCGGTATACGGTCGCCATTTGGAGCAGCGAGTCCACATCCATTAGCTTGCAACAGATTGAAAATGCCATTAAACGACCCATTTATACACCTACTTTGGGGCGGCGTAGTTGTCCTTTAGCCAGACCGTTATTCGATAAGCGGATACAAGCAGAATCTTCATATGCTGCTTTAAGTGCTGTTGATGTGGGTGGTAAAGTCATTTACAGTGAGGAATACAGTTCTGATGCTATTCCAATCAGAAAACGCGATAACCCGATTATTCATCAACCCAGACAATTTGCCAGCCGAATGATTTATATGCGCAATGTCGAAGGAGTCGCTCATGTATCTGAGTAAGGTTTTTATTCCCTGGCAACAAGCGAAAAACCCGTATCAACTGCATCAGGCGCTTTGGAGTTTGTTTCCGAATCGGGAAGAGCTACAACGCGACTTCTTGTTTCGTTTGGAACAGCAACAAAAAAGCGTAGGTTTTCATATCCTGATGCAATCGCAAACAACGCCACAGATGCGGGAAAACACACCGCAAATATTGGCGCAGCGCGATTATGAGCTTGTTTTACAGCCATCACAACGCTTGCGTTTTCGTTTACGCGCCAATCCGATTAAAACGATCAAAGACAGTAGCAAAGGAACGGTTACAAAAAAAGGCAAAGTATTTACTAAAACTGTACGTGTTCCTTTGCTTCAAGAAGAGCAGCAACAGGCGTGGCTTGAACGGAAATTTAAAGATTTTGCGCAATTGGAAACACTGCTAATCCAGTCTGAGCCAATCATCTATTTTCGTAAAAGTAAAGAACAACGTAGCGGTAAAATTCAATCTGTCTTGTTTGACGGGGTCTGTTCAATCACGGATGCCAATGCATTGAAACAGGCAATGGTTGAGGGTATCGGCCCGGCTAAAGCTTTTGGTTGTGGGTTGCTTTCGGTAGCCAGAGTTTAATGCTAAAGTGCTATGACAGGTGTCATACAAGAGAAAAAATGCGCGTTAATGCACGATTAGATAAAAAAAACGAACAGGATTTGCAGTTCATTAAGAAACAAACCGGTGAACCGATCACCCGGATTATCAATGAATTGCTGGCTGAAAAGGCCGCGCAGCTTAGGAAAAAGCAACCAGCGGGGGCAAAAATGAAAGATCAATTCCTCCGATATGTGCAACTCCTAAACCTATCGCTGGAAAAACCAGCAACCGTTTAAAAATGTATTACTGCCGGAGAGCTGATGGACGACCCCATAATCGAACAGCTTAAACAGCTTGCCGAAAACGACGATGAGATTGTCGGGCTATGGCTGTATGGGTCTCGCGCCAAAGGTGCCGCGCATGAATCTAGCGACTATGATTTAGCGGTTGCTTTTAAAACATTTATTAAAGACGATCCTCTTGCCGAACGCTTACGGCCTGAATGTTTGGCGCTAGATTGGCAACAAGCGCTGGATTTGTCGGAAAAGGCGCTGTCGGTTGTTGACATCAATCAAGCGCCGATTCCGCTGGCCTTTGAAATTGTCGATGCCGATAGTGTGTTATTCAGCCGGGATGAAAACCGTTTATGGCGGGAAACTTTACGCATACATAGCAGAATGGAGCTTGATTATGCCTGATTATTTATTTGCTATTGTAGAGCATGCGCGAGAATGCAGGGAAGATTTGGACGCCTTGGCGAAAACAGCAAGCATACGAAGTCTAAATCGAATGGAACGCCGCGCCGCCGAACGCGCTTTGCAAGTGTTGATTGAGGCTTGTATCGGTGTCGCCAAATATTGGCTGAAACAGCAAAGTCTACATTTACCATTAAATGCCTATCAGTGTTTTGCCAAGCTATCGGAATTACAAGTGATCAGTATTGATGATTTAAAACAATGGCGGCGAATTATTGGTATGCGTAATGCATTAGTCCATGATTATCTCAACATTGATTTAGTCTTATTGCATCAAATCATCAGTGAAAAAGCCTATATGTTTTTATTGGATTTTATAGAACTGGCCGAACAACAGCTCGTGCAGAAATAGTTTATGACCCAACTGCTACCGCCACTTAAACCCATTGCCATGAAAGAAAGAGTCTCGATGGTCTTTATCGAAAAAGGCCAGATTGATGTCAAAGACGGTGCGTTTGTCGTGATTGATGAAACCGGCATTCGCACCCATATTCCGGTCGGCACGATAGCCTGTATCATGCTGGAGCCGGGAACGCGCGTCTCGCATCATGCCGCAGCGTTAGCCGCTAGAGCAGGGACGCTGTTAGTGTGGGTGGGTGAGGCCGGGGTCAGGCTTTACGCTTCCGGACAGCCGGGCGGGGCGCGTTCGGATCGCCTGCTGTATCAGGCCAAGTTAGCATTGGACGATACTGCGCGCTTAAAAGTTGTACGTAAAATGTATGAAATCCGCTTTGGCGAAGCCGCGCCAGAAAAACGCAGCGTTGAACAATTGCGCGGCATTGAAGGCAGCCGGGTGAAAAAAACCTATCAACTGCTGGCCAAACAATACGGCGTTGAGTGGAAAGGACGCAATTATGACCGTAATCAATGGGATAACAGCGACATGCCCAATCGCTGTATCAGCGCGGCTACCGCGTGTCTCTACGGCATTACAGAGGCCGCTGTTTTAGCCGCCGGCTATGCGCCGGCGATAGGGTTCATCCATACCGGCAAACCGCTATCCTTTGTTTATGACATTGCCGATTTATATAAATTTGATCGCATCATACCACTGGCCTTTCAAATTGCAGCCAAAAATTACCGCGATGCAGACCGCGAAGTCAGGCTCATGTGCCGGGATGAATTCCGGCAAAGCAAAATGCTCAAAAAAATCATCCCGATGATTGAAGAAGTGCTGGCAGCGGGAGAGCTGGAAATACCGCCGCCTGCCGAAGAAAATATCGAGCCTGCGATCCCAAACCCGGAGAATATCGGCGATGTTGGTCATCGTAGTTGAAAATATTCCACCTAGGCTGCGTGGCCGCTTAGCCGTGTGGCTCATCGAAATCCGCGCCGGGGTCTATGTTGGCGATCTGTCTGCCAAAGTACGTGATATGTTGTGGCAACAAGTGGAAGTTGGCATCGGTGAAGGCAATGCCATCATGACCTGGAGTACCAACACTGAATCCGGTTTCGACTTTCTCACCCTGGGTGAAAACCGTCGATTACCGGTAGAAATTGACGGCCTTAAACTAGTCTCCTTTTACCCGCCAGAAGAAAAATAAAACAGCTCATTAACAACCTGGAAAACAGCTAAAAATCCGGTAAAAAAACCGACCCGTATTTTTAGCTTAAATAACAATATGTTATTCTAAGTGTGTTCCCCACACCCGTGGGGATGAACCGCGCAGAGTCAACTTTTATATTGCCAGTATTAGGTGTTCCCCACACCCGTGGGGATGAACCGCCCGCAAAAAATAAATCATCAGAAAAAATTGAGTGTTCCCCACACCCGTGGGGATGAACCGCAGTAACAGAGCAAATAGGCTCAATTGAAAACGTGTTCCCCACACCCGTGGGGATGAACCGGGATTGGTAACAATGGTGGGGGTAATCAAATCGTGTTCCCCACACCCGTGGGGATGAACCGTACACTGTTCGCGCTGCCTCAGACGCTCAACAGTGTTCCCCACACCCGTGGGGATGAACCGAAACCCGCCGCTTTGCCGTGCAGGATTTAGCCGTGTTCCCCACACCCGTGGGGATGAACCGAAATCGACGAACAACGACGGGTCATTTTGAAAGTGTTCCCCACACCCGTGGGGATGAACCGTTTATAGCCATGTAACCGGCATTGCAGCCAGTGTGTTCCCCACACCCGTGGGGATGAACCGGAATTTTATTGCAACTTTTCAGCTAGATTTAGGTGTTCCCCACACCCGTGGGGATGAACCGCTTTCGTGACCTGAGAGAATTTATGCGTATCTGTGTTCCCCACACCCGTGGGGATGAACCGCCGACACTGCCTTGAAACGTATCAGACAACAAGTGTTCCCCACACCCGTGGGGATGAACCGGATGGCGTGGTAATGCGGGCGTTGATATAGATGTGTTCCCCACACCCGTGGGGATGAACCGCTCGCTCAGCAACAGCTAGTTCAGAGAACATTGTGTTCCCCACACCCGTGGGGATGAACCGAAAAATACGCTTCTATATGGCTGGTGAATATGGTGTTCCCCACACCCGTGGGGATGAACCGTAATAATCATAGCGAGTGGCTCTAGTCCACATGTGTTCCCCACACCCGTGGGGATGAACCGTTTCCATCCATAGATTGTCCATAACAGGAAATGTGTTCCCCACACCCGTGGGGATGAACCGAAATTTTACAAATCAGCTCTGGTTTTGTATATGTGTTCCCCACACCCGTGGGGATGAACCGCTTCCGTAAAACTTTCAACAGAAAACGTAGGTGTGTTCCCCACACCCGTGGGGATGAACCGATGGCATTGAGCGCATCAGAATAATCAACAACGTGTTCCCCACACCCGTGGGGATGAACCGATCGATGAGCTATCTGTAAAGCCTGATCCTGAGTGTTCCCCACACCCGTGGGGATGAACCTTATCTGTATGGTTGGGGGGATAACGAGTCTGAGTGTTCCCCACACCCGTGGGGATGAACCGTAGTCGTGGCGTTTAGAACGTTTAAGGAGATTGTGTTCCCCACACCCGTGGGGATGAACCGCCTCTCATGCTTATCCTGATAGACTCGCACGCGTGTTCCCCACACCCGTGGGGATGAACCGGACTGTTCCCGTTTTTTGAAGAGCTTTTTTTTGTGTTCCCCACACCCGTGGGGATGAACCGGCATACCAGTGACCTGGATACTGGAGAGATGTGTGTTCCCCACACCCGTGGGGATGAACCGCAACGCCCGTATTCACCGGAGAGCGGAGCGCAGTGTTCCCCACACCCGTGGGGATGAACCGGACATGTCGGTGGGTAACCATTTGTCAGAGTAGTGTTCCCCACACCCGTGGGGATGAACCGCGATTGATAGGAAGCCAGCATTAATAAAAACTAGTGTATTGAAGTCTTTCAACACTACTCACTTATCCGTTATCCAGGTTTTTTAATATTTCTTCCAAAGGCACCAGGTTAAGGCGGATTCTGAACAGAATTTCCTTGTTCTCCAGCAGGCCGTAGCAATCGTAGCTACGCAGCATGATGTTGGTCTGGTTCAGTGTGTTTTTGGTTGATTCCGGGTGCTGTTTGACCAGGATATGCAGTTTGTCATTATCTGAAATGTCTTTCAGGCGTACCCGGTCTATGGAAATTTCGTGCGAGGTGTAGACCATCGGGTTTTGTTTGAAGTCATGATTTTCCAGTTGTGCTTTTTCCAGCAAGGCGCCGGAAGTCAGACTGCATGGAAATATTTCCGGATAATTGGCCAAGTGGGTGAGTTCGTCAAAATAATCGGATTGCTCTGCCAACGAGCCGGATAAGAAGTTTTTGACATTGCCGTTATTCATGTATTTGCGTTTCAAAAAATATTCTGTATCCGGCACGGTTGATTTATCAGGTAAGGCATTGAGATCAGGGAGTTTGCTAAAATCGGTGTCATCAAGAAACAAGGGGCGCGAGGTTTCCTTTTTAAACCCGAGCAAAATGGTTTTGCCTTCCGATTTTATGGAGACTCGGTTGGTCAGGGTCAGGTTGGGGATGGTTTTGATCAGCGTTTTTTTAATATTGAGTTCAAACTCATGGCGGGGACGCAGTGCATTAACAAAGGTGATCTGGTAATTGCTGTAGCGCAGGCTGTTTTCTTCGATGATTTGATCTTCATGTTGCGCTTCGCGGTACAGGCGCATCTGATATTCGATCAGGGTGTTTAATTGAAATCCAAGGGCAATAGGGCCTTTAAACGGGTTGTGGGTAATCTGCAACCACTTATGTTTGTCGTGGAATAAATTAAAATCATCAGAGGCGTTACGCGCCACTTCAAGATGAATCTGGTCAAATACAAAAGTCTGAGTCATAGGCTATGTAACTGTTGAGCGATAAAGTCCGGGTCGATTTGGGGTTCGGCAAGTGGTTCATCAAACCAGAAATTGACCGGATATTCAAACCCGCTGCCATGCATGTAATTGTAAGTGGCTTTATTTAATCCCTGGCCCAGCATGCTGTGGTCTGTGGCTACCGGGTCGATATAGTTTATATCGTTTTGGGCAAAACCTTGGTCTGTGTTAGCGATGAGGTGGATGTCAAAGTGATCGGGCGTCAATCCCACCGGGCTGTGCACGGTGGCGGCAAAACGATGCCAATAGGCAGACTGAAAGCAGCCGTTTAACATCATTTGGCGTACCCATTCCAGAGATTCAACGGTTTCATTTTCGGTTTGGGTGGGGAAGCCGTACATCAAATAGGCATGCACCAGTATACCGGCTTGAGCGAATGCATGGGTGACCTGGGCGACTTGCGACACAGTAACGCCTTTTTGCATCAGTTTTAGCAAGCGGTCTGAAGCAACTTCCAGCCCGCCACTGACAGCAATACAGCCGGAATCTGCCAGTAATTGGCATTTTTCTGCGGTAAAACTTTTTTCAAAGCGGATATTGCCCCACCAGCTGATGACGATATTTCTGTCGATCAATGCTCTGGCCAGTGCAAACAGGGTTTTGGGCGGGGCGGCTTCATCAACAAAGTGAAAGCCACGTCGGCCGGTTGCTGTAATCAGGTGTTCGATTCGGTCGATCAAGATGTTGATGCTGGCCGGTTGATAATCGGCAATGTAATCCAGGCTGATATCGCAAAAGCTGCATTTCTTCCAGTAACAGCCATGGGCGACGGTCAGTTTATTCCAGTGACCATCACTCCACAGGCGGTGCATGGGGTTGAGCATTTCGCACAATGATAAATAATTATCCAGGTCCAGGCCGTCATAGGTGGGGCATCCTGTTGCATTAAACGGGATGTCTGTAGTCGGGTTGCCAGGTTGATAGATCACTGTATTTTGCCGGCAATAATATGTGCGCAACAGCTGTGTTGATTCGATCTGTCCGTGCAGGTATTGCAGCAGGGATAACAATGGTTGCTCACCCTTATCCAGCGTGACAAAGTCAACATACTCAAACAGGCGGGGCTCTGATAATGATCTCAGCTCAGTATTGACATAGCCTCCACCCAGTATAATCTTAAGCTGAGGGTTAATGGTTTTGCAGCTTTGCGCAATCTGTAATGCGCCCAGCATATTACCGGGGAAGGGGACGGTGATGGCAATGATATCCGGTTGTTCTGAGGCGAGATAGTGTTCGGCAAGGCGATGAATACCTTTGCGTACCAGGGTAGGGGAGGCGGTGTGTAACTGCTGATGCAGGTCATCAAAGGAAGGGTTGGATGCCGCCAGGCGTTCAGCGTAACGGGAGACTTCAAACAACGGATCAACGCCTTGTTGAATGACGGCGACCACATCATTGATAAACAGGGTGGCAATATATTTCGCCTTGTCCTGAATGCCCAGTTCACCAAAAGCCGAGTGCAAGGCTTCTGCGGAGTGCTCATCCATGTCATGCAGGGCGGCGAATGCCGGGCCTTCGACTAAATGGCGACGACTGGCAATCCGCATGGCCATGGCCGGGTCTTTGCCCTGTAAAAAACTCAGTGTGGCCGGCAGGCAGCGTTGAATTTTGTCAAATTCCGCAAAGAAATGAAAAATACTGTCGGGTAATTGATCATCATCAACGTCTGCAAAATGAATTTCCACCTGCTGATAGATGTGTTGCAGGCTGTCAGGTGACAACATGTGAAGGAATAAGTCGATCGACATATCTCGCTGACTGCTTGCGTAACCCTGTTGGCGCAGAAATCCTGATAAATAGGCGGACGCCGGATAAGGGGTGTTTAACTGGGTCATCGGTGGGGTGATGAGCAGGGTTTTCATGGTGTGAATGCAGAACCGGATACAACAAGATGCTTCAATTATACCTTGCTAACCCGTTAGTCAGAATTTATCGTCAGGGACATCACGGTCTCTAGGAGACTGTCGGATAATGGATGATTCTACTGCGGCGATGAGACTTCGGCTGATTTTTCCGGTCTTTTTCGTTACCTAGTGCCACTATGCGCCTCAAAAGATCAAAAAAATCCACGCGATGCCCCACTCGCCTCGCGACGAACTCCATAACCCGACAGCCTCCTAGGAAAGCTGACAAAAAACTCGCCCGCACTGCGCGAGGCATAGCTGATTATGAGCAAAGTTCCGTGCGTGATTGCTAATGTCGCTTTATTTTTCCTGCAACAGCGGTGAGGGGTCACGAATTTTTTGGCAGGTGTTTTTTGCAACACAAAAACAACCGCTTTCAATTTAGTCATTCAGATACGCTCGGTGTGTAATCCTGCTGAAAAACAACAGGAAAAAACCATTTCATCCAGTTTACGCTTGTCCAAAGATGGGGTTAAGTAATACACTCGACTTATTATGTTCAATCATTTTCCCTAAGAGGACCGTTAATGCTGGCTACCAAACGCTACGAATATTTACCCATCGAACAAATTGAATATCATCATACGTTAACCAATCATCGTACGCTGGATTTAGCCAAGGTGGCGCATCTGGAAAAGGATATTCTGAGCAACGGGTTGTTTGAGCCACTTGTGGTGTGGGAGCGCAATAGTCAGGAGTATTATCTGGTCGGCGGTTTTCATCGTATGCAGGCGATCCATGCCATCCGTTATGCCAATCCGGGGTATTTCGATCGTGTAGATGTACGGGTGGTTTCGGGTGATCCGGATGAGATCAAAGCATTGAATTTGAAGTTGAATTCAGACCGTGTGGATACCAAAATCACTGACTATTTTCAAACCGTGATTTATTTGAATAATGCCAATTGGCCTAAAGAGCGCATTGCTGAGTTTTTCGATAAAAGTGTCAGCTGGATAGACGATATAATTCGATTCGCGCCATTGGCACCTGCAGCCATGCTTGCTAAATTGGCGGCAGGGGAGTTGTCCTGGGCGAGAGCTAAAGAGATTCTGCGTAAATCGCTACAGGCACCGGTGGGACAGGAAAAAGAGATTATCGAACAGGGGCTGGCTCAACCCGCCAAAAAAGCCAGGCCTAAACCCCTGCCTATGCATAAAACGATCAAACATTTGTCAAAGTTTGTGGAAGATGATCCAAAGCGTACATTTGAAGTCAGTTCGGAAGATTTGTATGCATTATTGCTCACCTTGCAAGGTAAGGATGTGGAACAAGAGGCGATTGAGCGCGCCAAAAAAGCCTTTCCGGTATTGTGGGCCGATAAATGACTGTGGCGTGTGAATACGCATAAACATCATGATGTATGAGCCAGACAACTAATATTGGAGGTGTGGCTCCCTCCTTTTCTGTTTCAGATTGGGTGCAGGGTGATGCGGTTGAAATTGAGCAGTTACGGGGACACGTTGTTCTGATTGAAGTGTTTCAGGTCAACTGCCCCGGCTGTTTTTTGTATAGTCTGCCGCAGGCCGTTGATGTGTACCATCGATTTCATGAACAAGGGCTGGACGTCATCGGCATCGCTACGGCATTTGAGGATTTTTCATTAAACACGCTGGATAACCTGAAGCTAATGGCAAATGAACATGTGGTGATGGGTGAAACCCGGCGAGTTCTGCAACAGGAAGGGAAGCTGGATGATGGAAAATTGCCGTTTCATATTCCGTTTCCGCTGGCGATGGACAATATTATAAGTTTGCCCGGTGAAACGACACATGAAGAAATTGCTGAGTTTATCACGCAGTACATCCCTGAATTTAGTCAGCGTACTACTTTTGAACAACAGCAGATTGAAGAGAAAGTGAAGGCGTATTTAAACGCACGTTTTCGTTTCGGTGAGACATTCAAACATTATCAACTACAGGGAACACCTTCGCATCTCGTCATTGATAAGCAGGGCGTACTAAAAGCGAAAGAATTTGGCTTTTTTTCTGATCTTGAGTGGGTGATTAATTCGTTACTAGACGATTAGAGACCAAAAAAAGAGTGCGCATAAACAGGGTTAAAGTGTAGTGAGCGCCTTATTTTAATGCACTGCTTTTGATGAACAATTAAACACAATCTGATAAATGGGAGAGACAGTAAAACAAGTACTGAAGTGTCCGCGTTCCCTAAAAGAAGACCGGTTAAAAACCAAAGGTTTGTCCATATGGCAAAATTCGGAATCAATCAATGATAAGAGTGTGTGCTGCCATTTGATATGGCAACACGTTCTTCTAAAGTGAAGCTAAGGAACCTCTGATCAAGTCCAATTATTTTTAGCTTGCTAAAACTGTCGCTAAATTCTAACCAACTTAATCAGAGGTTCCCTAATTAATTCTACGGTCAATTTCACCACCTGGATATGCCTTGATTGCACAGAATTTGAATTCCGGAATCTTGGCTGACGGATCCAGCGCTTCATTGGTAATCAGGTTGGCACTGGCTTCGTTATAACAGAACGCCATAAACAGGCTGCCGCGTTGAATCCCCATATCTGTGCGGGCGTAGGCGGTAATTTTGCCACGGCGTGATTCAATGGTGATCAAGCCGCCAGGTTCCACACCGATTTTTTGCATATCTTCAGGGTGAATGGTGATAACCGGATCGGGTTCAATCGCATCCAGGGTGCTTGCATGACGTGTCATACTGCCGGTATGCCAGTGCTCCAATTGGCGTCCAGTAATGAAAATCCAAGGAAATTCATCATCCGGTAATTCATCAGCGTGAATAAACGGAGCCGGGACAAATTTTCCCTTACCAGTTTCAGTCGGGAAGCCGTCGGTAAAGATAACCGGTTCACCCGGATCACCGATATTTTCCAGTGGATAGGTAAGTGAGTCTTCATTCTCCAGACGTTCCCAGGTCATGCCGGCAATACTGGTCATGCAGGCACGCATCTCGTTGAATACATCTTCCGGGCCGTTGTAATTCCAGTCACAACCCAGGCGTTTAGCAATTTCCTGAATTATCCACAAGTCCTGACGTGCTTCACCCGGCGGGTTGACAGCCTGGCGTCCCATTTGGACACGGCGATCGGTATTGGAGAAGGTCCCGTCTTTTTCGTAGAACGCCGACGCAGGCAGAATCACATCAGCAAACCCGGCGGTTTCTGTCAGAAAGATATCCTGAACCACTAGGTGCTCGAGGTTTGCAAAGGCTTCACGAGCATGATTCTGGTTAGGGTCAGACATGGCCGGGTTTTCACCTTCAACATACATGCCGAATATATTCTTGTCCAAAATAGCGTGAATCATTTCCACAGTCGTCAGACCACGTTCCGGATCGAGCTCTGTATTCCAGAGTTTTTCATATTTAGCGCGAAATTCAGGGTCTTCAACGGATTCATAATCCGGGTAAACCATTGGGATCAGTCCGACATCTGAAGCACCCTGTACATTGTTTTGGCCACGTAATGGATGTAATCCTGTGCCGGGGCGGCCAATCTGGCCGGTCATCAATGCAAGGGCAATCAGACAACGCGCATTATCCGTGCCATGGATATGCTGTGATACACCCATACCCCATAAAATCATCGAGCCTTTTGATGTCGCATACAAACGCGCAACATCTCTAATGGTGTCAGCATCAATGCCGCAAATCGGCGCCACTTTCTCCGGACTATATTGCTTTAAGTGACTACTCATGAGCTGGAAGTCTTCGGTATAGCGCGAAATATAGCTATCGTTTTGCAGGTTTTCTTCAAGAATGACGTGCATAATGCCGTTCAACAAGGCAACGTCAGTATCCGGACGGAACTGCAACACATGCGATGCATATTTGGCGATTGATGTCCGGTTAGGATCCATCAATATGATTTTGGTACCGTTCTTGGTGGCATTCTTCATAAAGGTTGCGCCAACCGGATGGTTCACAGTCGGGTTGGCACCGATAAGAATAATGACTTCGGCCTTTTTAACATCTTCAACCGGATTGGATACCGCACCGGAACCCAGACATTCAAGCAAAGCGACAACTGATGATGCGTGACACAAACGGGTGCAGTGATCGACATTGTTTGAACCGAATCCGGTACGAATCAGTTTCTGGAACAAATAGGCTTCTTCGTTACTGCCTTTTGCAGAGCCGAGGCCTGCCAGCGCTTTTTTGCCTTTTTCATCACGGATTTTCTTCAGGCCATGGGCGGCAAAATCCAGCGCTTCCTCCCAGCTGGCTTCTCTGAACACCTTGTCGAGATCGTTGGGATCAAGCAGTTCGGTAGTTTTGGCCACGCCTTCTTTACGGATCAGCGGTGTGGTCAGACGTAACGGGTTGTGGATGTAGTTGAAGCCGTAACGTCCTTTAACACACAGTCTGAAATGGTTAGTGAAGCCGTCACGGCCTTCGGTATAGAGGATTTTATTGTCTTTGACATGATATTTGATCAAACAACCAACGCCGCAATAAGGGCAGGTGGAATCAACCGTTTTGTCTGCCACTTCAAGGCCGACATTGTTGGACGGCATCAAGGCACCGGTAGGGCAGGCCTGCACACATTCACCACAGGCAACACAACTGCTGGCTCCCATAGGGTCAGCAATATCAAAGACGATTTCGGAATGATGGCCACGCTTGGCATAGCCAATGACATCATTCATTTGTTCTTCACGACAGGCACGCAGGCAGCGGGTACACTGGATGCAGGCATCCAGATTGACTGAGATCGCCGGGTGAGACAGGTCGGCCGCTGGTTGTTTGCGGCTTTCAAAACGAGGTGCACTGACGTCAAGCTTGTCAGCCCAGTAGTCCAGTTCTGAATCCAGTTTGTAAGGCGATTTGCCTTGTTTCGGCATATCGGATTTAAGCAGTTCCACCACCATTTTTTGGGATTTCACTGCGCGTTCGCTGGTGCTGTCTACATTCATGCCTGGGTTAGGCATGCGGCAACAGGAAGGGGCCAGAACGCGTTCGCCTTCGATTTCAACCACACAGGCACGGCAGTTACCGTCCGGGCGCATGCCGTCCTTGTAACATAAGTGGGGGATTTCCTTATTCAGGCGTTTGGCTGTCTGCAGGATGGTTTCTCCCGGGTATGCGGAAACCTGTTCGCCATCCAGCGTAAAATTGACAGATGCTTCATTCATTAAATCAGGGTTTGCAGCCATGATGATTTACACTCTCAGGGTTAAAGTTCTTCAGGGAAAAATTTCATAATGCAGCGCAAGGGATTGGGGGCCGCCTGTCCCAGGCCACAGATGGATGCATCCACCATGACTGATGACAGTTCTTCAAGTAAATCCTGATCCCACGCATTCTTGCTCATCAGCGTCGCGGCTTTTTCAGTACCTACGCGGCAAGGCGTACATTGGCCGCAAGATTCATCCTCAAAAAACTTCATAGCATTGAGTGCCAGGTCTTTTGCCTTGTCCTGATCGGAAAAGATGATAACTGCGGCAGAACCGATAAAACAGCCGTGTGGATTCAATGTGTCAAAATCGAGGGGGATATCGCCCATGGATGCCGGCAGGATACCGCCTGAAGCACCACCTGGAAAATAACCGTAAAACGTATGGCCTTCCAGCATGCCTTCGCAATATTCTTCGATCAATTCTTTTACGGTGATACCGGCTGGGGCAAGGTGTACGCCGGGTTTGTTCACGCGGCCAGATACAGAAAAAGAACGCAGGCCTTTTCTGTCATGTCGTCCGTGGGAAGAGAACCAGTCAGGGCCTTTTTCGACAATGTCCCGAACCCAGTAAACTGATTCCATATTATGTTCCAGCGTGGGCCTGCCAAACAGACCGACTTCTGCAACAAACGGGGGACGTAAACGCGGCATGCCGCGTTTACCTTCTATCGATTCGATCATCGCCGATTCTTCACCGCAGATATAGGCTCCGGCACCACGACGTAAGTGGATGGGGGGCATGCGATATATTTGTGACGGCGGATTATTCACCAGATTGTCGATTTCTTTGGTAAGAATTTCACGACAACCGGCATATTCATCACGCAGATAGATATAAACTTCATCACACCCCACACAGGTGGCGGCGATCATCGCACCTTCAAGAAAACGATGCGGGTCCTGCTCCAGATAGTGTCGATCTTTAAATGTGCCGGGTTCGCCTTCGTCAATATTGACCGCCATTAAGCGAGGACCTTCAAAGCTTTTTACGATGCGCCATTTACGGCCAGCAGGGAAACCCGCGCCACCGAGACCACGCAAGCCGGAATCCTCCATCTTTTTAATGACTGATTCAGTGCTCATTGTGCCTTCAATGACTTTTTTCAGGGTTTGGTACCCCCCGTCAGCCTGGTATTGCTCAAAGCTGATGTAGTCAGTGACCTGGGCTGTAATATCATTATTATTTACAGTTCTGGTGACTGATTCAGTGGTTGCCTGGTCAACCGGATTTTGACCTACAACGGCCACCGGTGCATGCTGACAACGTCCAACACAAGGTACTTTCTGAATGCGTACTTTACCGGACAGGCCGTGTTCCAGTGAATCAAGCAGCTCATGTGCACCTGCCATTTCACAGGATACAGATTCACAAACACGGACAGTTAATTCAGGTGGAGGCGTTTCACCTTGTTTAACGACATCAAAGTGGTGATAAAAAGAGGCGACTTCATAAACTTCAGCGGTGGACAGGTTCATTTCGTAGGCGAGTGCTACGAGATGGCGGGAGGAAATATGTTGATAGGCATCCTGAATTTTATGCAGGTGTTCTATCAGCAGGTCTGGTTGCCGTGATTCATCGGCCAGCAGGGCTTTGACATCTTCCAGAGCCTGCAGGTCAACCGCATGGCCTTTGGGGCCGCTGCGTTTTTTCTTGGTTATTTGCTCCGGTGATATTTTTATAACAGCCACACGTTATTCCTCCACATTATGTTCGGCAGACTATGACGCTGCACATAAATCATTCATCATTGAAGTTCAGGCGTGGGTCAGGCTATGGATAATCTACTGCGACAAAAGTAAAGCGGTGCATATTTCCGCTCTTTTTGTTATGTAGTGCCACTATGCGCCACATAACAAAAAAATGCACGCTACTCACTCATCATCTCGCTAACGATTTCCATAGCCCGATACACGCCCCGGGCATAGAAACATGCCTTTATTGTTTTATTATACTGATGATTGTTTTAACACGGGTTAAACTCAAATCAGACAGTAAATCAGATGCACTTTAACGTAACTGTAACATCACTTTCAAGTTATCTTTTTTGAGGAAATCCATCAGTTTTGATGATAATATCAAAAGCAGATGTTAGCTAATGGTTGGTAAATTTAGCTTGTTTTCCTATTCATATAGTCGGGAATTGGCATTGAATCCAAATCATTTACTTACTTTTGCTGTTGTGGCGCGTTTTAACAGCATTACCCAGGCCGCCAAATTTCTCAATTTGGGGCAGCCCGCTGTGTCCGGACAATTAAAATTGTTGCAGGGCGAAGTGGGCGAACCATTATATGAACGTAAGGGTCATAAAATTGAACTGACCTCGGCAGGCAAAGGATTGCTGGAGCATGCCCTGAAAGTACAACGGGAACTGGAACAGGCCATCGAATACACGCGCAATCTGCAGGATATCAGTGCCGGTGTACTGCGCATAGGCGCAACCATGACCATCACCAACTATTTTTTACCTTATTATGTCGCACGATTGCAGCACGATAATCCGGGGGTGCAGGTGTATATGGAAACTGCAGATACCCGCGAGATTGTGTCCAATATCCATAATTACGATCTCGGATTTGTGGAGGGCGCGGTCTCCAGTCAGCAGATGCCTTTTAATTATCAATTAATCCCCTGGCTCACAGACGAAATTGTCATGATTTTGCCTGATAATCATCCTTTGTGTTTTCAATATCCCGATGCAGTGCCATTAGATGTATTTGAAACACACCAAATTATCTGGCGTGAACCCGGGTCAGGGGCAAGGCAGGCCGTAGAGACGGCATTGAACCAGGCCAACATCAAAACCGATGTCAAAATTGCGGTCACTGGCGTGACCGGCATTAAGGAATGCGTGAGAGCTGGTTTAGGCCTGGGCTTTGCCTCGGTTAAGGCTTTACGTCATGAAAGTACAGGGCTGGTCTCGCGTCGAATCGCCCCCCCGGTCGGTTTATTGTGGCAATTGAATATTGTTGCCCCACTGAGTGAACATCAATCACGTGTCAGCCAGGCATTCCTTGCTTTGTGTGACTTTCCACTGGAATACGAATGAAAAAGACTTTAAGCATACTGTTTATAATTTTTTATGCATCATATGGTTGGACTAGGCCATTATCGGTTGATGAGGTTGCGCCGGGGATATTTGTTCATTTTAGCAAACACCAGTTACCGGACACCATCAATCATGGGGCGATTGCCAACATCGGTTTTATCATAGGTAAACGTTGTGTGGCTGTCATTGATACCGGCGGTAACCCGGACGAAGGGCGAGCGTTGCGTGAAGCGATACGCAAGCAAACGGATAAATCGGTGTGTTATGTGATTAATACACATGTGCATCCTGACCATATTTATGGCAACAGTGCATTCAAGCAGGACAAGCCGAGGTTTATCGGACATCATAATCTGGCCAGAGCGATTAACAGTCGGGCTTCCTTTTATATAGCAAGGGCACCCGAACAACTGGGAATCAACTTAACCGAGGCCGATCTTGTTGTGCCGGATAAAGGGGTAAAAAAACATCTGGTGATAGATATTGGTGATCGAAAATTGATGTTAACTGCACACCCTACGGCACATACCGATAATGACCTGACGGTTTATGATCAACAAACAGATACTATGTGGCTGTCAGATTTGCTGTTTCTGGAACACATTCCAATCATCGACGGAAGTTTAAAGGGCTGGATAGCGGTGATGGAACGATTAGGGAAGAAAAGTTATCAAAGGGTCATTCCTGGACACGGGCCATTAGTCACGCACTGGCCGGAAGCGATGCAGGCTCAGCACACTTATTTGAATGTATTGTTGAAAGAAATCAGAATATTTATCAAGCAGGGCGGGTTTCTTGAAGATGCGGTGACTCGGATCGGGTACTCACAAAAAAATAAATGGCATTTGTTTGATGATTTTCATAAAAAAAACGTAACCACATCCTTTGCGGAACTTGAGTGGGAAGATTAATTTTAGTTAGAGGAGAAACTGAATGAAAAAAATAATATGGCTAATTCCATTGTTAATAGGGTTACCCGCACTGTCTCAGGCAGCACGTGATGAATACGCCTGGAATAATGAGTTGAAAGAGGAATTTTTTGCGGGTAAAAAGATTATTGAATCCAACGACGTGATCGATATCGAGGTGCCTTATCGTGCTGAAGATCCAGCCTTAGTACCGTTAAAAATTATCAGCAAGATTCCACAGACCAAAGATCGTTACATTAAACGCATTTTAATGGTGGTGGACAAAAATCCATATCCATTTGTTGGTGAGTTTGAATTTACACCGCAAAGTGGCAAGGCTGATCTGGCCATGCGGGTGCGGGTCAATACCTACAGTTTTGTGCGTGCCATTGCCGAGTTGAACGATGGCAGCCTGCATATGGCCAAACAATTTGTCAAAGCCAGTGGAGGTTGCTCGGCACCCATAGGCGCAGATCTGGATGCTGCAATGAAGCGGCTGGGCAAAATGAAATTCAAGTTCGGCGATGACTTGCAAATTGGCAAGCCATCTCAAGCGCAATTGTTGATCAGTCATCCCAATATCACCGGCATGCAAATGGATCAGGTGACGCGGTTTGTCAAGAAATCACACTTTATGGATAAGCTGACCGTGACTTACAACAACAAGCCGGTACTGACGGCAAAAACGGATATTGCGATCAGTGCTGATCCGAATTTCCGGTTCTACTTCATCCCTGAAGGCAAGGGGGAGTTAAAAGCGGAATTCAGTGATATTAGCTGTGAAACACCGACCAGCCGAAAAGTGTGTAAATCCATAAGCAGTTATTCCAAATCACAAACTATTACGCCTTAATTGAAAAGAAGGCCGGTCGTTTGTGCATGACCGGCCTTTTATTGTCATCAAAATGTCATTAGACCTTCAAAGTACTGACATATTTTCTGCATAGTCTTTGAGATGCTTTCTGTAATCTACAGATCAAGCGCAATTATCAGAAAAATATTTGGAGGGAAAATGAAAGTAACCAGACTTGCTGGTGCAATGGCTTTGTCATTTGCCAGCGTCACTGCATCAACGGCATTCGCATCAAATTATCAACTTGAGTTCCTGGGCGAAAAAATTATCGCCAGCGGCGCGTCTTTTGGCGGAACAACTATTGGCGGTCTGTCGGGCATTGATTACAATAAAAGTACCGGTCAATATTATGTGATCAGTGATGATCGGTCCCCGAATGCCCGGTTTTATACGCTGGATATCAACCTCGGTGCCACGGGTTTCAACACGATCAATTTTTCCAGTGCAACCACGATAAAAGATATCAATGGCCAGCCATTTGCGCAAAACAGCCTTGATCCTGAAGCTATTCGTGTTGATCCGGTGAACAATACATTGTTCTGGACCAGTGAGCGTGATCAAAATGGTGATCCGTGGATTCGTGAAATGGGACTTGATGGTTTACATAAAAATGAATTACTGACGCCAGCTAAATTCAAACGGACGACAGCCACCAATATTGGTGCTTCAACCAATCGGGCGTTTGAAAGCCTGACATTTTCTAACGATGGAAACACAATTTATACCGCAACAGAACAGGCATTAATTCAGGATGATACCTTATCAGATATCAACAAAGGCAGTAATGCACGCATCCTGGTTCAGGATGTGCCGCGTGGTGATGTGACACCACAAGTGATATCTACCAGAGAATATGTTTATCCTGTGGGGCCGGTTGCCAAAGGTGATGGTGCTGGTTTTGAAGATAATGGACTGGTTGAATTACTCAACCTGGGAAATGGCAATCTGTTAGCCGTTGAGCGTGAATTTGTATCTGGTGTCGGCAATACCATCAAGGTGTTTGAAGTGGATATGTCTGCGGCTGACAATGTTGCCGAAAAACAGGCTCTTGATGGTACTGAAACTGCCGTCAGCAAAGAGTTAATCTTGGATTTCGATGAGCTGGATTTACTGGGTAACCGTGAATTGACTTTTGCTTACCTGGATAATGCCCTGGACAATATCGAAGGTGTCACTTATGGCCCGGAGATTGATGGTTATCAAACGTTGATTTTTGTTTCTGATGACAATTTTAATGCTTTCGATGATGGGATTGATGGCAATGGTGATGATCAATTCACGCAATTTCTGGCGTTCAAATTGAAACCGGTCCCTGTGCCAGCGGCTTTACCTTTGTTTTTGTCCGCGCTAACCCTGTTGGCGGTGGCGAGAAGAAAAACAGCCTGAAGCAGCCAGGCCACCAGATTCTCAGGGAGGAGAATCCATTACGTCGTATTTTTTTACAATCCGCTGGCATTTTCTGTAATAATTCAAAAAACAGCTTATTACAGTCAATGCTTAAAATCGGACAGATTAATCAACTTGAAGTCACTCAGTTAAGTGACGATGTTATTTACTTTGGACACACCCGTCCTCAAATTACACTTCCAGCGGCGTTAGTTACCGATCAGGTCAAGGTGGGTGATCATCTTGACGTGTTTGTCTACAGCGATGGGCAGGGGGAATTGCACAGCAGTATGGAACAGCCTTATGCCCACGTTGGCGAGGTTGCCTGGTTACAAGTGGTTTCGGTGACCCAGGTAGGTGCTTTTTTGGATTGGGGCATCAAAAAAGACCTGTTTGTTCCGTTCAGTGAACAAAAAGTCAAAATGCGGGAAGGGAATTCCTATCTTGTGCACGTGTTTCTGGATGAGGATAACCGGGTGGTGGGGTCATCCGTTCTTGATGACTTTATCAGTGACGAATCCATTTACCTTAGTGAACAGGAGCAGGTAGACCTGATGATAGCTGAATCCACTGATTTGGGTTTCAAGGCGGTTGTCAATCATCGGTTCTGGGGTGTTTTGTATAAAAATGAAGTGTTTCAGACACTCAAGCCGGGTCAAAAACTGAAAGGGTATATCAAGAAAATTCGTGAGGATAAACGTCTGGATTTATGTCTCAGTTTGAAGAAGAATTCCGAGAAAGCAGATGAACTGACCACCAGAATTCTGGATTATCTGGCTCGACATGATGGTGAGATGGATCTTACCGACAAGTCATCACCGGAAACCATCAGCCGTACCTTGGCGTAAGCAAAAAGATTTTCAAGCAGGCGTTGGGCAGTTTGTACAAACAGCGTCTGGTTAAACTTAATCCGCAGTCAACCCAATTAATACGCAAGCAATGAGCAAACAGGAAAAGACACTTATCATGTCGGTGTTAATGACACCGGATATGGCCAATTTCAGTGGTAATGTTCATGGAGGTTCACTGCTTAAATTACTGGATCAGGTCGCCTATTCCTGTGCTGCCAAATATTGTCGTCAGTACGTCGTCACTGCAAATCTGGATCAGGTTTCATTCAAAGATAAAGTGAAAGTAGGTGAGCTGGTGACTTTTTACTCGCGGATCAATTATGTCGGTCGGTCATCGATGGAAGTCGGGGTCAAGGTCATGGCTGAAGATTTGCGCAGCCATGAAAAACGCCATACTACGTCCTGTTATTTTACGATGGTCGCGGTGGATGACAATGGCAAGCCAATGATGATTCCACCGCTGAACATTGAATCTGAAGCCGAACAACTATTATTTTCTGCCGCTCAGGAACGTAAAAAAATGCGCTATGAAATGACAGAAAAGAACAAAGCATTACACGTTGATTTAACACAGGAAAAAGAGTAAATGGGTGTGCAGGAAAATTTTGAAAAACGCCCATTAAAAGAATTTACCGAAAAGGCGTATCTGGATTATTCCATGTACGTCATCCTGGATCGGGCCCTGCCGCATATCGGGGATGGCTTGAAGCCGGTTCAGCGACGCATTATCTATGCAATGTCAGAGCTTGGTCTGTCGGCATTGGCCAAATACAAAAAATCTGCCCGAACTGTCGGGGATGTACTGGGTAAATATCATCCGCATGGCGATTCCGCCTGTTATGAAGCGATGGTATTGATGGCCCAGGATTTTTCCTATCGCTATCCATTGATTGACGGCCAGGGCAACTGGGGATCGGCAGATGACCCAAAATCATTTGCCGCCATGCGTTATACCGAATCACGCTTGACACCCTACGCGCAAACCTTGCTGAATGAGTTAGGGCAGGGCACGGTTGACTGGGTGGATAACTTTGACGGGACAATGAAAGAACCCAGGTTATTGCCTGCTCGTCTCCCCAATGTTTTGTTGAATGGCACAATGGGTATTGCTGTGGGCATGGCAACCGACATTCCCCCGCATAATCTTAGAGAAGTCGCATCGGCATGTATGCACTTGCTTGATCATCCAGAGGCAGAACTCGCTGACATACAGCAGATTGTCAAAGGCCCGGATTATCCTACAGAAGCTGAAATCATCAGCTCTGCAGAAGACATCAGTCGCATTTATAACTGTGGCAACGGTTCAGTCAAAATGCGTGCGAAGTACGAGAAGGAAGATGGGCAGGTTGTGATCACAGCGTTGCCGCATCAAGTCTCTGGTGCGCGGCTGATGGAACAGATAGCCGCACAAATGCTGGCCAAGAAGTTGCCGATGATTGAGGATTTACGTGACGAGTCTGATCATGAAAACCCAACCCGACTGGTGATTATACCTAAATCCAGACGCATGAATGTGGATGAAGTGATGTCGCATTTATTTGCAACCACCGATCTGGAAAAAAATTATCGCGTCAATCTTAATATGATTGGCCTGAACGGAAAACCGCAAGTAAAAAATCTGCAACAGATTTTAAGCGAATGGCTGATTTATCGGACAGAAACTGTCAGACGACGTTTGCAACATCGTCTGGACAAAGTGCTGGCGCGCCTGCATGTTTTGGAAGGCTTATTGATTGCTTTCCTCAATATTGATGAAGTGATACATATTATCCGCACCGAAGATCACCCCAAACCGGTATTAATGGAGCGTTTTTCAATTACCGATATTCAGGCTGAAGCAATACTGGAATTAAAACTGCGTCATCTAGCCAAGCTTGAAGAGATGAAAATTCGGAGTGAGCAGGATGAACTACACCAAGAACGCGAATCGCTGGAAAAAATCCTGGGGTCAGAGCAGCGGCTTAAAAAGCTGATTCGGGATGAAATTAAGGCGGATGCGGAAAAATATGGCGATGATCGGCGTTCTCCCATTATTGAACGTCAAGCATCCAAGGCGATGGATGAGTCTGCTTTGATCAGTAACGAGCCGCTGACCATTATCTTGTCGCAAAAAGGCTGGATCAGAGCTGCCAAAGGTCATGATATTGATGTGAGCAGTCTTAATTATCGTTCCGGGGATAGTTATCTTGCATCCGCTCGTGGGCGTAGCACCCAGCCGGTTTATGTGCTTGACTCAACAGGCCGGGCCTATAGCGTGACAACACACGACCTGTCTTCAGCACGTAGCCAGGGGGAGCCATTAACCGGACGCCTTAAACCTCCCTCTGGCAGCCTGTTTTTGCATTTACTGGCCGGGCAACCGAATGACTGGATTGTCGTGGCCAGTTCTGCTGGATACGGGTTTAAGGTGCAACTAAAAGATTTATTCAGCAAAAATAAAGCCGGAAAAGCATTGTTGAATCTACCCGTCGGTGCTGAAGTCATTATGCCTGGCTTAATAGGTGATGAAGACAAATTGTTAGCCATCGCGACCAAACAAGGTCGGTTATTGATTTTCCCCCTGGATGAACTGCCGGCATTGACTAAAGGTAAAGGCAATAAATTAATCCAGATTAAATCGGATGAGCTTGCAGCAGGCGCAGATGCCGTCGTAGCCATGCAAGCCATTGGCAGTGAAGGGGAGTTGGTCATATATTCAGGTAAACGCCATTTAACCTTAAGAACCTTGGATATTGAGAGGTATACGGGGAGCCGGGCAAAAAGAGGCATCGCGTTACCAAGAGGGTTCCAAAGAGTAGATAGTCTGACTGCATAAAACTATCATGAATTCAAGGAAATGGTTCATCTTTTATTAAGAATATTCATAATAGACTGTGCGCGAGTTAAAAAATACTGGTGAAACTACGTTAAATTAACGTTTTTTCATAACACGTTGCGTTATTTGATGAAGCAAAAATGTGATGCATATCACGATTGTTTGCTATACAATCCGTTAAAAGCAAATTTTTTTTCGTTTTAATAATCTCTTAACGTCGCTGGTATTTGATAGTGGCTTAATTACCACACCCCTGTTTTGGGTTTTTTGTTTCTTTTCAGCCAGTGAGTGTATTTAAGTGGAAAGTACAATGCGTTTTGCAATAGAAATTTCGAATGATCAGCATCAACGGTTAAAGACAGTCGCTGCTTTTCGTGGTCAGAGTATTATGGATTATGTGCTGGAGCACTTGATTCCTGAAAGCTTATTAGACGAAGAGCGTGCCCCTGAACTTTTGGAATCATTTTTACAGACAAGAATTGACAATCAACATGATGTATTGGTCTACAAGTCTGTAAGACAGATATTTGAAGAAAGTTATCAGGATTAGATTCTCAATGTCCGCGTATCTATTAACCCAATCTGCTGAAGAAGATTTACAAAATATTGCCCGTTTTACATTTACCCAATGGGGTAGAAAACAATCAGCCAAATATGCTGATACCATGGAAAAACATTTCCAGAAAATCGCTGAAGGAAAGGTCAGTTCACGATCTTTTTCTGATAAACATCCTGAAGTTAAAGTCACCTTGTGTAAATATCATTATATTTTTTACACTCAGGAAACTGAACAACAGCCTCCTTGCATTATTGCCGTCTTGAATGAAAGAATGGATATTACGACAGTATAATTGCTGACAATATTTTTCTTTTTTCCTTTTATTTTCATGAAACGATTTTTTGACAAGAGTGTTGTCACCAACCTGCTTGCCTTAGTAATCATTGGAACGGGCTATCTGTGTCCGTTTTATTCAGAAGTGATGAAGTCCATTGGTTTTTTTGCTCTTTCTGGAGCAATCACCAACTGGCTAGCGATTCACATGCTGTTTGAAAAAGTCCCGTTACTGTATGGTTCTGGTGTGATTCCTCACCGGTTTGAGGAGTTTAAAACATCGATAAAATCGCTGATGATGGAGCAGTTTTTTACCCAGGAAAATATTGAGCTGTTTATCGAGAAAGAAGAACAACAAGGAAGCAAGGTTCTCAATCTTGATCCAATTATGCAGGCTATTGATTATGACAAAATATTTGATGGCTTGATCTCTTCGATCATGGAATCTTCTTTCGGAGCCATGTTGCACATGATGGGAGGTGAAGAGGCCTTGTTGCCATTAAAAGAGCCTTTTACCCAGCGGATGCAGACGACACTATCTGATATGGTTGAATCAGAGACCTTTAAAGACGCCCTTCATCATGGCCTGAATGCACACAAAATAAGTGAAGACATTACCGGTAAAATAGAAACTGTCATCGATAAACGCCTGGAAGAATTAACGCCTCAAATGGTTAAAGACATCGTGCAGAAAATTATCCGTACGCATCTTGGCTGGCTGGTGGTCTGGGGAGGTGTTTTTGGTGGTTTGCTAGGGGCGGTGTTTAGTTTTGTCTGATTCAGTTTCTTCGCAAGACACGGTCGATTTAGCATTTGATGTTTTTGGCAGCCAAAATCCGCAGCCATTAATCATTATTCACGGTTTTTTTGCATCTTCCAGAAACTGGCGATCCCATGCCAAAGAACTGGCAAAAAAGTATGGCGTTTATTCTGTCGATATGAGGAATCATGGCGCGTCTCCGCATTCCCCTGAAATGAATTACCAGTCGATGGCAAACGATTTGGCGCATTTCATCCAAAGCAATCAATTACACCAGCCGCACCTCTTAGGTCACAGCATGGGTGGCAAGGTTGCTATGTGGTTGGCATTAAATCAGCCCGAAGCAGTGGGCAAATTAATTGTGGCTGATATTTCACCTACTGAATACAATCATTCATTCGATACTACGATTAATGCGCTCAAGGATTTACCTACAGAACAAATCAGTAATCGAAAACAGGCTGATGAATGGTTAGCAAGTGCCATTGAAGAAGCAGATTATCGTCAATTCCTGTTACAGAATCTGCAACTCATAGAAGGTGAGTATCAATGGCGGGTAAATCTGGATTTTTTTGCTAATAACGCTCCTGATATTGTAGGGTTTCCAGATGCTAATAGCCTTTCCCCTTATCAACAAGAATGTTTGTTTCTTGGCGGAGAATTTTCTGATTATATTCGATTGGACGATGTTGACCGGTTATTCCCTCTAGCCAAAGTTGTTACCGTACAAAACGCAGCTCACTGGTTGCATGTGCAGAATCCCAGGCAATTCCTTGACGAAGTTGAGACTTTTTTGCGGTAACGTGTTTAATCCTAAGAGTACTGAACGTTTCTAATGTTCGGGGCGCGCAGCACGCGATTGGCCACAATCAGTCCAGACAAAGGAATTCCTCATCCCTAATCCAAAAAAGCCTATGCTTTCCATGCTGGTGGCAGACAGAGTGTTACAGGGCTTTCCATTCAAAAATGGCAAAAGTAATAAGAAAAATTTCACCTATGTCAGTACGTCCACCAGTATAGAGCAGGAACTGAAAGCGT
>SPJL01036187.1_pt1 | contig 33848 bp, 40 predicted proteins | sample 3741751 | NCBI WGS metagenome assembly SPJL01 (sample SAMN10925998, study PRJNA522277) | cold seep metagenome | isolation source: Elba SIP-enriched marine methane seep metagenome, extraction at timepoint T3 | place: Italy: coast of Elba, Mediterranean Sea | reverse complement strand
GATAACTGGTATTTTGATTCTGACATATCGAGTGACGATGTGCCCAATGGATTTAATGACTTCTTTTCTGTCGCGTTACATGAAATTGCCCATGTCCTCGGTTTTGGTACTGCTGACTCCTGGGACAACTGGATTATCAACAACCAGTTTACCGGCCCTGCATCAACCCATGCTAATGGAGGTTTTCATGTAGACTTATCAAGCAATGGCAGCCATTGGACGTCGGGCACTTTAAGCAACGGGGAAGAAACCGCTTTAGACCCTGAAATTACCATAGGTACCCGTAAATTCATGACAGAACTTGATATGGCGGCTCTGGGTGATATAGGCTGGGATGTCATTGAAGAAACCGCGCCTCCTGTCGAAGCCGTCACCGTCCCCTTACCGGTGGAAATGCTTCTCGCTTCCTGCATGATATTCAGCCTGATAGGCTCAATCAGTTCAAGAAAATAAATGCACACTGAAAAACAGCACTATTGCAGAAAGGAACAGCATTTCTATTCTGCAATGCTGCTGGTTGTTTTTTTGATTATATTTTCTACGCCAACATTAGCTACCGCACAAGAAACACGTTCCTTATCTGGCTCATTTGATATTGAACTGCCGGATTCGCGTTTGGAAGCATTTGTTAAACTTCAACTGCATGTAATATCTGCCTCTTTGAAGTTACTGCTGACACAAAGTTCGCTGATAAAACTTCCTCCAAAAAAACAGCAGTACAAACTGGACTTTGCAACTAAGCTTGTTTCGACCGAAGCGACTTATCAACTCGACGTATTGGTTTTTGCTGACAGTGATGAACAGCGATTAATTGATCGCCAGACATTTACTTTGGATTCATTACCCCAGCAACCTAACCAGTACCATATTGTGATAGCTGTTCCAAGACAAGTTATCGACTAAGCTAGCTGGCCTGCAACATATTATCCAGCGCTTGTTTTGCCAGCGCCGATTCTTCCTGTGACACACTGACCTGATTCACTACATGACCAGCCACCAGGTTTTCCAACACCCAGGCCAAATGCTGAGGGTCAGTTCGGAACATGGTGGAGCACATGCTCAAGGTCGGCGCCATAAAATGCACATTTTTTCCTTGATCCTTACACGCTTCATGCAAGCGGTTGACCAGATTTAATTCAGTCGCCACCAGCCAGCGCGTGTCAGGTTCAGCTTCTTTAACAATCTTTAGAATATTCTCGGTCGAACCGATATAGTCAGATTTCTGGCACACTTCAAAGCAGGCTTCCGGGTGAGAAATCACTTTGGTTTCCGGATATTTTGCCTTGAATTCATCTATATGTTCTGGCCTGAACGCCTGATGTACCGAGCAATGACCTTTCCATAAAATCATTTTGGCCTGTTTAATTTGCTCAACGCTCAAGCCCCCCATCGGTTTGCTGAAATCCCAGGTAACCATGTGTTGTAGTGGAATGTCCATTTGTACGCCGGTATTTCGTCCCAAATGCTGATCTGGAAAAAACAGGACTTTCTCTCTGCGTTCAAAACACCAGTTGAGGATTTTTTCTGCATTGGATGACGTACACACAATACCCTCATGGCTTCCGCAAAATGCTTTTAAGTCCGCCGCAGAATTAATATAGGTAATCGGCGTCACAGCATTCTCTACATCCAGAACCGTTGCCAGTTCATCCCAACATTGTTGAACTTTAACTTTATTCGCCATATCCGCCATCGAACAGCCTGCCGCCATATCCGGTAAAATGGCAATTTGCTCTGGACGCGACAAAATATCCGCCACTTCGGCCATAAAATGCACGCCGCAAAAGACAATGTATTTTGCTTGGGACTGCGCCGCCTGACGCGACAGCTTTAGTGAATCTCCAGAAAAATCAGCGTGTTGAAAAACCTCATTACGCTGATAATGATGCCCCAAAATGATGCACTCACCGTTGAGCTGTTCCTTAGCCTTAATAATGCGGGCATTACATTCCTCATCATCCAGTAAGGCGTAGTCTTGTATGGGTAAAGCTGTATCAGTCATATTCTTACATCTCGATGCCGGATCACACCGGGCTTAAAAAAACAAAGGCCATGGAAGCACCCTTCCATGGCCTTATATTTAATCTTAATAACATCAGGATTCGCTTTCGTTTCCTTCTTTAGACGGTGCCTTACGCAATTTTATCCCCAATTCTCGTAATTGCGCATCATTCACAACCGCTGGCGCATCAATCAATGGGCAAGCCGCCGTCTGCGTTTTGGGGAAGGCAATCACATCACGAATCGAAGCCGAGCCGGACATCAACATCACCAGTCGGTCCAGGCCAAACGCCACCCCTCCGTGAGGAGGACATCCATATTTCAAGGCATCCAGCAAAAAGCCAAATTTTTCACGCGCTTCTTCTTCGCCAATCCCGAGAATATTAAACACTTTTTGCTGCATGTCAGTACGGTTGATACGAATCGAACCACCGCCGACTTCCATCCCATTTAACACCAAATCATACGCGCGTGACAATGCCACGCCAGGATTCGCTTCCAACTCATCCATATCACAGCTTGGCGCCGTAAATGGATGATGAATGGCATTCCAGCGCTGACCTCTGTCATCCCAGTCAAACATTGGGAAGTCAACTACCCACAACGGTCGCCACTCGCCTTCCAGCATATTGCGGTCAATACCCAGCTTGACACGCAATGCACCCATCGCTTCATTAACGACAGTGGCTTTATCCGCACCAAAGAACACCAGATCACCGGTTTGTGCGCCGGTTTTTTGCAGCACTTTTTCCCACACCTCAGCCGGCGCAAATTTGACAATCGGTGATTGCAAACCTTCCAGTCCACCATTGCGATCATTCACCTTGATGTAAGCCAGACCTTTGGCACCATAGATGCCGACAAACTTGGTCAACGCGTCAATTTCCTTGCGCGTTAGTTCATTCCCGCCCGGCACTTTCATCGCGACGACGCGACCATTCGGGTCTTTGGCAGGGCCGGAGAAAACTTTGAACTCAACATCCATCATTTCATCGGCAATATCAACCAGTTCCAGCGGAACGCGCAGATCAGGACGGTCTGACCCGTAGCGGCTCATCGCTTCCTGATAGGTCATCACCGGAAATTCCGCATCAAGTTCAACATTAATAATGTCTTTGAATAACTGGCGGATCATCTCTTCCATCAGTTTCATGATCTCATCTTCGTTCATGAACGAAGTTTCGATATCCAGCTGGGTAAATTCCGGCTGACGATCAGCCCGCAAATCCTCATCACGGAAACAGCGCACGACTTGATAATAACGATCCATACCGGAAATCATCAGCAACTGTTTATACAGTTGAGGTGATTGCGGCAAGGCAAAGAACGCGTTTTCATGCGTCCGGCTGGGCACGATATAGTCGCGTGCGCCTTCGGGTGTCGCTTTGGTCAAATAAGGTGTTTCGATTTCGAAAAACTCTTCTTTATCCAAAAAGTTGCGTAAATGACGCGTCACATCACGACGCAAACGCATTTTTTTCTGCATTTCTTCACGACGCAAATCAATGTAACGATAACGTAAACGCGTTTCTTCATTGACCTCGATCTCACTTTCCAGCGGGAATGGTGGCGTTTCAGATTCGTTCAAAACCTCTACATTTTTCACCAATACTTCAATTTCACCGGTGGACATATTTGGGTTAACCGTGCCTTGCGGGCGATCACGCACCACGGCTTCAACTCGCAGAACGTATTCACTGCGCACGGATTCACCAATTTTGAATGTTTCTGGCGAATCTGGATCAAACACGACCTGTACCAGACCGGTACGATCCCTTAAATCAATAAAAATAACGCCGCCATGGTCTCTACGACGATGCACCCATCCACACAGGGCAACGCTTTCTCCTAAATGTTTTGTGTTTAATTCTCCACACTTGTGGGTACGCATAATATTCTCTTGATTATTAATGGATATCGATTGGAAGTGTTGTCATGTTTAGGAATATGTGCCGAAAAATTGATTTGTGAATACCGGAAGTACAGAAAATCAACTTTTGCAAACCATTGCCCTACGCGTAACGAAACTATCTAGTGGCTGCAAGCGCCACTGCATTTATGGCCGGACTCTTTTGAACTGGACGATGACTTTTCACCTGCAACATTCTTTTTACTGCCACTTTTAAAGTCAGTCTCGTACCAGCCGCCGCCTTTCAGCCTGAAACCGGCTGCGGAAATTTTTTTCATTAACTCTGGCTCATTGCACGCGGGGCAGACCACCAGAGGTTCATCACTCATTTTCTGCAATGCTTCATGCACATCCCCGCATGATTTGCATTCGTATTCATAAATTGGCATAACGTCTCCTGCAAGATGATGTTGTTGGACAATTCAACATACATTTATATGGGATAAATTGGTATTTTCAACACCAATCTTTAAAATAGCCGGATATTTTAATCAAATTGGCGCCTTATGGATACTCTTACTCTCATTCAACCCGATGACTGGCATTTACATGTACGCAATGGCGCCCTGTTAAAACTGGTCGTGCCCTTCACCGCCCGTCAATTTGCCCGCGCCATTATCATGCCTAATTTGCAGCCGCCGGTCACAACAGTCGCAATGGCGCTTGATTATCGCCGTGAAATACTGGATGCCCTGCCTGCAGGCTCAAGTTTCACACCGTTGATGACGTTGTACTTGACAGACAATACTTCGCCGGCAGAAATCAAAAAAGTGGCTGAATGCGAACATGTCTATGCACTAAAACTATACCCGGCAGGTGCCACAACAAATTCTGATGCCGGGGTTTCCGAAGTTGCCAGGGTATATCCCGTGCTTGCGGCAATGGAAAAATTTAATGTGCCCTTACTGATTCATGGTGAAGTCACCGCCAGCGAATACGATATTTTTGACCGGGAAAAACTGTTTTTAGAACAACAATTAAGCGATATCGTTAAGAACTTTCCCAACCTGCGCATCGTGCTTGAGCATCTGACCACGAAAGAAGCCGTGGACTTCGTCCAAGAGGCTTCAGACAAGGTCGGCGCCACCATCACACCGCAACATTTGCTATACAATCGAAATACCCTGTTAGCCGGCGGTATCAAACCACATTATTATTGCCTGCCAATCTTAAAACGCGAAGAACACCGCCAGGCATTGCTGAAAGCCGCCACCAGCGGCAACCCCAAGTTCTTTCTCGGTACAGACAGCGCACCTCACCAAACTCACGCCAAAGAAAGTGCCTGTGGCTGCGCCGGTTGCTTTAGCGCCCATGCTGCGATTGAGTTATACGTTGAAGCCTTTGAAAAGGAAAATGCACTGGATAAACTGGAAGGCTTCGCCAGTTTTCATGGTGCCGACTTTTATGGGCTACCGCGGAATACCCGCAAAGTCACCTTACACAAACAGGACTGGCAAGTACCCAAAACATATAACCAGGCGTCACTGGAACTCACGCCTTTACGTGCTGAAGAAACCTTGTCATGGCAGTTAGCCCCTGCATCACTTCACTGACGTGGCTTCTGACTCAAAAGCATAAGCCGCTGCCCCAATCACCGCAGCCGGTGAGATCAGCAAGTTCACGACCGGAATTGACAATCCCAGCACAGTGATCCCGCCATAACTGAGACTGGCCAAACGAGCGGCTTTCAACGCCTCTTTTTGCTCTTTAAATAGCAATCCCTTATTTTCCAACGGGTAGGCCATGTATTCCATGCTCATACTCCACGCGCCAAACAAGGCCCAGATTATCGGCGCCAGCAGGTTAACACCGGGGATAATAAACAACAGCAGTAACGGCAGCATGCGGGTCACGATATAGCCTAACCGCTTAACTTCTGAGCAGACCACTTTGGCTACCGGCTGCTCTTCAATACCTGATGGCTTACCTGACAGCACCTCAATCGTCTTATTGGCCAACTGACTGTAAAAAGGCGACGCTATTATGTTGGCCACCATGGTAAAGGAAAAAAAACCGATGATAAAAAAGCTGAGAAAAAACACTGGCCACAAAAACCATTCCAGCCAGCTAAGCCAGGTCGGAATTAAAGATTCTATCCAGCCGGCGACAAAGTAATACCCCAATCCCAATACACTACTGTACAAAACCAGATTGATTAGCACAGGAATCAATAGATATTTACGCAGAGATTTGTGTGGCAGCAGGGCAAGCCCCTTAAAAAAACAGTGGATTGCAAATGCCGGGTTTTTTCTTAAACGTAACACTTCACTCATTACCTTCCTCATTTTAATATTCGAAAGTTATCGTAATGGATGAAGATCAACTTCTCAACAAGCAAGAATTTTGAGCTGTACCAATCAATTTGATATCAAAAACTTACAGTTCGTTTTAAAATGACTGGTTTATTAACTCAATTGAAGTTTGCTTACGGGTTACGAAGTCCACCTAAAACCCAGTAATATAGTAGACTATTAACTACCACTTTGTTGTCTCTCTATGAATAGCACTGAAAACGTACACGCCCATGAAATAGAAAAATTCGGCGCCCAGGCAGAACGCTGGTGGGATCCGGAAGGCGAATTCAAAACACTGCATCAGGTCAACCCGCTTCGGCTCCAATTTATTCAGCAACATGCCGAACTCGATGGCAAAAAAGTGATTGATGTTGGCTGTGGCGGCGGAATTTTAACCGAAGCGCTGGCGGACGCAGGCGCAGATGCGATGGGTATAGACATGAGCGAAGAACTGATTGATATCGCCGACCTGCATGGCCTGGAATCGGGAAGCACAGCCCATTACCAGAAAACCAGCGTTGAAGCACTGGCAGAACAGATGCCGGCCAGCTTCGACCATATTACCTGCATGGAAATGCTGGAACACGTTCCTGATCCGGCCTCCATTATTCACGCCTGCGGCACACTGGTTAAATCCGGCGGCATGGTTTTCTTTTCCACTCTGAACCGCGTCCCTAAGGCCTATTTACTGGCGATTGTTGCGGCCGAACATATCCTCAACATGGTGCCCAAAGGTACGCATGAGTACAACACCTTTATCAAGCCCTCTGAACTTTCCCAATTTGCCCGTTCCGCAGACCTGGAACTGGTGGATCTGGTGGGCATTGAATATGACCCTTTTGGCAGGCGCTTCAATCTTGGGCCTGACATTGGCGTCAACTATATTGCCGCATTCAAAAAAACCTGAACGAATGAAAGCCCCTGATGATCTGGAATGTATTCTGTTTGACCTGGACGGCACGCTGGTAGACTCGGCGCCCGACCTGATTCATTGTCTCAATCAGGCGACCCGCAAATACGGGTTTCCAGAAGTCAATATTGAACAGACACGCCCCTATATTTCCTACGGTGCAGCGGCCATGATCGAAAAAAGCACCCACAATGCAACAGCAGCCCAAAAAGCAGACATGCTGGAAAACATGTTGGATCATTACCAGCAAAATGTCGCCAGTTTCAGCCAATTATTTGACGGCATGGATGAGCTGTTACAGTCGATAGAAAGGATAGGCCTGAAATGGGGTATCGTTACCAACAAGCGGGAGCGCTTTACCCTGCCATTGATGAAAGCGCTGGACCTGGAGCAACGAGCCGCCTGTATTATCAGCGGAGATACAACTGCATACAGCAAACCTCACCCGCTACCTATGCTTGCCGCCTGTGAGCAAAGCGATGTTAATCCGGAACATTGTATTTACCTGGGCGATGCCAAACACGATATCGAGGCCGGAAATACTGCCAACATGACGACATGGGTGGCCTTGTATGGGTATTTAAAACCAGACGACCAGCCGGGAGACTGGGGAGCAGATGGTATGATTGACGCCCCTCATCAAATGAATGCCTGGATAACTGAAAACGCATGAATAAAAAACTGACTGAACACGTCATACTTATCACCGGCGCCGGTGGCGGTCTGGGCAGTACAGCAGCGATGGCTCTTGCCCTGCAAGGTGCGCAAGTCATTTTACTGGACAAAAATATTCCGAAAATGGAAAAAACCTACGATGATATCCTTGCCAATAACGGTGAAGAACCCATCATGTATCCATTCGATCTGGCGGGTGCAAATGAAAACGAATATCAGGAGCTGGCTGATACGGTCGAACGTGAATTTGGCGCTTTACAGGGGCTGTTGCATTCTGCGGTAGAACTCAGCGCCTTTAGTCCAACCATTAATATCAAAACCCAGGAATGGGGGCATGCGCTAAACGTTAATCTAAATGCGCCTTTTTTGTTAACCCGCATGTTATTACCAGTCATGCAAAAAAGTCAGCAGGCTTCCATTGTCTTTACCTCGGATTCTTTTGCCCGCTCCGGGCCTGCCTACGCCGGCGCCTATGGCGTATCCAAAATAGCGCTGGAAGGGTTTGCTGATATTCTGGCGCAAGAATTGGAATCCTCGCATAAAATTCGGGTCAATAAACTGGTACCCGGCGCCGTTGACTCACCTTTAAGACAACAACTGTTTCCGGCCGAGGACAAAAGCAAACTGGCACCGATGTCTTCGCTGAGCAAGGTCTACACCTACCTTTTTTCCAGTGACAGCCACGGCGTGACCGGACAAACTATTGAAGCCGAAAATTTTAACTGTAATTAATCAAGATGTCTGAAAGAGAAAGCATACAACTGACCCGCGACGTCAACATTGTCACTATCCCGGATGGCAACCATGGTACCTTGAGTAAAGGCCATGAAGTAACCATCCATCAAGCCCTGGGAGCTAACTACACTGTGGTCACCGAACACGGCCACATGGTCAGAATTTCCAGTAGCGATGCTGATGCCCTGGGCAAAGAAGTCGGCCACCTGCAAACACTGGTTGAAGAAACAGACGCAGAATCCGTGGAAAAAAACTGCTGGGAAGTGATGAAAACTGTGTATGACCCGGAAATTCCAGTCAACATCGTCGACCTGGGTCTGGTCTATCAATGCAATATTTCTGAAAATGTCAATGCAGGTCACGATGTGCATATCCAGATGACTTTGACAGCGCCCGGTTGTGGCATGGGCCCGGTACTACAGGGCGATGTTGAGCAGGCGATCAGAAACCTGCCTGGTGTGGCTTCAGTCAACGTAGCAATTGTGCTTGACCCGCCCTGGTCAAGAGAGATGATGTCTGAAGTCGCCCAGGTACAACTCGGACTTTTTTAATCCGGAATTTCACCAGGACGGGATTGATAATCGGGTTGTGTTCAATGCTGCCAAAAATTTGCCGCATTTTATACCGCGTTTTATTTAATCCGTTACACCTGAAAGCGTTCTAAACACCTGGCTTTAACCTTGATAAAATTTCCAAGTTAAATTTTTTTTCAGAAATCATTAAAAACCTACTGATTTACTTAATTAAACTATTAACTTTTTTTATTGTCTGCCGATATACAAACCGTATAGCTTGTATCAATGGCAAAAAATTGCCGCTTTTTTGACAATATTTGCTTACACCTGGGTTTTAAACTTAACCGCATGAAAAACAACATAAATTTAACTTTGGCATAATATGCGCTTGTCTGGGTATATTGAATTCAGGCATGGGGATGTCGTCATGGAAAATAAAACTACAAATTTAGCAGTTGTCAGTAATAAAACCTTTGAAGCGGCAAAATCTGCCAATACGCATCATTACGATATCAGCACTGCATTGCAGACAACGCTGGAATTCTATGAACTGATTACTATTTTCAGCAGTAAAATCAAGGCAATGATTCCACACAGTGGTATGGAGTATAAAAATCCACGTTTTGCTCTGGACTTTAAAAATGGCATTGCTTCCAAACACTCTTGCTCATACTCTCTAACAATTGAAGACGAAACGTTGGGTGAGTTAAAGCTGATGCGTCAGCAACGCTTCTCAGAAGATGAACTGAAGCGCATGGAAACTTTATTATGCTGTTTGATCTATCCGTTAAAAAATGCGTCTCTTTACAAACAGGCACAACTTTTAGCGCATACCGACCCGTTAACCAAAACCAATAACCGCACCGCATTCAATGACATCATTGAGCGTGAGTACAAACTAGCCAATCGCACCAGTAATCACCTGTCCTTGATTTTTGTGGATATTGACCACTTTAAATCGGTCAATGATCAATATGGCCATGAATGCGGTGATATCACGTTGGCTTCCGTGGCAGGCATCATAAAAGACACAGTACGGGGCAGTGATATCGTGTTCCGTTATGGTGGCGAAGAATTTGTTGTCTTGTTAAGCGGTGCTAACCTGGAAAAAGCAGGTGAAATTGCTGAACGGATACGCAAAGCCATCGCCTGCAACACACTGGCTTATGGTATGAATACCATTAATATTACCGCCAGCCTGGGGGTCAGCGCATTAAAAGGCAATGATAATGTCGAATCCTTTATCCATAATGCTGATCAAGCCATGTATCAGGCCAAAAATGATGGACGCAACCGGGTTGTAAAGGCTTAACCCCACAAGCTAATTGTTTAGCCTTCACTCAATAATGAGGTGGAATTTCGTGTGTGTCTGATTTTTGTTCCATTGCCCCCACCAACACATCCATTTTTTTATTCAATACTCGCTGACTTTCTTGCAAATGCATAATTTGCTGCTGCTGTTGAGCAACAATGTTGTTAAGGCTTTCAATAAGCTCTTCCTGGTAAGCCGATTTGATTTCCAACTCGACGATTCTTGATTCTTCCATTATGCGTTTTCTATGTGGGTATAACCGAGTTTTTCTATCATCGTTACAATTTCCTCCAGTTCTCTGGTGCCGTACACCTTGACATGTTTTGACTCAAGATCAGCACTGGCATCAACGATTTGCACATCTTTTTTTAACGACATCTCTATCAACAAGGCACAGGCCGGGCAGCTCATACCATCGACCACAAGCTCCAGATGCTGAGGGGCACCGTCCAGTTTTTTTTCACTGAAGTTTTGCGGTTTTTTAACCACATTTGCCAACAGAGCATCCATCACCGTCATCAGACTTTGCGCAGGTAACGCATTGGCATCAAAACGAATATCAATATCACCTTTGCTAACCGTCATCACCAGTTCCTTAATTTCCGGACGCTTATTCAATAGCACCTGAAAAAAGTGTGCTTTTTCTGAACAATTTTGAATAACAGGAGAACACACCTTAACCCGGTCAGCCCAGGTTTTAAGAACTTTAAAATGTTGAAAACCAGCTGTTGTTGTCATAGCGCTTATTTTACAAAACTAATCATTATCTTTCAGGAAAAACCAGGTCAATTAGCCCATTGATGTCTTCAGTATTTATTTGATCGTGTAAAATAATCAAATTTTAATGATGCGCCCATGTCGAAGCTGATCTTTTCACTCAGAGACGTCCCCCCTGATGAAGCAGAAGATATTCGTCAATTACTCAGTGAACACCATCTGACATTTTATGAAACCAGTGCAGGCAATTGGGGTATTTCTACCCCTGCGTTGTGGCTGGTTAAAGAAGAGGAATGGCACACCGCCCGAGCATTGATAGACGAATATCAGTCGCAACGCCAACTACTGCAACGTGCCGCCTACCTTAACGCTAAACAACAGGGTAGCCAAAAACGATGGATTGATATTCTCCTGGAACGACCAATTCAATTTTTGTTATACACAGGATTTAGCGCGTTTATTCTCTATATCTCATACCGCTTACTGAGAGAAGTCGGTTTCTGACTCAGCCCCCTAACCACCTTGAACAAAATCAAATTATTTCTCGCTTACTGGAGTGTTGTGCTGCTCTGGTCCACAACCCCATTGGCCATCAAATGGAGTGCGATGGGCGCCGGTGTAATTTTCAGTGCGATGTTGCGCATGGCCATCGGTACAGTCTGCCTGCTGTTACTTTTGATCGTTCAAAACAATCCTTTACCCTGGCATAAAAAAGCACTGCTCACCTATCTGGCCATTTCTGTTCAGATATTTGGTGCCATGATGGCTGTGTACTGGTCCTCATTATTCATCCCTTCCGGCTGGGTCTCTGTAATATTCGGGTTGACGCCGTTTATGACCGCCCTTTTTGCCGCCTGGCTGCTTGGAGAACAGAGCCTGACCGCGGGCAAACTCCTGTCCTACATGCTCAGTATCTCCGGCCTTGCCCTCATGTTTGTTTCTGCGATGGATATTAGCATTTCTGCCATTCAGGGGATTGCAGGTGTTTTATTCGCATCATTTCTCCATTCCATCAGTGCAGTCTGGGTAAAACAGATTAATGCAAAACTGAAAGCAATTCATCAAGTTACCGGGGGGCTCACCCTGGCTCTTCCTGTGTATCTGGGGTGCTGGTTTATATTGGAAGACGCCTACTGGCCGGTGGATATGCCATTAAGCAGCCTCCTGGCCATAATCTACCTGGGCATTATTGCGACGGCAGTTGGCTTTGTGCTGTACTATTTTGTACTCACTCATCAACCCGCCACACAAGTGGCATTGCTTACCATTCTCTCACCCGTACTGGCACTATGGCTGGGCAATTATTTGAACAATGAGCAAATTACTTATAAAGTGTTGGCTGGCACCGCTTTGATTTTAAGTGCACTAATTTTTCATTTATTCATAGACCGTAGACAGCGTACCCGCAAATGACCCCGTAAGATTAGGGGTTACAACCGGGCCGTTTTTATAGCTTCCAAGAATAAACCAATATGCAAAGACATCCAGAATTCCCGCTTGATGAAACCCTGATTTATCTTAATCATGCTGCTGTTGCTCCGTGGCCAACGCGAACATCTCAGGCCGTGCAACAGTTTGCCGGGGAGAACAATCGATTCGGATCACAGAATTATCTTCAATGGCTGGAGAAAGAACGTCTGTTACGACACCAGTTTGCACAATTGCTGAACGCTGCTGATGCCAAAGACATTGCGCTGGTAAAAAACACGTCGGAAGCCCTGTCGTTTGTCGCTTATGGCATAGCCTGGCAGGAAGGCGATAATATTGTCAGCAGTAATGAAGAGTTTCCTTCCAACCGTATTCCCTGGCAATCTCTTGCGAATCAGGGCGTTGCATTCAGAGAAGCCGACCTGGCCAGCGCACCTTCTCCTGAACACGCCTTGTTCAATCTGGTAGATGAGCACACCCGGCTGCTGACCATCAGCTCCATCCAGTTTGCCAGCGGCCGCCGGGTAGACCTGGAAAATATTGGCCACTTCTGCAAGCAACGAAATATTTTATTCTGTGTTGACGCCATCCAGAGCCTGGGCTGCGTAGCGTTTGATGTACAGGCTTGCCAGGCTGATTTTGTCATGGCAGATGGGCATAAATGGCTGTTTGGGCCGGAAGGACTGGGTGTTTTTTATTCCGCTCCTCAAGCCAGAGAGAAGCTGTCGTTGACGCAGTACGGCTGGCATATGATGGCCAACATTCACAATTATGAAAACAAACCGTGGGAAATCCATCCTGATGCCCAGCGCTTTGAATGCGGCAGTCCTAACATGCTAGCTATCCATGCGCTTTCGGCCAGCCTGTCCCTGTTACTTGAAGCCGGTATGCACACGATAGAAAAACAGGTGCTGCAAAATGCTGAGATTTTAATCGAACAGATTCAGCAATCGACAAACCTGACTTTACTTTCAGATGCGGACAGCAACCTGCCCTCACCCATTGTCGTATTCAAGCACAACGCGCTGGACAATCGCACCCTGTATAAAAAACTGACCGCGGCCAATGTCATTTGTGCTTTACGCGGCCAGGGCGTGCGGTTTTCGCCACATTTTTATCATGCAAAAGAGGAGTTGTGCAGAGCTGTCGAAATAGCCGACAGCTAAAAACCTTGTCTCAGGCAGCAGCCAGCTCAAACAAAGTATTGAAATTAAGGGTTGATTGCTCGGCAATCTGTTCCAGCGAACAGCCTCTCAAATCTGCCAGATGCTGGGCGACATGGCAAACATTGGTTGGGTTATTCGGTTTCCCACGGAAAGGCACCGGGGCAAGATAAGGGGAGTCGGTTTCGATCAAAAAGCGGTCTTCAGGGACTTTACGCGCCACCTCCTTGATCTGCTCGGCATTCTTGAATGTCACAATGCCGGAAAAGGAAATGTAATACCCCAGATGCAGCGCTCTTTCTGCATATGCCCAGTCTTCGGTAAAGCAATGGATAATGGCTTTGTCTGCCCCTTCACGTTCTAACACATCAAGTGAATCCTGACCCGCCTCGCGGGTATGAATTATCAAAGGCTTATTAACAATCTTCGCCGCCTTGATATGGGTGACAAAACGCGCATGCTGCCAACCCAGATCACCGTCGCTACGAAAATAATCCAGCCCGGTTTCACCCACGGCAATCACTTTTTCTGCACTGGCCAGTGACACCAGTTCATCAAGATCAGGCTCTCTGCCTTCTGTCACATTGGGGTGAACACCTGCAGATAATGATATATTTGCATACGGAGCCACCAACTCACACATTGCAGGATAGGCTTCAAGGTCAATACCTATGCAGAGCATATGATCTATTCCGGCTTCTTCCGCCGCCTGCATGAACACGTCAAAGTTGTTTTCAAACGTGGCAAGATCAAGCCGATCCAGATGGCAATGTGAGTCAATAAACATTTTAATTACATGGTGTGGGTAGAACGGTCAGATTCTATAGCACCCGCCAGGTAATTTTCAATTTTATTTCTTGCGCTGCCGCCATCCTGGTCACTGAATTGCACACCGATTCCCGCTGCACGATAACCTTCCGCGCCTTCCGGTGTTTTCCAGATGATTTTTCCTGCGATAGGCAGACGTTCTGTTTCTTCCATCAAATTAAGCAACATAAAGACTTCTTCCCCCATTTCATACTCACGTTTGGTAGGAATAAACAAGCCGCCATTGTTGATAAATGGCATATATGCTGAAAAAAGTGCACTTTTTTCCTTGATTGATAATGACAGGATACCCTGTCTTGCATTTGCTTCTGCCATGACTGTCTTAAAGTTAGCTTGACCACGTAATTAATAACTTTTCAATCAACACCTGTTTATTAAGCTGACCACTTTCTTGTTTTCTAGCCCATAACAAACCGTCATAAAATTGAAATACCTTGTTCAAGTCTAGCTTTTTCACTAACTCTTGCAAGTTATCCTGGCCATCAAAAATATGATCTACTTTATATAACTCCCTGATCAGGCCATTTAGCCATTGCATCATCCAGATGATCAACATTGAAAAACCGGGTTGCTCTTGCTTATCCCATTTTTCTGCGACTGCGACAATGTTTGCTTTGCCCAGCCCTGCTGCAATCCAGTCCTGGTAGCAGGATTGATAAATTTCCAACAAATTAAGCTCAGCGTAATGCAAGGCTTGAATTGGCGAACCATTCGCCATGTCAAGATAGGACTGTGGTGAATGAATCGCCTGCGTTGCCAACCACGCTAATGCAACTTCCCGGGAAGGCTGTGCAACAGAAAGTAACTGACATCGGCTGCGTATGGTTGCCGGCAAACTGTTGCTTGAACTGGCAATTAATATCAACATAGTCCGTTCAGTAGGCTCTTCCAGAAATTTCAAAAACGCATTTGCTGATGCCTGTGTCAGCATCTCAGCCTGCTCAATAACCGCAACACGCCATCCAGCGAATTGCGGTTTTAACATTAACTGAGTTGTTAATTCACGAATTTTGTCGATGCCGATTTGCTTGCCTTGCTCGGGCGTAACCCATTTAACATCCGGATGAGAACCTGCAAGAATCAATTTACAATTGCTGCATTGCCCACAAGCTGAGCCGCGCGCTGTAATCTGAGTACATAACAAGGCATTGATATAATTCTCAATCAGAGTGCGTTGACCAAAATCACTGCGCGCAATAACCATTAAAGCCTGTGGAAAGCGGTTTAATTCAATATATCGCGTCAGGTGGTGGGTGGCCTCGGTTAACCAGGGAAATGCATAATATTTTTCATCCATTATATAATTTCACTGATTGCCGCTCTAATCTGTGCCTGCACTTGCTGTAATGACAATGTGGCATCGACTACTTTAAATCGCTGAGGTGCTTGTTTGGCGCACTGCAGATAAGACTGTCTGACCCGTTCAAAAAACTCTGTTTGCTCGCGCTCAAAACGATCCAGGTCACCTCGCCTGATCATGCGATCCATTCCAATTTCTACAGGCGCATCAAGCAACAGTGTGAGATGCGGGTGCAAGCCACCTTGTACGGTTTCTTCCAACCAGCCAATTTTCGTTTTATCCATTCCGCGCCCCCCTCCCTGATAGGCAAAAGTCGCATCCGTAAATCTATCGCATAACACCCATTTGCCATCTGCTAGCGCTGGTTCTATGACATGATGAATATGTTGTGCACGTCCGGCAAACATCATCAATAACTCAGCCATAGGCGTCACCGCTTCACTGTCTTTATCAAGCAATAATCGCCGAATTTTTTCTGCTAAATCTGTCCCCCCCGGCTCTCGGGTCATAACCACAGTATATCCAGCAGACTCAAGGATATGGCGAAGAAAATTCAAATTGGTACTCTTTCCAACACCTTCCCCACCCTCCAGGGTAATAAATTTGCCGCGCTTCATTTATTCTTCCTTTGATATTTATTTACGGCATTATTATGTTGTCTTAAAGTTTCAGAGAAAACATGCGAGCCATCCCCACGTGAAACAAAATATAAAGCATTCCCTTCTGCAGGGTGCAACGCTGCATGTATTGCTGCTCTTCCAGGTAATGCAATCGGCGTTGGTGGCAATCCATTTATCACATAAGTATTGTAAGGCGTGTACTCTCGTAAATCTTTATAACGAATATTTCCCTTGTAGCGATCACCCATACCGTAAATGACTGTAGGATCGGTCTGTAACAACATCCCTTTGCGCAATCGACGGGTAAACACACCCGCAATTTGTTTTCGCTCACTGGCCTGACCGGTTTCTTTCTCGATAATTGAGGCCAGAATCAAGGCTTCATACGGTGATGTTATCGGCAAATCTTTATTCCTGTTTTGCCACTCTTCAGCCAATATCGTTGTCATTCTGGTATAGGCTCTTAACAGGATTTCCTTGTCTGTACTGTTTTTTTCAAAAAAATAGGTCTCAGGAAAAAACAATCCTTCTGGATGAGAGTAATCACTTTGAATGTGTGCCAACAGTTCCTGAGGATTCGAATAATCCAGCGTTTTCGCTATTTTTGGTTCATTTTGAATCACCTCAACCAATTGCTTGAAAGTCCAGCCTTCCGGTATGGTCAGGGCATATTGACGGGACTTCCCCCGCGCAAATAAGGCCAGCAAATCTGGTATGCTCAACCCTTGCTCTAAGCGATATTCACCTGCCTTTAACCTGTTTTGTAACTTAAGTTGATACGCAATCAATTTAAACCAGTAGGGATTGATGTTGATATTGTGTCGACGTAGTTCAGAACCGATCACATTCAGTGATGCTCCTTTCGCTATTTCAAAAGAGTCGATTTGGCTGGTAACTACGCTTTGTTCCAAAACTCTATGGTATTCGCTCCATAACCAGGCTGCTAACGACAAACCCGCCACAAACATTGTGATAAAGGTTGCGATCAGGATTTTTTTAATCATTATGACAACGCGTCAGATAATACTGCTGAAATTTTCGGGTAACAGACCCGATGTTGTACCGCCAGTTATCAAGCTTTGCGACGGGCCAGATACCTATGACTGAATTAGTTAAAAACACCTCATCTGCGTCAGCAAGTTGGGTCAGATCGAATTCCCTTTCCGTTACATCTATGGCCAGCTCCTTTGCCATTTTGATCACCTCGCCTCTGATAATTCCCTTCACTCCGCAGCGGTTAATCATGGGGGTGTACACACGCCCATCTTTTGCAAAAAAAAGATTTGTCATTGTCCCTTCAACGACGCGGCCGGTTTGATCCATCATGAGTCCTTCTTGCAAATCATCTTCATCAGACCATTCATTTCTGGCCATCACCTGCTCAAGCCGGTTTAAATGCTTAATACCCGCAAAGTAAGGGTTAATGCTCAATTTGTGCTGACAAACAGTGACTCGAACTCCATCTGTCGCATAATTTTCAGGATAGTCAGGAAATGTATGCAGGCTGATAATTCGGGTTGGAGAGGTTTGTGGCGAATACCGATAACCGCGACCACCCGCACCACGTGTCAGAATGATCTTTACAATCGCCTTGTCTGCAGCGTCAACCACTAGTCGAGCGATATCATCATTTAAATCTGGCCAAGAGGGTTGAGGAATATTTAAACGTTCACACCCTTCTATCAAACGTTTAAAATGTTCTGCAAAAAAAAGAGGTTTTCCTTTCAGTATACAGATGGTCTCAAATAATCCATCTCCATATTGAAGTCCTCTGTCATTAATGTCTATTTGGTGTTTGCTTTCTCCATTTATTAAAATCATCTGCAAACACCAGAAGAATAATCAGTTAAAACGTCGAAGTGCTATTGTCCCGTTTGTACCGCCAAACCCAAATGAATTGGACAATGCAATATCTATAGACATTTGTCTCGCCGTATTTGGCACATAATCCAGATCACATTCTGGATCTTGGTTTTCCAGATTAATTGTAGGTGGTGCGATCTGATGTTTTAGGCTAAGCGCAGTAAATACAGCTTCAATTCCACCTGCTGCTCCCAGTAAATGTCCTGTCATTGACTTAGTCGAGCTAACAGCGATATTTATTGCTTGATCCCCTAGTGCAACTTTCATTGCCTGTGTTTCACCAATATCACCCGCCGGCGTTGATGTACCGTGCGCATTAATATAATCAATGTCTTCAGGATTAATTTGCGCATCTCGCATACAGTTTTTCATGCAACGTGCTGCTCCTTCACCGCCTACGGAAGGTGAGGTGATATGATAGGCATCGCCACTCATGCCATAACCAATCACTTCAGCATAAATCTGCGCGCCTCTGGCTTTGGCATGCTCCAGTTCTTCCAACATTACCACTCCGGAACCATCACTTAAAACAAAGCCATCTCGATCTTTATCCCACGGCCGACTTGCAGTTTCCGGGCTTTCATTTCTGCGCGACAACGCTTTGGCCGAAATAAATCCAGCCATTGCAGTAGGAGACGTCGTACAACGCTCCGCCCCCCCTGCCAGCATGGCATCAGCATCACCATATTTTATCAATCGCATAGCTTCACCAATACAATGTGTACCGGTACTACACGCCGTCGCAATTGCGAAATTAGGTCCCTTCAAACTAAACTGAATTGACAAATTCCCCGAAATCATATTTATGATATTTCCGGGAATATAAAAAGGTGAAACTCTTCTCGGCCCGCTTTTATCTAACAGGATTTGACAATCTTCAATGCCGGTAATTCCACCAATGCCCGCACCAATCGCCACACCCACTCTTTCTGCATTACTTTCCGTTATTTCTAGCCCAGAATCTTTGAATGCCTGGCATCCTGCGGCGATACCATAATGAATAAACCCATCCATGCGTTTGGCATCCTTTAGAGGAATATAGTCAGCGATGTCAAAATTTCGGATGACACCTCCGAAGCGGGTAGCAAATGCTGACATATCAATTGAATCAATCAGAGATATTCCATTTCTTCCATTAACAATACCGTCCCAGGTATCTTTTACATTGTTGGCTAAAGGCGTGACTGCACCTAACCCAGTAATTACAACTCGACGACTGCTCAAGATAATTTACCGTTACTTCAATAAGAGGGGATAAGGAGAAAATCTAGTGGATGAGACCATCCACTAGTTCAGATGATTAAAGGTTGGCGTTGATATAATCAATAGCTAATTGAACTGTTGTGATCTTCTCTGCTTCTTCATCAGGAATCTCACATTCAAATTCTTCTTCTAAAGCCATAACGAGTTCAACTGTATCTAATGAATCAGCTCCAAGATCATCCACAAATGATGCGTCATTAGATATATCATCTTTAACACCTAATTGTTCTGCGACAATCTTTTTTACTCGTTCTTCAACATTGCTCATAGTTATTATCCTCAATGTATGCAAGCAGGATGAATAAACTCTGCCCACCAAATTTTTATAGTTAAGAAAACCAGCGACTGGCCTATCCAGACGAAGGGTGCATTATACTTGAAACTTTCTTTGAGTAACAAGATTAAGGCATATACATGCCACCATTTACATGTAAAGTCTCTCCAGTAATATAGGACGCCTGCTCGGAGGCCAAAAAAGAAACTGCATGTGCGATTTCCTCAGGCAATCCTAAGCGTCCTAGCGCGATAGCAGATACTAAACCCGTTTTCTGCTCCTCATTTAATTCGCGCGTCATATCCGTATCAATAAAACCAGGCGCTACAGTGTTCACAGTAATATTTCGCGAACCTACTTCTTTGGCCATTGACTTAGCAAAACCAATCATCCCGGCTTTTGCCGCTGCATAATTAGTTTGCCCCGCATTCCCCGTTGCTCCAACAACAGAAGAAATATTAATGATTTTTCCAGACTTGGCTTTCATCATGCCGCGTAACACAGCTTTACTCATTCTGAAAACTGAAGAGAGATTGGTATTGATAATATTATCCCACTCCTCATCTTTCATACGCATCAATAAATTATCGCGGGTAATACCTGCATTATTTACCAATACTGCGGGGGCACCAAAGGTTTTGCTAATTTCTTGTAGAAAAGTATCTATTGACTCTTGTTCCGCCACATTAAGTTTTCTACCTGCCCCAGCATCCCCCAAGTATTCAGAAATTGCCTCAGCACCTGTTGCAGATGTTGCCGTTCCGACGACAAAAAAACCATCCCGAGCTAATTGTTCGGCAATTGCTTTTCCAATGCCACGGCTTGCTCCGGTGACTATTGCTATTTTTTTATCCATTCATTTGCTCCTTTACTTTATTTAAGCTTTCCAGGTCATACATAAAGGAATGAGCAGCCTCTTTTACGATTCTTTTATTCAAACCAACAAGAACCTTACCAGGGCCGCATTCAACAAACTCAGACACGCCTTGTTCAAACATAAATTTGATGGTATCCACCCATCGAACAGGCTTGTACAATTGTTCTTGCAAAGCGTTGCAAATGACTTCAGACGCATTGTGACTGCCCACATCAACATTATGAATAACTGTCGTCGAAGGGGAATTAATTTCGATTTTTGTCAAATACTCTGCTAGTTTTTCGGCCGCAGGTTTCATCAACGCGCAATGGGAGGGCACACTTACGGGTAAAGGCAATGCCCGCTTTGCCCCTCTTTCCTTAGCTAGCGCCATAGATCTGTTAATTGCTGATAAATGCCCAGCAATGACAACCTGCCCCGGCGCATTGAAATTTACCGCTTCAACGATTTCTCCCTGAGCACTTTCATTACAAACCGCCACCACCTCATGATCTTCCAGCCCTATAATGGCGGCCATCGCGCCTATGCCTGCGGGTACGGCTTCTTGCATCAATTTCCCCCGACAGGCAACCAAGTTAATTGCGTCCTCAAACTTAATTGCTCCAGAACACACCAATGCGCTATATTCACCCAGGCTATGACCAGCCATCCAGCCTGGTCGCACATCAGTTTGCTCACACCAAACGCGCCACATCGCCACCCCAGCACATAACATGGCTGGTTGAGTATTAACTGTTTGATTTAATTCTTCTAATGGACCTGATTGCACCAACTCCCACAAGTCCAGTTGTAAAACTTCAGATGCCTGATCAAACGTGCCTTTAACAATGCTAAAGTTTTCTGCCAAACCGGACATCATACCCAAGGCCTGAGAACCTTGTCCGGGAAAGACAAATGCTAGTTGATAATTATCATTCATTATTCTTCTTCTAATATTTAATTAATGCCGAGCCCCAGGTAAAACCAGCACCAAAAGCCTCAAGCAAAATAATCTGCCCTTTTTTAATTCTGCCGTCTCGTACCGCCTCGTTGAGCGCGAGTAAAACTGATGCCGAGGATGTATTTCCTTGTTCTTCTAAAGTCAATACCACCTGATCCATGGACATTTTTAATTTTCTTGCCGTTGCAGCAATAATTCGGGTATTGGCCTGATGAGGCACCAGCCAGTCAACATCGGTTTTATCCAGTCCATTAGATTCTAATGTCTCATCAACAATGCGTTCAAGTGTCTTCACCGCCATTTTAAACACTTCATTACCACGCATTTGGATATATCCTTTTGTCTCATTTCCTGTCTCGGCATTTACCTGAGAATTAGGACAATATAACAACTCTTCATAACTGCCATCGGAATGAATATGGGTCGATAACACGCCGGGTTGATCCGATGCCTCAAGCAATAGAGCGCCTGCGCCGTCCCCAAAAAGAATACAGGTCGATCTATCCGACCAATCAACAATTCGTGAGCAAATTTCGCTGCCCACCACCAAAACATTCTTTGCTGCACCTGATCGAATATATTTATCAGCAATGCTTAACGCGTAAATTGCCCCAGAGCATGCCGCCTGAATATCAAAAGCCACACCTTCTCGAATGCCCAGTCGACTTTGTAATAAACACGCTGTACTTGGATATACTCGATCAGGCGTGCCAGTAGCCACAATGATAAGGTCAATTTCATTTCCGTCCTTACCTGACATTTCTATAGCCTCACGAGCAGCAATTTCCGCCATGCTGGCTGCCGATTCTTCAGGAGACGCAATTCTACGGCTTCTAATACCGGTACGTTCTACAATCCAACTATCAGAGGTTTCAACCATTTTAGCCAAATCATCATTGGTCCTGACCGTTTCTGGTAAATATCCGCCTGTCCCGATCACTCTTGCAAAGGGGGTCATGAACCAGCCTCCTGTCCCATCAAAGCCTGTTCAATCTTATCGCTAATTTTTCTTGCAACATCATGTTTTGCTTCAATTTCCGCTAAATGAATCGCCGTTTCAAAGGCAATCTCATCCGCGCCACCATGACTTTTAATAACCAAGCCTCGTAATCCAATAAAACTGGCTCCGTTATACATTCTAGGATCTATACTCGCTTTAAATTTTTTTAACACAGGGTAAGCGCACAAACCACACAACTTGCTGATCAAACTGTCAGTGAAAGACGCTCTTAATTTGTCACCAATCATCTTTGCCGCCCCCTCTATCGATTTCAGCGCCACATTGCCTACAAATCCATCAGTAACAATCAAATCAACTTCAGTGGCTCCTGCATTAATTGAATTCCCCTCAACATAGCCAATATAGTTAAGACTCGATGATTCCAATAATTTGCTGGCAGACTTCACTTGCTCATTACCTTTCACATCCTCTTCACCAATATTTAACAATCCGACTTTGGGAGCATCAATACCTTCCAGAGCCTTTACAACTTCCTCTCCCATAATTGCAAATTGGTACAACTGATTGGCAGTACAATCAACATTTCCACCTAAATCCAGCATATACGTGTGCCCAAAAATGGATGGCATGGTTGAAATAATGGCAGGGCGCTCTACCCCCGGAATCATTTTAAGAACAAACCGCGCTGTTGCCATTAAAGCACCTGTATTACCCGCACTAACACATGCATCTGCTTTACCCTCTCTAACCAGGTTGATGGCAACGCGCATTGATGAGTCCTTTTTATTCTTCAAAGCCTTTTGGGGTGACTCATCCATTTCTACAATTTGAGAGGCATGGATTATCCTTATTCTGTTTGAATACCGGGCAATTTCTGAGGAAAACATTTCCTTCAATTTGGCCTCATCACCAACCAATATAAGATTCAAGTCCGGATTCTTCGCTAAACAACTTAATGAAGCTGGAATCGTAACCTGCGGCCCGAAGTCGCCGCCCATAACATCAATTGATAACGTTAAACTCACACTAACTACTTATTTTCATGCAACAAAAAAGAAAAAGGCCTGCAAAGCAGGCCGCAATAATTAAAATAATTATTAACTATTCCTCATCATCTTCTTCTATTTCTACATTTACAATTTGTCTTCCTTTGAAAAAACCATCAGGCGTCATATGGTGACGCAGATGAGTTTCCCCAGTCATCGGATCTTGAGAAAGAGTGCGAGCCGTCAGCGAATCATGTGAACGACGCTGTCCTCTTCTAGACCGCGTTACTTTACTCTTTTGAACTGCCATTATTTATCCTCTTTTGATACTTTAAAATCTGCTAGAACAGAAAAGGGAGACTCTCTTTTTTGTTCATTATCAATCTCAACAGACGACTGAAGAACATGATCAACCCCGTGACAAGTTTCATGTTTTGGAAAATCCGGTAAAACCAGCAAAATCTCATCCTCTACCACACTTTTCAATGACAACTTCTCATCACTAATTAATAATGGCTCATAATCAAGAGATAATTTGTTCAACTGATCCTCGCTAAACACTAAGGCAAGTTTAAAACGAATTTCAATAGGTTTGTGAAGCCCTGATAAACAATTCTGGCAGACAAGGAAAAGTTCAGTACATATGGCTCCCTCAAGAACCAATTGTCGACCACTTTTACCAAAAACAAACTCAACATCTACAATACCGTCGGTTTTAAATAAGTTATCATGCAACCGCTTTAAATCCACAACATTGTATTTGCCAACTAACTGTCTTCGTTTCTCAGCAAAACTAACTGGATCTACAAATTCAGGCAATCTGTCTAACATAACCCAAGAATTCTATTTGATTATGAGCCTACAGTCAATGTCATCTCGATAAAAACAAATATTCTTAAGTTTGCGTAGCATGGACAGAAGCAGACAAGATACATTAGAATGGCTTCATAAAAAATAATCGCTTAACTATGTTGACCCGAGTTTTACTTTTCCTATTTATAATCCCTGCTCAAGCTGCCACAGTAAAACCTGAACCCCCACTACAAGCCGGGTCAGATATTGAGGTCTTAAAAGAGAGTGAATCATCTTCCTCCCCTCTTACAAACCACGAACAGTTTATTATTATTCAAACGCTTATATCACAGCTACAGATTGAAGAAAACACCCGCATCTTTGAAAGAAAAACGTTGGAACATAATAATCCTTTCAATAAAAAACGACAATCAAGTAATTATCAATACATCCAAGGGCTTGAAATTTTTGCTCAAGGGGAAGATCTATTCCATGAATTTTTTACTCCGGATGAAATAGATTCTCTAAAAATTGCTCTGGAAAATTTTAATACAAACCTGAATAAAATTAACCAAACAATTTATAATGCCCTTCCCTCTGACCTGGACCATCTTTTACTTTTTTTTAGCGAAAAAAGTTTTGATTCAAGCATACATGTTAGTCGAACATCTAATTTTGAATATCAGGAAAATATAGAAGCTCCTGAATTGCATCTTGATTCAAACGAGTTCTCTGATATTCCGCTGGAAGAGACACCCACCGCCTATATTATTTCAATCATTTATTATTTTTTTAACATCAAAAACGCATTAAAAGTTTTTTTTATTAGTCTCATTGGCTTCGCTGGGTTTAGAGCCTTCCATTATATCGCTAACAGAGTTTACTAGTTTTATTTGCGGATATTTAATTTACTTCGATTCCTGAATAAATGCCACAGCGATATGAAATTATTATCATGTTTGTTTATTGTATTGGCCTCCATTTTCACTGACGCTCTAGCTCAACCAGTTCAACCAAAAACAAATACTATTCCCTCCGCTTGTGCATACATTGGCAGCCCTGAATATGAACACCATCGTAATGCAGATGAATTAAAACATCGCATCTGTATTAATAGCTTTGAACTTACCCAACATGAAATCACTGTAAGTGATTTCCGTACGTTTGTTAATGCAACAAACTACATTACTGATGCCGAAATAAATTATCAGGAAAAAGGGTGCTGGAGTTATGACTCAACCCAGACCCCTGCATGGAACTGGTATTCATGGGCAAACTGGAAATCCCCCCTAGGCCAAACCGCTGCAGACAATGACCCTGTCACATGCATCAGTTTCTATGATATATCAAAGTATATCGCCTGGTTAAACCGTACAACCGGAGAACATTATCGACTACCCACTGAGGCAGAATGGGAATATGCCACCAGAGCCGGTAGCAATTCACTATATTTTTGGGGTAATAACCCCAGACTTTCATGCCGTTATGCCAATTTTGCTGACCAATCGGCGCCATTTTCCTCGAAAGAATTGCAAACATTTCCCTGCAACGACAAATACACACTGATTACGTCAGTAAAGAAATACTCACCAAATAAGTTTGGTCTTTATGATATGTTAGGTAATGCGTGGGAATGGACCTGCTCTGAATATCATTCTGACTATTCAAAACTAAGCAATACTTGTGTAGATAATGAAAATTTTCACACCAAGTTCATTGCTGTCAGAGGAGGAGGCTGGAACTCAGACCCTGTCCGCTCTCGCATTGCCTATAGAAACTGGGAAGCTCCCTGGATACGCATGGCAAGCTGGGGATTTAGATTAGTCAAACAGAAAAAGCGACACACTTTCAAGCGCAAACCCATCACTGCTCGTCAACCCATACAGAAGTCAAATTAAGTAATTTCTTGACTTTGGACGCGTAAGCCGCTGCCTCATATTTAGATGCGAAGCCTTTTACACGTAAGCGATACCAGTCTTTTCCCTGGGACTTAAGCTTATAAACTTCAACCGGGACTCCTTGACGCTCAAACTCCTGTGCTTTTCGGGTGGCATACCACTCCTGCCTGAAAGCAACCAGATTCACTTGCCATTTTTTCTTAAAAACTGATTTCTTAGTCTTTACTGACTTCAAGGCTGTTTTTTCTACTTCTATTAACTGCAACTGCAACGTCTCCAAGGCATCAGCAGACTGTACTTGCTGATCTGAAATTTGTTGCAACCTGGCCTCGATATCTGATGGTACTTCTTCCTTTTCGGCAAGAGATGAAAACTTCTCTTGCACATCCCCCATTCGGGCAGTCAACATTTTATTGGCGTCTTGAAGCGCTAGGATTTGCTTCGAGAATTTTTTTAACTCTGCTTTATCATCACCATTTGCTTGAAACAATTCAATGTCCTCTTCAAGTTCAATAATGACTTCATTAAGCCCTTTAACTTTAGAATTTGCCTGCATGCCGAAAAAACCCAACACACTCCCAATCAATAGCGCTATCACACCTATCACCAACGCAATAATCGACTGAACCGGCTTTTTATCTTCTAATGCCGTTAGCTTACGTTGCTGCTTTTTTATGTCAGATTTCAAACTCTCAACATCTTCGCCGACGCTTACACTACTGTCGGGTTTCTCTTCAATCTGCGAAATCTTTTGCTCACAATTCGACTGTGATGTTTGTAATGCAGACAGTTGACGATTAATGGCTTCAAACGCCCCTGAATAATCCGGAATTTCTTCCGGCTGACCGTGGTCAGGCATCACTGCATCGACAACCGGTTCAATATCATCATCATCTTCATCACCTACTGAAATATCATAATCTTCAGAAACGACTTCGTTTTCCAGACTACGCTGCACTACGGGTTCAACATCAGTAAATTCATCAAACTTGTCATCTTCCGCCTGTTCAGCATCAAACGCCTGCTGTTGATCCTCTTCAACGACTAAATCATCCTCATCATCAGCAAATTCATCAATGACATCGTCTTGCGGCAGAGCATCGTTTTGTTCAATATTCTCACTGATCAATTCATCAATTTCAGCAAACTCATCCTGATTTTTTTCTTCTGGCGCAGCTCCAAATGCGTTATCCATAAGCAGTCGATCGATGGCATCTTCATCATCAATTATTTCTTCGTTTTGCTCATCAGATGTCGAAGCATCCAACATTGAATCCAGTTCATCAGCGAACTCATCTATTGCATCTTTATCTTCAGGTTTTTCAGCCATGGAACATGCTTAATATAATTGCAAAAAAATTTTGAGCCCGTTTTGTATCAGTGGTATGAAAACCAGCAAACGGGATCAATTCTCATAAAGTATAGTCGGCACCGATCAAAAGTTATTTAGACAAAAATGACCCAAAACAGCATATCGTAGAAAATAAATTGATTACACCCCGATTTTTTTAACGATCAAAACAAGGATATTCGCTCACATTAAGTTTGATGATAAACTGGCATTGAAAATTTATGGATAAAAACTATGCAACTAGCCATCACTGCTTTAGGTGAAAAAAAACCCCAGTTTCTTGCTGCATTATTAATTGCTGTGAGTAATTGTCGGTGTAATCTGCTGGAACTGAGGGCGTCTCATCTTTCATTATCTACAGCGACCTATTTACTGGTAGAAGGCGACTGGAGTCAAATCGCTAAACTGGAATCAACCCTGGACAGCCTGCAATCCAGACTAGGGATTCAAACCAGTTCAATCCGGCCTGAACAACCTTCGGCTTTAAATGAATTCATGCCCTTTACCCTTGAAACCATGTCGGTCAGCTGCAATGAAGTCGTCAAAGAGATCACCCAGTTTTTATTAAGCCGGCAGATTGAAATTGAGGAAATTTCAGCCAGTCGATATGTAACTTCTTACGGGAATACACCCGTTTTTTCTACCCGTTTCTTGATCAGCATTCCTGCTTCCACCCGTTTATTGGCATTGCGGGAGGAATTTATGGAATTCTGTGACAACTTGAATCTTGACGCTATTTTGGAACCTTTAAAACGCTAATATGAGTACCATCGAATTAAATTCCCCCGTCCCTGACTTTGAAGCACCTGCAACCGGCGACCAAACCATCAAACTCTCCGAGTTAAAAGGAAAAAAAGTCATCCTGTATTTTTATCCGAAAGATAACACCCCTGGCTGCACTACCGAAGGCCAGGCATTCAGAGATAATATTAAAACCTTCGAAGAGCTTAATTGTATGATCTTTGGAATATCGCGTGACAGTGTAAACGTCCACGAAGGTTTTAAAAGTAAACAATGTTTTCCCTTTGACTTATTATCAGATAAAGAAGAACACCTGTGTCAGCTGTTTGATGTGATAAAAATGAAAAACATGTATGGCAAACAGGTCCGTGGAATAGAAAGAAGCACCTTTTTAATAGATGAAGAAGGTGTTCTGATTCATGAATGGCGCAAGGTTAAGGTAAAAACCCACATCCCGGAAATCATTGAAACATTACAATCACTATAGCCAAGGAGCCTGATTACGGATGAATATTCACTCTACAGGGAATAAGAAACTGTTTGTTCTGGACACGAATGTCCTGATGCATGACCCCACCAGTATTTTTCATTTTCAAGAGCACAACCTTTTCATTCCAATGGTGGTATTGGAAGAACTTGACCGAGCCAAAAGAGGCATGTCTGATGTCTCCAGAAACGTACGTCAGGCCAGCCGGTTTCTGGATGAACTGATTCATGGTGCAAGTTATAAAAGTATCAGCGAAGGGCTTCCGATCGCCAGAATTGAACACAACCCGAATGGAGAAACGCCTTATGATGGCCGCCTGTATTTCCAGACCCAGCAAATGGCTAATCATTTACCGGAAAGCATGCCTGGACATATTGCAGATAACTCCATCCTGGCCGTTGTTTTAGCCCTTACCAAGGAACATCCTGATATCAAGATCATCCTGGTGTCCAAAGATATCAATATGCGCATTAAAGCTGCCGCATTGGAGTTGAATGCTGAAGATTATCATACCGACCAAACCCTGGATGACATAGACCTTTTATACAGTGGCGTAGAAGCGCTGGATGAGGACTTCTGGGACGTTCATGGCTCCAAAATGGAATCCTGGCAGGAAAATGACAAGACGTTCTATAAACTTAGCGGCCCTCTAGTCTCAGAGTGGTATCCAAATCAATACCTGTATATGAACAAGGATTCCAATTTTGAAGCCATTGTTCGCCAATGTGACGGGGAAACGGCAACGTTAGAACTCGCTCGGGATTACAGCAATAAAGCTCATAGCATCTGGGGGATTGCCGCAAAAAACAGAGAACAAAATTTTGCGCTCAATGTCTTACTTGACCCCGATATCGATTTTGTCACATTACTGGGAACGGCAGGTACTGGCAAAACCTTGCTGGCCCTTGCTGCCGGACTCTCCATGACAATGGAACATAAAATGTACCAGGAAATCATCATGACCCGTGAAACGGTCCCCGTTGGAGAAGATATTGGCTTTTTGCCGGGTACAGAAGAAGAAAAGATGGCTCCCTGGATGGGGGCTTTAATTGATAACCTGGAATTACTCGGCAGTCGATCCGGTAATACCGACTGGGAAAAGGATATCAGCCACAATGTTGTAATGAACCGGGTAAAAATACGCTCATTAAATTTTATGCGCGGCCGTACTTTTTTGAATCGATATTTAATTATTGATGAGGCACAAAACCTGACACCAAAACAAATCAAAACGCTGATTACGCGTGCTGGCCCCGGCACCAAAATTATCTGTATTGGCAACCTGGGGCAAATCGATACACCCTACCTGACAGCGACCAGTTCAGGGCTCACCTATGTGGTAGACCGGTTTAAATCATGGGAAAACAGTGCACACATCACCCTGCGTAGAGGAGAACGCTCCAGGCTGGCGGATTTTGCGTCAGAAACACTTTAAAATTAACTATAGCGCTCTGCTGTTGTCAGTTTCAGCAGACGCGGGATCTTCCAGTTTTGGCCATGCACTGATCACAGCTTTGACCAGCGTGGCCAACGGGATAGCAAAAAACACCCCCCAAAACCCCCATAACCCACCAAAAAACAGAATCGCAATAATGATTGCAACCGGGTGCAGGTTGACGGCTTCGGAAAACAGAAGAGGTACCAAAACGCCGCCATCAAAACTCTGGATTACGGTATAAGCGATCACTACATACATAAACTCATCACTGTACAAGCCCCATTGCAGATAGCCAACAGCAACAACGGGAATGGTAACAACCACCAGCCCGACATACGGAATAATGACAGACAAGCCGGTCAATACCGCCAGTAACATGGCATAATCAAGCCCAATGGAAATATACACTATGTAACTGACAAACCACAAAATGATCACTTCGATGAATTTACCGCGCACATAATTACCAATCTGCATATCCACTTCATTCCAGACACTGACCGTCAAATGACGATCACGAGGCAAGAATTGTTCAATCCACGCCAGAAATACCTGTTTGTCCTTCATGAAAAAAAATACCATAAAAGGCACTAACAACAGATACATTACCGCTGTCGCCAGACTGATGACGGACTCGGCCGACCCTGAAATAATATCCTGACTGTACTTCAACAACTCCTGCTGTATAGAAAACATAATCTCTTTGATTTTGTCTTCAGTAATATACTGAGGGTAAAGTTCTGGTAAACGCATAATCTCTTTTTGCGTTCCTTTGATGAAATCAGGAATGCTCTGCAGCAACTGCACAGACTGTTCAGAAATCACTGGCAACAACACCACCAGGATATAACTTAAGCCTGCTATAAAACTGACAAATACAACGAGAACCGCTGGCAAACGAGGAAGCTTTTTTTGTTCTGCTATTTTTACCAGCCCTTCAAGCAGATAAGCGATAACCACTGCTGCAAATACCGGCATTAACAAGTTTGACATGGACACGATCAATACCGTGCCGAAAATCAAAAAAAGTGAAAGAATAACCGTTTGGGTATTAGGCAGGACACGACGAATCACATCGCGTAGCACAGAAAAAACAGGGAAAATCTCTTGGGCCATTATGAATTAGTATTATTAAAGACGCTTCATCGCAGACTGCCTAATCACTTGATAGTGATAAAAAACAAATCTGATTTTGATGACAGCATTATCCATTAGTCTGAACAAAAACAGAATCTTTATTATTCAAGACCGAGATGGTAAGTGCATGACTAATTCAATGATGACCAGGAAGGGGAAAAGGAATTGTAAGCATAAATTTTAAAGGATCAGCTTGGTCAAGCTCGGGAGCTGATCCTTACACAATCACACGATCGTGAATAATTTATCAAAATTGGCAATTTGCAGAATTTTCACCACGTCGGGTTTAGCATTTTTTATTTTGACTGCACTTTTATTTTCGCCCACCTTATCACGCAAAACTAAAAGCATACCCAATGCCGAACTATCAAGATAATCTGTTTTGGACAAATCAAGTTCAATTTGTTTTATCTGTTGAGAAGCAACGTCTGTGGATTGTCTAAACTGTTGATGAATTCCAAAATCAAACCGCCCACTGACTGCAATCTGCAAGGTTCCATTTGTAGAATCCATTTTTGCCTGAACACTCATATTGTTTCCTAAATAAATAATCACTACCTAAAATATATACAAAAGATCAAATTTTCCCAGTCGAGAGAGAATAAGCGAGCGTTTATTTGTAAAAAAGTAGATCGTGCCACCATAATTGGGTATTTAAGAGCGCTTTATCGCGTCGGGGGCAAAGCCTTAGGCTCCGTCAACAAGGACACGAACGCACTGGCTTCTGAAATCGTTTTTTCCATCGCCTGAATTAATTTGGAAATATCCACACTAATCTCGATAAATTCATGCTGTAACGCGGCTATCGCCTGGGCATTCAGGTTATGCTTTAAAAACAAGACTTGATCATGAAACGCTGCCAATACGGGATGAATCTTTGACTCCGCCTGTTTTAATGAGGTTAATAGCCGCTTGTACTGGCGTCTTGACTTGTCCAACTGTTGACGACTTTTAGAACGTAACGACCGATTGCTGTATAAACTGAGTTCATCTTCCCATTCACTGAACAACGCATTGGACACGTCTTCAATGGATGCGATTCGATGCGCCACTTCATCGGTTTTCGACTGACAAAACTGATATTGCAGATTTAATTGCTGATACCGATATTCCAGCGATAAATCAGGTATATCAAGTATGGTTTTAAATTTTTGCAGCGAATCTTCAAACTGCTGTTTGCTGTCTTCCAGCGCAGTACATGCCTGATCGACATGAGCCACCACGATCTCACGTTTGTGATGCCCCAGAATGGCCTCTCTACTTTTGTAATAGATCTGGCTGAGCCCTTTACGAAAAACAAATTTGAAAATGGAATACATTTACAATGTAGAGTGATGAATTACACGGATATTAAAACTGACGTCTGAAATCATACCAATAAAAGCCCTGTCCAGAACACCTGCTTTTTGCAATTCACTCAAAGATAGTTTGGGATCAATAGTGGTTGACTTGACTACAAGCAATTCTTGCGCACCTAACTGTTTGGCCAGCCAGGCCGCCAGACTGTCCGATGTCACATCCCAACTGGCCTCAACCCCGCATTGATCAAGTTCTTCAATTTGCGGCATCCACACCCTGATGTCAGCGCCCTCTTTCTCCCGCAGTGTTGAGACTGATTTCAACAACGGCCAGTCTTGTTGCATGGAATGACACACTAACGCCGTTTGTTGCATAGCCAGAATCGCCATATGATGCGCGGAATAATCATCAAATCTGAAACGGGATTGCAAACAACGTATTTCATTGGCAAGACGGCCGCCTCCGGTGACAATCACAGCAGGCGATAAAGTCGATTGATTGATTTTGTTTACGATCAACGGCAACCCGTCATCCTGAAACAGGCTGCCACCTAATTTGATGACGTTCATTTCAGGAAAAATATTTTAATAAGGTCAACAATGCTTGCGCCTTATCGAAACATTCCTGATATTCGGCATCGGTCTCAGAGTCATTCACAATGCCGCCCCCGGCCCAGAACCGGATGGTTTGGTCTGAATGGACCAATGTCCGTATGGCAATATTGGAATCCATATTGCCGTCACACCCGATATAACCAATTGATCCACAATAGATACCTCGGCGATGAGGCTCGAGTTCTTCGATAATCTCCATCGCACGAATTTTGGGTGCGCCGGTTATGGAGCCGCCTGGAAAACACCCTCGAAGCAAATCCAAAGCATGATGATCAGCCGTCAATTGACCGCTGACAGTACTGACCAGGTGATGCACGGTGGCATAACTTTCAACATCAAAAAGTTTGGGAACATACACTGACCCACGACGACAATTTTTACTGATGTCATTGCGTAACAAATCAACAATCATCAGGTTTTCAGCACGATCTTTCAGACTTTCAGCCAACAAGTGTTTTTGGCGTTCATCTTCTGACGGATCTACATTGCGTGGACGGGTTCCTTTTATCGGCTTTGTTTC
>SPJL01007114.1_pt1 | contig 33971 bp, 35 predicted proteins | sample 3741751 | NCBI WGS metagenome assembly SPJL01 (sample SAMN10925998, study PRJNA522277) | cold seep metagenome | isolation source: Elba SIP-enriched marine methane seep metagenome, extraction at timepoint T3 | place: Italy: coast of Elba, Mediterranean Sea | reverse complement strand
CGACGCCGAAATGTCTATCCGCAATACCCTTGATTTGATCGCTGTTCAAGGAAAATGACTGGGAGATGGCATCAATCACGACAAAATCATTGCCCAGACCATGCATTTTGGTAAATTTCAGGGTTTGCCCGTTCATGTCAGCAAATGTTCTCCACTCCACAATTGTTCGATGCTTTCACGTTCCCGAATCACGTAAGATGTATCCACATCCACCATGATCTCGGCGGCACGAGGTCTGGAGTTGTAATTTGAACTCATGGTAAACCCGTATGCCCCTGATGATCTTACCGCCAGCAAATCACCCGGCGCAAGTGGCAGCGCCCGTTGTTTGCCAAGAAAATCCCCCGTCTCACACACCGGCCCGACAATATCCCACTCCATCAGCGGCTCTGCTGAGCCCTGCTGCAGCGGAATAATATCCTGCCATGCACTGTATAAAGACGGCCGCAATAAATCATTCATCGCTGCATCAACAATAGCAAAGTTTTTTTCTTGCGTGGGTTTAAGGTACTCTACTTTTGTGACAAGAATTCCGGCATTGCCGACGATGGCCCGCCCCGGCTCCAGCACGATTTCGACCTGCCGGTCGCCCAGTTTTTCCAGCAACGCCGCAATATATTCCGCTGGCTCGGGCGGTTGCTCGTCCTGATAACAAATACCCAGGCCGCCGCCGAGATCGAGATGATGCAGCTCAATACCTTGCCCGGCCAGTTGATCTACAATCACCAGCACTCTGTCCAGAGCATCCATGAAGGGTTGCGTCTGAGTCAATTGCGATCCGATATGGCAATCAATACCCACCACTTTAATATTAGGCATCTCCATCGCACGGCGATATTCATCCAGCGCCAGCTGGATATCAATACCAAATTTATTTTCCCGCAAGCCGGTTGAAATATAAGGATGGGTCTCGGCATCGACATCGGGGTTAACGCGAAATGATACCGGTGCCACCACGCCCAGTTGCCCCGCGATGTCATTGATTCTGTCCAGTTCGCCACTGACTTCAACATTGAAGCAGCGGATGCCTGTTTTCAGCGCAACGTCTATCTCATCTGCTCGTTTGCCAACGCCGGAAAAAACGATTTTGTCCGGACTGCCACCGGCAGCCAACACTCTTTGCAGCTCACCCAGCGAGACAATATCAAACCCCGATCCCAGCTTTGCCAATACATTCAACACCGCCAGATTGGAATTTGCCTTGACCGCATAACAGATTAAATGCGGATGTCCGGCGAAAGCCTGGTCAAATGACTGCCAGTGACGCTCCAGGGTCGCTTTAGAATAGACATAACACGGCGTGCCATAGTGCGCGGCAATCTCTGCCACAGCCACGTCTTCAGCATATAAACTGCTGTTTTTATAGGTAAAAAAATCCATATTTATTATTCTTCTTCAGGGGGGACATAGATGGGCGGCGTGTCATCCGGCATATACAATGGCCCGGTTTGACCGCAGGCCTGCAGACCCAGACAGATTAAACACATTAACAATAATTTTGATTTCATCGCTAGTTTCCGTAAATCAAGGTGGGCAACCAGGTTGCCAGTTGCGGCCAGACGGACAAAATGCCCAGCATCACGACCTGAATAATTATAAAAGGGATCACCCCGCGATAAATCTGCCCGCTGCTGATGCCCTCCGGCGCGACCCCGCGCAAATAAAACAGTGCAAATCCAAACGGCGGTGTCAAAAATGATGTTTGCAGATTGATCGCAATCATGATGCCCAGCCAGACCGGATCAAGCCCCATAGTTAGCAATACCGGTCCGACGATGGGGACGATGACGAACGTGATTTCAATAAAATCCAGTACAAACCCCAACAAAAACATCACCAGCATCACACTGAACATGGCGCCAACAGTCCCCCCCGGCAGATCGGACAACAACTCGACGATCATTTCTTCACCCTCAAAGCCGCGGAACACCAGTGCAAACAACGCCGCCCCCATCAGAATCATAAACACCATGCTGGTCACGCGCGTGGTGTTTTGCATAATCTCCTGCATACGCGCCCGGTTCAGTTGTTTTTTCCACACGGCCAGGAACAAGGCGCCCATCGCGCCAACCGAAGCCGCTTCTGTCGGTGAGGCCAGTCCGCCGATAATCGAACCTAATACAGCAACAATCAGCCCCAACGGAGGCAACAGGCTGGTGATCACCTGCAGATAAAAACCGGGTGCTCTGTCAGTTTGTTGCGGTGCCGGCATGCTGTTCGGTTTCAGCCAGGCGACAAGCAAAATGTACAACAAATAAAATACAACAAGCCCCAGCCCGGGTAATAGTGCACCGGCAAACAAATCGCCAACAGACACGGTTTCCGGCGCGAAAATGCCCATTTCCAGCTGCGCCTGCTGGTAGGCGGTTGAAATCACATCGCCCAGCAATACAAGTACAATTGATGGCGGGATGATCTGACCCAAAGTACCGGACGCACAAATCGTCCCGCAGGCGATGGCCGGATCATACTTGTGCCTCAACATCGTCGGCAATGACAACAACCCCATGGTCACTACAGTGGCACCAACAATGCCGGTACTGGCTGCCATCAACATACCAACGAGAGTCACCGCAACACCCAGGCCACCACGTAATGAGCCGAACAAACCACTCATGCTTTCCAGTAAATCTTCTGCAATTCTGGCACGTTCCAGCGTCACCCCCATGAACACAAACAACGGGATAGCTATCAAGGTCTGGTTGTTCATGATGCCAAACAAGCGGTTGGGCAAGGCGGATAAAAATGCAGCATCAAAATGTTCTAGCAACATTCCGACACCCGCAAATAATAACGCGGTTCCGCTCAGCGCAAATGCCACAGGAAACCCCGACAGCAATACCACAAACACGGCGGCAAACATCCATAAGGCAAGGCTCTCAGTCATCACTGCTCGCCTTGCCATAAAGCGCTGTCATCAAATTCCCGATAAACATCGACACCCCCTGCAATATCAACAAGGCAGACATCAACAAAATGCAGCTTTTTAGCAGGAACAAGCCCGGCAATCCGCCGGAATGGCGCGAACCTTCAAAAACTTCCCAGGAATCGGCCACATACTCCCAACTGCCCCAACCGATAAATACACTGACCGGTAACAGCAAAAACAGACTTCCCAAACAATCCACCCAGGCCTTTCCGCGCACAGAAAAACGCTGATAAAAGATATCAACGCGGACATGTTCGTTATGTTTGAGTGTATACGCTGCCCCCAGCATAAAGACCAGCGTATGCATGTAAGTGACGGATTCTTGCAATGCAATCCAGCCCAGATCAAACGCATAACGCATCACCACAATGGAAAAACTGGTCAGCACCATAGCCAGCGTCAGCCAGGCGACGGCTTTACCTATCCATTCGTTAAGAGTGTTGATCAAAGAAACGCTGCGAGAACTGCGAACGGAAATGCAAGACATTGGCTTAAGGCACAAAATTGAATGATTTTACCTGAAAAACCATGTCGACTGAATATTAGATGATATTGCCCTGCATCGAACAAAGCACGTAATGTGCGATAGTAACCGCACGAACTCACGAAAAAACGACCTCGGCCAGTTAGCTTTGAACGTTTATCGATAAAATGGCCACGCGTGTTATACCTCCAATCAAAACCTGCTTGAATATCATGGAAGCCGTGACCGTGATCCAATCATTGTATCGTTCAATAATAAGGTGACAGAAGATATATTAGGAACCTCTGATTAAGTTGGTTAGCATTTAGCGACAGTTTTAGCACGCTAAAAATAATTGGACTTGATCAGAGGTTCCATTAATAGCGTTAATTCCAAATTGGCATGACAGGCTTGCCCACAGAGTCTATGGCGTGTTGCAGCAAGGGCATGGGGCTCGGTTGAATCCATGAAAGATTTGATGGCGCTCGCTTTTTTACCATGCCTGTCGAAAAATCTTGTTAAGACTTGTTTAATTTTGAGCACCATTGACGTTGTGTTTTAAGAGAGTATCTACGTGAGTTCACTGACATGATCAACTAGGGCGTGCTGAGAATGCCCTTCTCGTTCGGTGTGATGCCCGTTGGTTATCGCACCCTACCCATGTCTGCAAACTGCGTTGCAACGATGATGATGGTTGACTGATGGGATACTCTGATCCTTTTCATCCTTTCTTTTCCTCAACCACTTTCAGGCTGGCGAGGAATTCCGCATCGATCACTGGCTCTTTCCTTTCAACATAATAATGTTCAATAATCAGAATAGGAATATAAAACACCAGCATCAGGGCAATCGACTCAAACCCAGGGTTAATCATGTAGGCCAGCCACCAGGATCCCAGACATCCCCACACAATACGCATCGGACGGGGTAACTGAACTATTTTCTTTTTTTTCATTCTATCCGCTCATCATTTTATCCATACATTTTATCGACCTGCCCCCGCTGATCTTTAACCGCCAGTAATAACGAGATCAACGCTGAATTTGTCATAAAACTGTATTACACCGGTGCTACCATGCCTCCGATTATTCTGGCAGGCCATAAATTTCCTGCTGCACTTTTGGCTATTATTGATGTCGAACCATAGAAATAACAGATAAATCATTGTTTTTTATACAAACTGGAGTATGATTTTAATTTCTGCAAGTAATTGAAAAGCGATCGCTTTTACTGCAACGATCATCAATACCAAAACCGTGTATTACCGATTCAATCATTTGTTCCACAAAAATTGTTCAACGTAGAACAAGCCAACTCATTACAACATGCCTGATAACCACGATATAGCGCTCAATTTTCAACTGCCTGAAAACCTCAAGGTCAAAAAATTTCTTGCTCGTCTTGACGAGCAAGTCAGTATTCACATCTCATCCGAACAATATTCGTTAAAAAACTATTACGACAGTTTTGACTGGCGGCTTTATCAGGCGGGTTACCTGTGCGAGTTTTTACAATCCAAAACCACCTCCAAACTGATTCTGCTGGATATTGAGACCGAAAAGCCACTGTTATCAGCCGACCTGGACAAGATGCCCTCCCTGCTGGACGAATTTGAAAACCCTGCGATTAAACGCATGCTGTCACCGGTATTGGAAATGCGCGCCTTGAATTGTCTGACTTCGCTACCCTTTCAGTCCTACCAGATCAATGTCCTGAATAAGGATCAGAAAACCACCGTACGCATCCTGCTGGAAGATTACGAAGCCCTGCCTGCACGCGCCACGATTCAGCCTATCAAGGGCTATGACAAATCCTGCATCCGGATCAGTGAGTTGCTGGCCGACACGCTGGAACTTAAACGCGTCAAAAAGAACATTTTGCAGGCAGCGTTAAAGCTGCAGGGCAGAAAGCCGCTGGATTATTCATCCAAACTCAAAATTCAGCTCGACCCGTCCATGCGCGCCGACATAGCCAGCAAATATATCTACAGTTGTTTGTTGCAGAATATTAAAGTTAACGAGGCAGGCACAATTGCCGATACCGACAGTGAATTTCTACATGATTTCCGTGTGGCTGTGCGTCGCACCCGCTCCGGACTAAGCCAGCTCAAAGAAATACTGCCGATCGATAAAACCGCCAGTTTCAGCGAATACTTTGCCTGGCTCGGGCAAATCACCAGCCTGACTCGCGACCTGGACGTTTACCTGCTGGACTTTCCCACATTTGAAAGCACCCTGCCAGAAAACATGAAACAGGCCATTACACCGCTACACAATTTCCTGAAGGTGCGCCAGGTGAAAGCGCAAAAAGAACTGGCAGGAAAACTCAAATCCCCCGAGTATCTGCTCCGCCTGCAGGAATGGGAGGAATATCTGAAGGAACCGGCCGCCAAAAAACCACTGGAAGCGAATGCGTTGCTGACCATCAAGCAGGTGGCTGACAAGCGTATCTGGAAGGTCTATCAACGCGTATTGAAAGATGGCAATGCCATTGATAACGACTCACCTGCCGAAGCCTTGCATGATCTGCGAAAAACCTGTAAAAAGCTGCGCTATCTGATGGAGTTTTTTCAAAGTATGTATGACGAAACCACCATCAACCATGCCATTAAATCACTGAAAAAATTTCAGGATATTCTGGGTACGTTTCAAGATTGCGAGGTGCAGGAACATGCTCTGATTCAGTTTGGCGAAGATATGCGCAATGAAAAAACGCCGACCGAGACTTTTCTGGCCATGGGCATTCTGGTTCAACATTTGCAACAGAGGCAACAGCTTGCCCGACTGGACTTTTCCGGACGCTTTGACATGTTTCAAAGCACTGAAAACCAGGCTGAGTATAAAAAACTGTTTAGCGAGAAAAACTAACCATGACTGTTATCGCAGCATATAGCATCAAAGGTGGCGTCGGCAAAACCTCTACCGCTGTAAACCTGGCGTATCTGGCCGCCAACAGCGGCTACAAAACGCTTATCTGGGATCTGGATCCGCAAGGCGCCAGCACGTTTTACTTCCGCATCAAACCCAAAGTCAAAGGCGGCAGTAAAAAACTGATTGCCGGTGAACGTGATCTGGACGGCCTCATCAAAGGCAGCGATTTTGCAAACCTGGATGTACTGCCCGCCGATTTTTCGTTCCGTAATCTTGATCTGGTGCTGGACAGTCGCAAAAAACCCAAACAGCGGCTGGAAAAACTGCTAAAGCCGGTGGACAAGGAATACGACCTGATTGTCCTCGACTGCCCACCCAATATTTCACTATTATCTGAAGCCGTATTTGCTGCCAGTGACATACTGCTATCCCCGATTATCCCGACCACCTTGTCCTTAAGAACACTGGAGCAGCTGAAAAAATTCATCAAGGACAACAAGCTGGAACATTTAAAGCTGGCCCCGTTCTTCTCAATGACCGACCGGCGAAAAAAAATGCATCGGGATATCATGCAATCCCTGTTTGATGAACACCCGGACTTGCTGCAATCAGCCGTACCTTATGCCAGCGATATTGAGCGTATGGGGCTGGAACGCATGCCGCTGGGCGGGTTTATCAATAAAAGTCGCTCAACTGAGGCATACCAGGCATTGTGGCGAGAATTGCAAGACCTGATGGAATAAAGCCTCGGTATGCCCGGCGCAAACATCATTCTGCAATCGAACCTTTGTTGTCCACATTGTAAACACAAATCGCTGGAAACCCTGCCTGAAAATGCCTGCATCTGGTTTTACGAATGTAAACAATGTGAAGCTTTATTAAAGCCCTTGCCGGGGGACTGTTGTGTTTTCTGTTCTTATGGGGATGTAAAATGCCCATCTGTTCAGGCGGCAGGTCGACCTTGTTGCCATTAACGACTTGCTTTCTCAACCTTTATCCAGCTAAAACTCATACTCCACACTCCATTTGATCGTATGATCAGGCGTGTTGTCGTTGAGTCCAAAAAACCAGCCAAAACCAAGATTAAGTTCAGACTCTTCCGCTTCAGCAGCAAACAGGCGGCGCGGGTTAAAATCGGTTTCGACGGAATAATATACAATCGGCCCCAGCCGATGCTGGTCATGGTCGCCAAACAATTCCGCCTCTTCGTTGATGGTGCCTGTTTGCCACAGGCGATCCACTGTACCATAGGCTTCAACCGCGACCCCCCAGTGCTCGGTGGCCTGATACATCAAGCGTGCCGTATAGGAAAAATCCCATTTACCGTCATCTTCACCAGCGTAATGGTATACGCCATACAGATTGGTCAACGCCTGCCAGTCACCCATGTCATATTGAAAAATCGGCCCAATAACCAGGCTGCTGGATTCATCTGCTTCCTGCACCGGAAATTCCAGTTCGGTTAACCAGCCTACGCCCAATTCATACGCTTGTGGCTTCAGAAAAACAACAATGGCTTCAATCGCGACTTCAGTCAGTTTAAGAGCGTCAAAGGCATTGGCATCTGCCGCCGAGCCCGGCTCATCAAAGCGTTCCTTTTCAAACTCCACGCCAAAACGTGTGCGCATGAATTCAGTGACACCCACTTCAACCTCCAAAGCATGACGTTGACGCACATATTCATTTTCATCAAACTCAAACTCGCCATCATCTTCCGCGAATGTCCTGTCCGGCTGATCAAATGCATGCGCGTTCTGGCTTTGAAATTCAATTTCACCCAGCTCAACATTCAGGTCTTTCATTTCAAACTGACCAATAGCAGGCCCCGCCATGACCGAGACAGGAAGCCAGAGCAAACTTATTGTTATTATTTTTATCACTTAATTCCTTTCGCAGAACCATGTCCGCATGTTTTAGAGTATCCTGCTACCACACCCCGTCATTTTCCATCGACGCCCACGGCTCCTGAATAGGCTTGCGTTCACCTTTTTGCAAAAGCTCAATAGAAATATTATCCGGCGAGCGAATAAAGGCCATCCAGCCATCCCGTGGCGGTCGGTTTATCGTCACCCCGGCATCCATCAATGTCTGACAGATGGCATACACATCATCCACTTCATAGGCCAGATGGCCAAAGTTTCGCCCACCATCATAATCTTCTGGATCCCAATTCCAGGTCAGTTCCAGCTCCGGCGCTTCATTCTTCTCGGCCGCATCTTTATCCAACGGCGCGGACAAATACACCAGCGAAAACCGGCCATCTTCGTAATCCATGCGACGGGTTTGCACTAACCCCAGTTGGTTGCAATAAAAATCCAGTGATTGCTCCAGGTCTTTCACCCGGACCATGGTATGTAAATAACGCATTGTCTATGTACTCCCGCAGCGTAGTAATCGGTATAATGCGGCTATTCTAAACTTCTACATTGAATAACACCATGTCCGGATACCCTGATAAAACCTGCGAAATTGACCGTCTGGTGCGCCAGCCCAAACTGGTGGAAGCTGCCCTTACCGGACACAAAACCCAGCAACGTCGCGATGGTTTGTACGCTTATCCCGGGGACACCTTTGAACTGGAAGGCGTGACATTCACAGTCACCTCTGTCGAACGCGAGCGTCTTGGCAACATGAACGATGAACACGCCAGAGCAGAAGGCTATCCCAGCCTTGATTTCTACAAAGACCTGATTCTTAAAATGCACCCGGGCATGGAATGGGACGAAGAAAGCCTGGTGTGGGTGCATACGTTTGAAAAATCCGTTTAATTATTCCAACACTTCGCTATAGCGCTTACGCTTTTTCATGCTCAATTTTAAAAATATCAGCCTGCGCCGGGGCAGTCGCGTTCTGTTCTCCGACGCAACATTCACTATTCATAAGGGCCAGAAAGTTGGCTTGACCGGCGCGAATGGGGTGGGTAAATCCAGCCTGTTTGCCATGCTGCGCGATGAGCTGCATGTGGATGAAGGCGACTTCAGCATGCCACCCAATCTTGAGATTGCTCATGTGGCGCAGGAAACACCCGCGCTGGATTGCTCGGCTATTGACTATGTGATGGATGGAGATCGCGAGCTGCGCCAGGTTCAACAGCAACTGACACAGGCCGAGCAAACGGAGGATGGACTGCACCTGGCCGAACTACACAGCAAACTGGGACATATCGGCGGCTATGCCGCCACTGCCCGCGCGTCGCGTCTGTTGAACGGACTGGGTTTTTCCACCGGACAGGAAAGCCATCCAGTCTCTTCATTTTCCGGCGGCTGGCGCATGCGGCTGAATCTGGCACAGGCACTCATGTGTCGTTCGGACGTATTATTGCTGGATGAGCCGACCAATCACCTAGATCTGGATGCGGTGATCTGGCTGCAAGACTGGCTGGGCAAATATCCCGGCACGCTGATACTGATTTCGCATGACCGTGATTTCCTCAACGCCATCACCGACCACATCGTGCATATCGAACAGGGCAAGGCGACCATTTACACAGGCAATTATTCTGCCTTCGAACGCATGCGCGCGGAAAAACTGGCGCAACAGCAAACGGCCTACGCGCGCCAGCAACGCGAAATTGCCCATATCCAGAGTTTTGTTGACCGCTTTAAAGCCAAAGCGACCAAGGCGAAACAGGCACAAAGCCGCATCAAGTCACTGGAACGTATGGCGTTGATTGCCCAGGCGCATGTTGACTCCCCCTTTAATTTCCATTTCAACACGCCGGAAAAACTGCCCGACCCGTTATTTAAGCTGGAAGAAGCGGCGCTCGGTTATCCCGATAAAACCATCCTCACCCACGTCAGCCTGTCAATCTCGCCTGGGGATCGCATTGGATTACTCGGCGCAAACGGTGCAGGTAAATCCACCTTAATCAAAGCCCTGTCGCTAAGCAATCCCTTGTTATCCGGTAAGTTGTTACAGGCTGAAGCCCTCAACATCGGCTATTTTGCCCAGCATCAACTCGAACAATTGCGCCTGGATGAGTCCCCTTTATGGCATTTACAACACCTGGATAAACAAGCTACCGAAAAAGACCTGCGCAATTATCTCGGCGGCTTTGATTTTACCGGTGACAAGGTCAATGACCCGGTCGCCCCGTTCTCCGGTGGTGAAAAAGCGCGTCTGGTGCTGGCATTGCTGGTGTATCAAAAACCCAATCTGCTGTTGCTGGATGAGCCGACCAACCATCTGGATCTGGACATGCGCCATGCACTCAGCGTTGCCTTGCAGGAATATCAAGGTGCAATCGTTATGGTATCGCATGATCGCCATATGTTGCGTACCGTCACCGACCAATTGCTACTGGTCGCCGGTGGCAAGGTACAACCGTTTGCTGGAGACCTTGATGATTATAAAGTCTGGTTAAGCGAGCAGAAAAAAGACAGCGAAGCTGCCAAACCAGAAACAAAGGGTACAGATGCCCCAACACGTTCTCGCAAAGACCAGCGTAAACTTGAAGCTGAAAAACGCAAAAAGCTCAAACCCCTAACTGATGCACTTAAAAAAGCCGAACACGCGGTAGAACGCTACAGCGAGCAACAGCACTCTTTACAGCAACAACTGGCCAATGCCAGTCTGTATAACGAAGAAAACAAAACCAAATTAAAACAACTGCTGGACGATAAAGCCAATGTCGATCAAGCGCTGGAACAAGCAGAAAATGACTGGATGGAGGCTGAACACCAACTGCAACTGGCACAACATTAACTTGTGTCACAATACACCGGCTGAAAACTTGATAAAACAGACCTGTAACCGCTTTATTCTTCTAAACACGCCACATAATCCAAGGCCTAATATGTTTGCTATAACAAAACTGATTTTTGATATTTGCCTGCTCCAAAAAGGGCCGCAGGATATACCCACCTCTGCCTGGATACTGCGTTTTATATTCCCCTGCTATCTACTCATCAATGCGCTCATTCTCAACCTGAATGTGGACTTTCTCTCCAGCCTGCTTCATCTGGCCATAGACCTTTGCGGACTTTTTCTGTTCGCGCTGCTACTGCTCCATCTTTACAATAAACGCTCCCGTTTTTACCAGACATTTTCTGCCCTGTTAGGTACCGATGCCCTGCTCACTCTACTGGTCATGCCTGCACTGGCCACATTTAGCGTAAATCCGTCATTGCCCGCGTTTATTGTGATCGTGTTGTCCATCCTCTGGCACTGGGTTGTTCTCGGGCATATTTTTCGTCACGCGCTGGATCAATCCCTATCGTTCAGTCTGGGGCTGGTTCTGTTATATTTGGTTCTGCTTTACTGGGTTAACACCCACTTGTTTCCTGAACTTAGCCAGGCAAATAGTGCCTAAAGTACTGAAAGCACATATCATCACGCTGTTTACTCAACGATTACAAAAAGGAGTCAGCTCATGTATCACCATATTTTATTAGCTGCGGATTTCTCTGATCATGGCCGTGAAGTTTCTGAAAAAGCAAAAATGCTGGCCGAACAATTTCAAGCAAAACTCAGTGCGGTACACATCGTAGATAATCTACCCATCAGCGATGCTTCCTATGGCCCGATTATCCCATTTGAAGCCGAGCTGTCAGAAGAACTGTTTAATCTGGGCAAAGAGCAATTAAGCCAACTGGGTAAGGCTCTGGACATTCCTGAAGATCGTCAGTGGATTGATGTTGGTAGTCCGAAACTGGAGATCGTAAGTATTGCAGAAGAGAAAAAAGTTGATATTATCGTTATCGGCTCTCATGGCAGACACGGATTTGCACGTCTGCTTGGCTCAACCGCTTACGATGTAATGCGCCATGCGCAATGCGATGTTCTGGCGGTCAGACTAAACGATACCTGAATCTATAACTTCAATGCGTATAACAGGGCGTAAGCTCCTGATTCCTGTACCGTAGTGAAGGCATCGACTCAGGAGATAATTAAAACAAACAGGTACACCATGCTTGGACAAATTAAAACCATAGATAACGACAAACAAACAGGCACAATCAACTTTGAAAACAAGGATTACGCCTTTGATTTAAGCGAATGGCAGGAAGATGAAGCGCCAAAAACCGGAGATAAAGTAGACTTTGAAATGGAAGAAGGCTCAATCTCCAATATTTCTCTGGCCACATTCATTAAAGACATGCAACCGGTCAAATCTCGCATACTGGCCGGGTTACTTGGGATACTGCTGGGGGCAGCAGGCGCTCACCGTTTCTACCTGGGGTATTACGGCTTTGGAATTGCCCAGATAATCGTCACCATTTTGACCGCTGGCTTTGGCGTCATGTGGGGCTTTATTGAAGGCGTATTGATCATCACCGGACATATCAACAAGGACGCAAAAGGGCGCCTGTTGAAATAACACCTCCCTGAAGAGAGGCGTGTAGAACACGTCTCTTTTTTCCCCCCTGATTTCCTTTCATATTTTCTTGACACCAATATAAATCGACTAGACTTATTTAATTGGTTGCACAAACAAGACTCGCGAAGGCCACAACTAATTTCCATTGATGGCCTTCTATTTCAAGGGAGAAAATCCAAAATGAAACTGGAAATCGAACAGCTGTTTGATGAAATAAACAATATTCCAAGAATCCCGGAAGTTGTAAAAGACCTGATTCTTCAAATAAATAATCCTGACATTGATTTTGATGATATTGCTAAAAATGTCGAGAAAGAACAGGTTATCTCCATGAAAGTGCTTCGCCTGGTCAATTCAGCCCATTTCGGCCTGTCGAAAAATATTGATTCCATCAATGAAGCCGTCGTCATGCTGGGCATGGCTAAACTGAAAACATTGATTATTGCATCTGGCGTGGTCAGTTCGGTTCCAGACATCCCTAATTTTAATATCCAGCAATTCTGGAGCACTTCATTCCGCACAGCGACCTATTCCAAATGGCTGGCAGAAGCATGTAAACACGAATCACCTGACATGCTGTTTACCGTTGGTTTAATCAGTGACCTGGGCAATTTGTTAATCCATTTAAAAGATGCCAAAGTGGCCAATGAAATAGACCAACATGTCAAAGCCGGAAATACCCGTCCACATTATGAACGCAAGCGGCTGGGGTTCACCAACCAGGAAGCCTGCGCCGAACTATGTCGGCGCTGGAAGTTTTCTGATGAGTTGATCGAAACACTAGAAAAGTCTGCCGACCCCCTTGGTTTTGAGGAGCTATCAAGCGCAGCCTGCATTGCTTCAATCGCAAAATTAATCAGTGAATGTGTTGAACAGGATATGGACGAGATCACCATTTTAGCCATGCTGCCGAAAGATGAATGGAACGCATTAGGTTTGTCTGAAGACAGTATTGCAGAAAAACTAACTGATATAACAGCACTGGAACCGGGTCTGGAAGGAATGCTGTAAGCAAAACAACAGGGCATGACTTCACATGAACGTCATGTCCTGCGCCATACCCTTGAAATAAATAAGGTTAAAAAATCCGGTCGGATCTGCAAAATCAATTCGCCAATAACGTGTGTTGTAGTCAGCCTCACTATTAATCGCAAAGAATTATCCCCGCTGACCGCATTTCCACCCACATTCGCATCATCATTGAGCATTACCCCATTCCGCTATTGGTTTAGCCAGGAGACTGTCGGATTATGGCTAATTCTACTGCGGCAATGGCATGTTCAGCTTTTCGACCAGAAACCAAAGGCGCATTTTTACATTTCTGGTCGTTTTGCTTAGGTCAAAAGGCATTATTTCCTTTAATATCAATTGTGTATGTCGTTTTTTAGGGCGGGCCAAATAGTTCTCATCTTTAGCTTATGATGTGTTAATACACCATTGATTTATCGCATAAAACCTCACGCCAGCCATCATAACTTATCGGTAATATTTCACTTTTTCGATTTTTTTTTTTCGCATTCTCCAATTTTCTATCCCGAAGTGTAATGACATGGTGAATTAAGTTAAACCCGGGCTCATAAAACCAAGGGTTTAGCCACAACCATACACTCTGGGCATCACATTTAATTTATGCCCTGACAACATTTACTTTGGAGAAAAACCATGAAAATTTTGACGCAAACCATCCGTTTCACCAGCCTGTTAATCCTGGCACTGTCTTCTACACTGGCATCTGCTGACAGAACGGCTTATCCAGGTTCTATTTGCCAACCCTATTATGGTAATCGTGCAGCCGATTTGACTTACACTGGCAGCAGGATTTTTAATAATTCCAGTACCAGCATATCGATTTCATGCCCGTTGGCAAGAACCGATATAACCAGTCTTTATGGTATATCGGCCAGCATTTATGGGTATAGAAATGGTGCTCATTCAAGCTCAATCTACTGTTCAGTAACCAATTCCAGTCATTACGGCACAACATCCTACTTTACCGGCAGGAGCAACAGTACATCAGGTTGGTTCAATACCTACTTGAGACTTAATAAATCCAACTATGGCGGAAACCATAATGTTTATTGTTCTTTACCGCCCTATTCATCAATCACTGAAATATCTGTTTACGAATTTTAAGCCATCGGCTAAATCACGACTGTTACAAGCAGTTTCAAGATAAAAACATTGCTTTAAGCATAGGGGGAATCCGCTCGCGAAGCCCGACAATGTCGGATTCCCCTAAATCGTAAGATTTTTATAACCCTGCACCAGAAAACCATTTATTGAATGGAGAAAAAACATGAATCAAGCAACACTCTTATCAAACCTTATGGGGTTAACGATTGTAATGGGTGGAGCCTTTTGGCTATTACATGACGTCGATACTGAAAACCCGTCGAAAGTCTCAATTGCTGAACACACCTTGCCACAATATGAACAGATGGCATCAGCCCCTTTATCATCTCTGCAAGGCGAAGTCTTACGCCTAAAAAAAGACATGGAAACCCTGCAAAACCAACTCACACATTTAAAACAAGAGGTTGAACACGGAGCGCACATGCTTTCAGCCTTGTCGGCCTCGGACAACAAGGCTGTAGAACATGCACAGGATAATGAATCAGATCAGCAACATAAAGCAATTGATCCGCAAACAGCTAAACATGAAGCACAACAAGCGTTGGCAAAAATTGCAAGTAGCTATGAAAACGAAACCATTGATGATGAGTGGTCCAGCAAATCTATTGAGGTTATGCAACAGGCGTTTGACAGTGATGAATTGCTGGACCTGTCTGTACTTGCCATGGACTGCCGTTCAACTCTATGTAAAGTTGAAGTGCAGCAAAACAACGCTACCCAACAAGCTGCGTTGGACATATTTTTCCCTATGAAAGTCGCCGACTTACTCCCTGATATCACCATGCACCATACTTTCTCTGATAACGGTGAAACCACTACCACAATGTATCTTGCAAGAAACGGGTATGGCCTGCCTGATACGCAATAACCCATCGTCGAATTCACCTGGAAAACAAACATAAAAATTCTCTTCAGTGTCTCCTTTCGTACCCGTTAATCGTCATAATGATGAGGCATGTGCCTTAACCAAATGAGGAAAATACAATGCAAGACTTTATGTTGATATACAAAGGTGGCGATCCTGAATGGATGCAGAACACATCGCAGGAAGAAATGGCGGTATCAATGGAACGCTGGGGACAATGGCTGGCGGCGCTTGAAGCCAAAGAGCAATTGACCAGCGGAGGTTCGCCTCTGGAATATTCCGGTAAAAGAGTGGCACAAACCGGGGTTGTCACGGACATTGCCGCAGTTGAATTTAAAGAGCTGGTCTCCGGGTATTCAATTATCAAAGCTGAAAATTGGGATGAAGCCATTGCCATTGCCAAGGATTGCCCTGTGTTCGCTCATTCCGGCATTGAAATTGAAGTCCGTGCAATTGCAGTCTGCCCAAATTCGACTAGCTAGAAGGCTGTCGGGTTATGGGGTTCGTCGCGAGGCGAGTGGGACATCGCCGCAGTAGCATCATCCATAATCCGTCAGTCTCCTAGCCACACTCAACCAGGCGCTCTATTTGCTGCATCATCAAGTGATGCTCATGTGGAGTGCCTCCCTGTTGCCGTGCATTTTCCGCTAGCTGATACGCCCGCTCAACCTGCCCGGCCATGGCATATAAATGTGCCAAAACGGCCATTGGCATATGCGAATGTTTGAACGCCTGATGAGTAACTAATGATTCGACTTGCAAAATAGCGGCATCAACCGCACCGTCATACCCCATCGCCACCGCCTGATTTAACACCGCTACCGGGGATTGCGTAAGATCAATAAGCTCTTGATAATGCTGTACAATGTTGGCCCAATCCGTTTGACTAAACGTTTTTGCCCGGCAGTGTTCACTCGCAATCTGCGCTTCGTAAAAATAGCGCCCTGTGTTGCGCTGGCTATAGACACAGGCAAGTGATAATAATTGACTGGCGGTGTTTAAATAGTGCCGACTCCAAAGCTGCCTGTTCTGCCTGTCCAGAGGAATAGCCTTCCCCTGCTCATCCAGTCTCGCATCTATACGGGCGATATGAAAATGCATGAGTGCCAGTAATGACAGGGTTTCCTTATTGGCTATTTTCGGTTCGTCTATCAATAGATTGAGTAAGCCAATAGCTTCCTGGCAAAACATCAGGTGTGTACTTTGCTTGCTGTCCGAGCTGTGAAACCCTTCGTTAAACAATAAATACAGTACGGTATGTACCGTATCCATTGCATCCTGCATATGTGCAGGCTCTGGAAAATTAAAGTTATGGTTCTTTAATTGCTGACGCGTTCTCAACAGCCTTTTTTTAACCGTCGCCTCGCTCAGTAATAATGCGCGAGAGATTGCCTGAATACTGAAGCCGCATAATGACCTCAAGATAAACGGCAGGCGATTGTCTGGTTTTATCTCAGGATGGCAGCACATGAATATCATACGCAATTGATCGTCTTTAACATTCAATTCATGAAACGCTTGCTCAACAGTATGGGATACCGTCCATTCGCTTTCCAGCAACCGGTGTAAATCATCGGCAAATTTCGCCTTGTTCTGCCTGGCACGAATATAATCAATCGCTTGATTTTTAGCTGTGCGCATAAGCCAGGCAGAAGGATTATCAGGCATCCCGTGTTGTCGCCAGTCAAGCAAAGCTTTACCAAAGGCTTCCTGCACAACATCCTCGGCCATCGCATAGTTTTGTGCGCCAAAAATTCGGATCAACACCGCCAACAAGCGTGGAAACTCATTTTTGTAAATGCGCTCGAGTTCTGTTGCTAAATCCTGGTTTACGTTCAATTGTACAGACTCCTGACACACAACATGTAGAATTGTACTGAGCTCACCCTCATTTTTGTACCTTAAATTATATGCTCAGTAAATATTGACCTAATGACGAAGCTTTGACTAAACTTTTACGAGTTGCAATAATCAACCTTACCCGTCATTTACTGAAACCCCTGTGTGGAGGACTGAATTGGAAAAAATTTACAGACTGACATTGAGCGATGCAAAACGTGTAGCAATGGCAGCAGAAGCTGAAGCCAAGTTTACCAACCTGGATGTAGTCATCGCGATTGTCGACCAGGGAGGCCATCTTATTTATCTGCAACGTGACAACGCACAACTGGGCAGCATAGATTTTCCCACGAGCAAAGCGAAAACAGCCGTCATGTTCAGGACACCGACCAAGGCACTGGAACAAATGGTCAATGACGGCAAGCAGGGCTTTTTGTCCATGCCTCAGATGCTTGCCGTGGAAGGCGGTGTACCGCTGGTCTATCACGGCCAGATTGTCGGTGGCATTGGCGTCAGTGGTGTAACCTCTGCTGAAGACAGCCGGATTGCCAGTGCCGGCGCAAAAGCCTTGTAATGAAAGACAAGGATACACCGAACCGGGATACACAGGCAGAATCTGATGATTCTGCCTGTGTATCCACTCCATCAAAACACAAACCTGAAGAAATTGGTGGCGTAAAAGGCCCGGAACCCACCCGCTTTGGCGACTGGGAAAAAAACGGACGATGCGTCGACTTTTGATTTATTGTTGATTCAAATGAAAATTATCGACTCATAAAAGTATCCTTTACTGGTGATTAACATTCTTTTCATAAACTTATGAAATCCCAGTAAATCAGTCATCTTTTTACTGTACTAAAAAAACTTGACATCCATTTATTTTGCTTCATTCTTGGGGAAAACCAATAACATCATGACAACATGAAGCAAAAGAGCCCACTCTCCCCTCACCTTGAAATTTATACATTACCGCTTACCGGTCTTATCTCCATTAGCCATCGAATAACAGGGGTTTGCCTGTCATTGGGACTGGTTTTATTTGTCTGCGTCTTAACCGCGATTGCATCCGGCGCACAAAGTTTTGCTGAACTTCAGCAGACAATGAATATGGGCATTGTGCAGCTGATCTATCTGGGCGTTATTTACGCGCTGAGCTTCCATCTTTGCCACGGTATTCGCCATCTTATCTGGGATGCAGGTGCAAGCTTCGATAAAGCAACCATGGATCGCTATGCCACCATTGAACTGGGGGCATCCGTGGTGTTGACTCTTCTGGTTTTAATCTTTTATTAAGGACGGCTCATGGAATTAAAAACACCGCTGGCAGGTGCGCGCGGCCTGGGCTCTGCCAAGTCCGGCTCCGGGCACTGGTGGTTGCAAAGAGTAACAGCGGTTGCGCTGGTACCATTAAGTTTCTGGTTTTTTGCGTTGATGGAATTGGTCTTCAAGGCTGATTATGCTGCAATTACCGCGTGGATAAATGCTCCCCTTAACGGCGCGTGCATCATTGCCTGGATTCTTGCTGTTTTTTATCATGCGGCGCTAGGCGTACAGGTAGTGATTGAAGATTATGTGTCCGGTGAATGGCAAAAAATAGTCTCCGTTTGGGCGGCAAACCTGCTGTTTTTCTTTCTCGGTTTGATGGCCTTGGTTGCCGTTCTCAGAATTATTACTACAGGATAAAACATGGCAGAAGGATATAACATAATCGAACACAAACATGATGTCGTGGTGGTCGGTGCAGGAGGTGCAGGATTACGCGCCACCTTCGGTATGGTTGAAAAAGGCTTGAAAACGGCCTGCATCACTAAAGTGTTTCCTACTCGCAGCCACACTGTTGCAGCGCAAGGCGGCATCAGCGCCGCGCTGGGTAATATGGGCGAAGATGACTGGCGTTTTCACATGTACGATACCGTGAAAGGTTCCGATTGGCTGGGCGATCAGGATGCGATTGAGTACATGTGCCGCGAGGCAATTCCGGCGATTATCGAGCTGGAACATTACGGTGTCCCGTTTTCGCGCACGCCGGAAGGCAAGATTTATCAACGTGCGTTTGGCGGTATGTCCACCCATTATGGCAAAGAGCAGGCGCAACGCACTTGTGCAGCGGCAGATGTGACCGGTCATGCGATTTTGCACACACTGTATCAGCAGGCGCTGAAACACAATGCCGAATTTTTCGTCGAATACATCGCGCTGGATTTGATTATGGACGGCGATGAATGCCGTGGCGTCTTGGCCTGGTGTCTGGAAGATGGCTCCTTGCATTTATTTAGAGGACATCAAACTGTACTGGCAACCGGTGGGTATGGGCGCAGTTATTTTTCCTGTACTTCGGCACATACTGTCACCGGTGATGGCAATGCCATGGTATTACGCGCAGGGCTGGGCTTGCAGGATATGGAGTTTGTCCAGTTTCATCCAACCGGCGTGTATGGATCCGGGTGTTTGATCACTGAAGGTGTGCGTGGAGAAGGTGGCTATTTAACCAACTCTGAAGGCGAGCGTTTTATGGAGCGCTACGCGCCTACAGCTAAAGACCTGGCTTCTCGTGACGTGGTCAGCCGCGCCATGACTATAGAGATTAATGAAGGCCGCGGCGTTGGTGAGCTGAAAGACCATATTTACTTACATATCGAACACCTTGATCCGGCCATTATTCAGGAACGCTTGCCAGGTATTGCAGAAACCGCGCGTATCTTTGCCGGTGTTGATGTGACAAAAGCGCCGATTCCGGTACTGCCGACGGTACATTACAACATGGGCGGCATTCCCACCAATTACCGTGCTGAAGTTGTTACCCTGAAAGACGGCGACCCTGATCATATCGTACCGGGCTTGATGGCGATTGGCGAAGCCGCCTGTGTTTCGGTGCATGGCGCTAACCGACTGGGTTCAAACTCGTTGCTTGACCTGGTAGTGTTTGGACGTTCTGCGGCGATCCGCTGTGCCGAACTTATCAAACCCGGCAGTCCACATAAACCATTAGCTGACGATGCCTGTGACAAGGCACTGGATCGGTTCGACAGAATTCGTAATGCGGATGGTAATCGCACCACGGCAGATATTCGCCTGGACATGCAGCGCGTCATGCAAAGTAAGGCGGCGGTATTTCGCACCGGTGAAACATTGGATGAAGGCATTGCCGAAATGGATAAAGTGGCCAGTAGTTTTGCAGATGTTAACGTCAGTGACCGCTCATTGATCTGGAATACCGACCTGGTGGAAACGCTGGAGCTGGATAACCTGATCAGCCAGGCAGTCGTTACCATTAATGCTGCCGGTAACCGTACCGAAAGCCGTGGCGGTCATGCGCGGGAAGACTACGCCAAACGTGATGATGAGAAGTGGATGAAACACAGTCTGATGTGGCTGGAAAATCAACAGACTAAAATTGATTACCGCCCGGTGCATATGTACACCCTGACCGATGAAGTTGATGTGATCCCGCCAAAAGAGAGGGTTTATTAAATGGTTGAATTTGTCTTACCAAAAAACTCGCGCCTGATAGAAGGTAAAACATTTAAAGCAGCGGCGGATGCCAAAAACATTCGTATGTTTGAAGTCTATCGCTGGGATCCGGATACACAGGAAAATCCGCGCATTGACCGCTATGAAATCGACATGGATCAGTGCGGGCCGATGGTGCTGGATGCGATTTTAAAAATCAAAAATGAAATCGATGCGACATTAACATTTAGGCGATCCTGTCGCGAGGGTGTGTGTGGCTCCTGCGCGATGAATGTTAACGGCAAGAACACATTAGCCTGTACCAAAGCGATTGATGATTACGAAGGCACGGTGAAAATTTTTCCGCTACCGCATATGGATGTGGTGAAAGACCTGGTGCCGGACATGACCCATTTCTTTGCCCAGTATGCATCGATCAAACCCTGGATAGAAACCCAAACGCCGCCTCCGGCGGATAGCGAACGTCTGCAAAGCAAGGAAGAACGCGCCAAACTGGACGGCTTGTATGAATGCGTATTGTGCGCCTGTTGCTCTACAAGCTGTCCAAGTTACTGGTGGAACAGCGACCGCTATCTGGGCCCGGCCATCCTGTTGCAAGCCTACCGCTGGCTGGCCGACAGCCGCGACGAAAATGCCGGGGAACGCCTGGAAGAACTGGAAGACCCCTTCAAGTTATATCGCTGCCACACCATTATGAATTGCACCGACACCTGTCCAAAAGGCTTGAATCCGGCCAAGGCCATTGCCGAAGTTAAAAAACAACTGGTGCAGAAAAACCTGGGTTAACTTACTTTCCCCCTCACACCCCCTCTCTTCAATGGAGAGAGGGGGATTCTAAACAATGGAAAACCTCAACAAATTACGCTGGCGTTGTCGTCGTGGAACCCTGGAGCTGGATATTATGTGTCAGCGTTATCTCGATGAATGTTATCAACAAGCCTCTCTGCAAGAGCAACATACTTTTCTTGACTTGCTTAAGCTGGAAGACAACGAATTAATTCATTATCTAATGGGGAATAAAACCCCTGAAGATAATAACTTGGCATTGCTTGTTAAGAAAATCCGGCAACGATAGAGCATCATTGCCGGGTTTTTGGTTGAATGAGGCATACGCATTTTCTGCGAAATTTAATTTTTAACCCTCATTCCATGCCGCTGTGCCATAAATTTACAATGAATTGGTAATCTGTGGGACGGTGAAAAATCTAACGCTCAACCCGCTCTGGAGCCTCACTATGAAGGCATATATTAATTGCACTTGCACTGCACTATTGGTTTCCACTTATTGCGGCAGCCGTGAGCGTGGCATTCGAATCGACCTGGAATAAGGATGCCCCCTTCATCAGTGACTCAACCGGAAATTGTGCGCAATTCGATTTGTCTGAGGATGATACTGTATCAGGCTCTTTTACCTATGATGATTCTCTGTTTACCCCTGGTTCTGGAGTCAGCCTGGAAAATGATCAATAGGATTTTTCATTTCAGTTCGGCAATCAGCGTTTTAGCGAATCTGACAATACGCTTACCTTGCTACTCATTGTCGATGAAGACGGCACAACCATTTCTTCAATGGCAGGTACCTTCGAGAACGCATCAGGCGCCCGTCTTAATCTGCTGACACCAAGTACCGTACTGCGACGCCTGGGTAACCAGGGTACCGACACGTTTGCTGAAGGCCATCAATGGCATGTGTTAGGGCCATCAGAGATTCCTGCGCCTGCATCGGTATGGTTATTTGCGACCGCATTCTTGTTGTCCCGCATTGGCCACTTTTCCAGAAAACTTTGATCAGATAACAGCTTTCAAGAAAAGCTACCCCACGAATAAAGGTAATTTTACATTGACTGCACGATAAGTGCGGCTTAGCATCAGGTATTCTGCATCTCAATATAACAAATCGCAGATGTTGTATTCACAAGAACCTGAGGAGGTCTCCATGCTGTTCATTACCAACCGTGAGCCCGTCGGCTCTATTCGTACCCGCAAGGGAAGAGCTTATAAATTTGATCTGAACAAAAATGCGCCTGCCAACTCGGTTTTTTATTGTGAACGAAAGGGTGAAAATGATTTCGCTGAAATAGGTTCTGGGGCCTTGATGGACAAACTCAGAGAATGTAAAGCTGAACAATTGCTTTTTTATATTCACGGTTTTTCCAACCTACCCGAAGAGCATGTTTTCCCACGCGCATTGGAGCTGCAAAAATTATTCGATGCTGAAAAGAAAAACCTGGTCGAAGTCATCCCGTTGATTTGGCCTTGTGATAATGACTTTGGCCTGGTAGGCGATTATTGGGATGACCAGAAGTCTGCCGACATGAGTGGATTTACCTTTGCCCGTGTTCTGGAGAAATTTATGCTCTGGCGTGAAGCCAACCATGCGCCTTGTCTGAAGCGAATGAATGTCATCTCCCACTCCATGGGCAATCGGGTATTGCGTGAAACGCTGGCAGCCTGGGATAAGTACGATCTGGCGAATGGCGTCCCCTTATTGTTCAGAAACACCTTTATGATGGCCGCCGATGTTGTTAACGAGACGCTGGAAGCAGAAGAACGCGGTCACTTGATCAGCGAAGCCTCGCGCAATGTGTCTGTTTATTATGCATCGGATGATTTGGCTCTGCGGGCAAGCAAGGTATCCAATCTGAAAAATAAAGTCGCTTCACGCCGTCTGGGACATACCGGCCCTGAAGATATGGACCGGGTACAAAAAAATGTATTCGCCATTGATTGCGATGATGTTAACAGCAAATATGACTTCCCTACCGGGCACGGTTATTTTGCCAGTGATAAGAACGGCAAACCCGGAAAGGTGTTCACCCATATGTTCAACACGCTTGATAGCGGGCGGGTTTCCGTGGATGACCCAATTAGCCGTACCCATATCATTTCTTAACCTGAACGGGTTTCAGCAACACCTCTTCCATCAGCCTTCTTCCAATCGGGAGAGGGCAACCCTAAAGCCCGCCTTTCCTTAACTGGTTAATCCCTTAAACAGCATAAAAAACAAAAATGTTCCGCCCAGCGTCATCATGATATGGCCGATCTTATCTGCTAATGAATCCTTTGATTTAAATATAATGTTATTGCAACTGCGCAGGCGCATTTGTTCAACTCCGTCACGATAAGCATCCAGATCACCGCTACTCACGTACGCCTTTTTGGGAACACCGGAAGCCGTTAAAAACAGGGTGTTTTTATTTACCATCCCATTATCTGAATATTCCAGCCAGGCATTTTCAACTTTTTTCTGGTCTGCGCCCTGGAACGGCTTTTTCTTGAATCGCGCTTCAACATCATGTGTCATCGCGCCTTCCAGCTCAATCCGTAGCGGAAAATCATCGTTTTTGGTGACAGGAAAATCCAGATAAATCGGTGTAAGCACATGCACCTGGCCATCTTTGTTGGTTTCTTCAAGCTTGTTGATGGTATAGATTTCTTCCAGCTCAATCATGTTATCAACCACATCATCATTCACCAGGGTTAACGGCTTTGTCGTCGTCAGGTCCAGGTCTGTATCCTGCTTGGCATAACCTAAAAAGTCCTCTTCAAGCTTGCTGCTTTCATTCGATTGCAGATAGTAGCGCATATTATCTGCCCGGTGCGCGTAATATTTCCGTTTAACCATCAGCGTTTGCTGGCCTTTTTTACCTTGTGAAAAATCGAATATGTGTTTTAAATGAAAGACTTCTTGCGACCGGTCATAAGGCAGTTTTTTAAGCTCTCCTCCCTGTGCAGCTAACACCAGGCCGTAGCCGTAATCCAGTTGGGCACAATGCTTCAAGTCACCGCCCTGTTTTTTTATCGTTGGATCGAAATAGTATTCCTGCCCTTTAAATTCCACATGCACAATCATATGGTTGAAATGAAAAGGCGATGGATCCATGCTCCCGGCTTTATTGCCATGAGACGTATTGACCAGGGTAAGTTGTGCATTTACCCCGATGTGTTTGAGCAAGGCAACCATCAGATTCGATTTGTCCTTGCAATCGCCATATCGCCTACCCAGGGTTTGTTCTGGCGCTTTGGGTGTATGCGTGTAAATACCAAAGTTCTCACCTTTATAGCGCACTTCATTTTGCACAAAACGAACAATTTTGATGATGTTTTCAGCTGTATCCTTTCCCAGCGCTAAATCATCCAGGTCTTCTTTCTCAAAATTGTCATTCAACAGCCCCTGGTCATTGTAGAAATTAAACAGATAAGCAGAGAGTTCAGGCCAGCTCGTCGCGGACGTAACCAGAAGATGATTGACCCATAACCAGGACGGCGCCAGATTATCGATCATCATGGCCGATAGTTTTTGATAATGATGCCCCCATTCCGTCCCGGGAGCGACATCTTCATGCTTAATGCTATGCTGCCCGCTTTCATAAGTACAATGTTGCAGCAACAAAGGTTCAGAAGTGTTATTAATCAAACGCACATGCTGATGATAAACAGGACAGCCCCAGTTTAACCAGAAGGTGTTGTAGTAATATTTGCCATTTAACGGGTGCTCCCCGGCATAAACGACTTCAGTCATCGCTAGATCAATAATATCGCCTAGACGCAGATCATCAATGGAAAAACTGACTGTCTCACGATTATTGGTGATATGTTTTTCCAGATTGACTTCGCGCCGGGTGACAGAAATCTTGTCTTCATCCAGCACGCTGAAACGCTCGCCTTTGCGAATAATATCCACATGATGAAAAATTACCTGGTTATTATTTTCCTGCAACTCATACAAATTTAGAGACGCATCTTCAATACGCGAGGCATCATTTACCTTCTCTACCGTATGTTTAAAATAACTGATGCGATCTTCATCCACTTTGTCCTGATAATCGACCAGAAAAAAGTAAAAGGGCGAGTTCTGATCTACCGCTTCAGTCACATCAGCTTGCTTTGAGTTTACCCAGTCTTCGACAGGGGCTATCAGGTATTTTTGCATCTTTTTTTCCACTGTTCAGGTTGATAGTTTTATTTTAAAACAACAATGAGTATAGAAATCATGATTCATTCCAGCGCCAGAGCACAGTTATTTTGGGATACTCGCCACAAAGAATCACGTAGAATTTACATTTTAAAAACACTATATTCACGCACTTATGTCATCAACGCCTGAAGTCATCCTGTTTAACCTGGGGGGTGTGTTGCAGGAACTGGATCAACACCCCATCCATCCAGACTGGATAGCCGATTGCTATAAATTCGATTTACAGGACTGGATTGATTCCGATATCGCCATTGCCTTTGAACAGGGACGCCTGTCTCCCACCGAATTTGCCGATGTCCCATCGCCGCAGTAGCATCATCCATCATCCGACAGCCTCCTAGGTATTGATGCGGTGCTGGTAAAAGGGTTTAATGCCGTATTGGATGATTTAACAACCCGACACCTGATACCAAGAGGTTGATATATGAATGAAAACGAGCCCACCGATTTCGCCAGACAATACTGGCATGCCAACCTGAAACTGATTGCCTTATGTCTGTTTATCTGGGCTTTTGTCTCATTCGGCTGTGGCATTTTGCTGGTTGAGTTTCTAAATCAATTCAAGCTCGGTGGCTATCCACTAGGTTTCTGGTTTGCTCAACAGGGCTCGATTTATTCATTTATCCTGCTGATCTTTTATTATTCGTTTCAAATTCATCGCCTGGAACGTCAATTCGGCGTGGAGGAAGAATAATGGATTTGCAAACGCTCACCTATATCACTGTTGGCGCAAGCTTTCTGTTGTATTTTGCAATCGCAATTGCTTCACGGGTCAGCTCTACCAGTGAATTTTATGTTGCTGGCAAACATATTCACCCGGTAGTCAACGGCATGGCCACCGCAGCAGACTGGATGTCGGCCGCATCATTCATATCAATGGCCGGACTGATTGCGTTTCTTGGTTATGAAGGCGGCATGTATTTAATGGGCTGGACCGGCGGCTATGTGTTGTTGGCGATGCTACTTGCTCCCTATTTGCGTAAATTTGGCAAGTTTACCGTGCCGGACTTTATCGGCGACCGATACGGCTCCACCTTTGCCCGAGTGGTTGCCGTCATCTGTCTGATCTTTATATCCTTCACCTATGTTGCCGGACAAATGCGCGGCGTCGGCATTGTATTTTCCCGCTTTCTGGAAGTACCGATCGATACCGGACTGATCATCGGTATGTTCGTCGTGTTTGTGTATGCCGTACTCGGTGGCATGAAAGGCATCACCTATACCCAGGTCGCGCAATATTGCATTCTGGTATTTGCCTATACTGTCCCTGCAGCTTTTCTGGCGCTGCAATTTACCGGCAACCCACTCCCACAAATCGCGCTGGGCTCACACATGCTGGACGGTTCCGGCTATTTGCTGCAAACGCTGAACCAGGTATTACTCGACCTGGGATTTACGTCATACACCGACCCCTTTAATGATAAATCCATGATCGACGTACTGGCCATTACGGTGGCCCTGATGGTGGGCACGGCAGGGCTGCCTCATGTGATCGTCCGCTTTTTCACCGTGCCCAAAGTACGCGATGCCAGACGATCTGCCGGATGGGCCCTGGTTTTTATCGCCCTGCTCTACACCACCGCACCTGCCGTAGGTGCTTTGGCACGAATGAATCTGGTTAATACCGTAAACGGCAGCGGTTGCGGCACGGCTTACCAGAACATGCCCAACTGGTTCGCCACCTGGGAAAACTCCGGCCTGCTGGCCTGGTTTGATCATAACCGCGATGGCAAGGTGCAGTATGCCGCAGGCAACGCAACTGACGGCAAACCACAATTTGATGGTGACAACCGAGGCCGACACGGGGAGCGTGTAGTATTAAACCCCGGTAAAGGCGAAATCAGCACAGGCGCATTATTTGCCAATGAAATTTATGTTGATCGCGACATTATGGTGCTGGCCAACCCAGAAATCGCCAATTTACCTGATTGGGTCATCGCTTTGATCGCGGCGGGTGGCATTGCCGCCGCGCTGTCTACCGCAGCCGGTCTGTTATTGGTGATTTCATCCAGCATTTCACATGACTTGTTGAAGAAAACCTTTGTGCCCTCAATCAGCGAAAAACAGGAATTGCTGAGTGGGCGTCTGGCTGCCGCCGCCGCTATTTGTGTGGCCGGTTATCTGGGCATGCACCCGCCCGCCTTTGTGGCTCAAGTTGTCGCCTTTGCATTCGGGCTGGCAGCGTCATCATTGTTCCCGGCCATTTTCCTGGGCATTTTTTCCAAGCGTATAAATCATTATGGCGCTATTGCCGGCATGCTCACCGGGCTGGTGTTCACCCTCACTTACATCGTCTATTTTAAAGGTGTGTTTATCGAGCCTGTGGCCGAAAACATCCCTGCCAACTGGCTATTCGGCATTTCGCCGGAAGGCATTGGCAGCATCGGCATGCTGCTTAATTTTCTGGTCGCATTACTGATCAGTCGATTCACTCCAGCACCCGCAGAGCAGATCCAACAGATGGTAGAGAACATACGTGTCCCCAAACTCGGCATCAAATAAATAGCCTTAATAATGGGCTCTACAGCCAAAACTATCGTCCAACCTAAGAATTTCAGCCCAATAGACACATAACATTCACTTTTCTGACGCATTCCTGTCATTTTTTTTATTTATATTCCTCTGGCAGTCATTTGTGAATTATTTCACAAAATCCATAATTTCTACCGGGGGAAACAATGAAACCAATAACTACGCTCGGAGTATTAATGCTGGCAACATTTTCAGCATCTATTTACGCCGATTCAACACCATACTATCAACAAATTCTTGATCGCTTAAAAACTGACGATACTGTTTTACCGTGGATGCCTGAAGGCGTACAGGACATTGCAATGATGTTCAATCGCGAAACGCCTATTCCGCCACAATGTTATACCGACAGCAATTCCGTACATAACCCATGTTATGTATGCCATCAGGATGAAATCCCCGGACGGGAAAACACCAAGAACGACCGTGAATTGCAGGAAGCCTACAGCTTTAGTGACCAGGGCTTAACCAACCATTGGTTTAACCTGTTTGAAGACCGCAGTGCACGCGTCAACGCGATTTCCGATCAGGACATTCTTGCTTATATCGATCAGGACAACTACACCGAATTAAAACAACGCCTGATAGACGCCAATTTCACTGGCTGGATTCCAGACCTGAAAGACCTTGAAAAAGGCGCCGCCGCTTTTGATAGTGAAGGGTTTGCACTGGATGGCAGCTGGTGGGTCGCGTTTAATTACAAACCTCTACCCACTACTTTCTGGCCGACCAACGGCAGTACCGATGATGTCATGATTCGTCTGCCTGCAATTTTCTACAAAACCTCAGAGGGCAGTTTCTCGCGTGATGTCTACAAGGCCAACCTGGCGCTGATTGAAGCAAACATCAAAGGCAAAAACACCATGAGCGCGTTGACCTTCAACGAGCAAGTCATCAATGTTGACCTCAACGGAGATGGTCAGTTAACGACAGCTGTTTCTGAAGTGAATGCTCAGCGTGAGCACTATGTTGGTATGGCTAATAATGTGGATCTAATTCCTTTTGTTTATCCACAGGGCACAGAGTTTTTGCATACTGTACGTTATGTTGGCTTTGATGAAGCGGGTGATATTTCTATCTCCACACGCATGAAAGAAGTTCGCTACATGGTACGTGAACTACAAAGCCGCCATTTTCAACTTGAACACTGGTATATTGAAGAAAACCTGGAAAAAGAAGAAGGCAACCTGCCTACTTATATCAACAAGGGACATGACGGACTGAGCAGTAAATTCGGCTGGAACATCACCGGATTTATTGAAAACAAAAACGGCAGATTACGCTGGAACACCTTTGAAGAAAATGTGTTCTGCATGGGCTGCCACACCTCAATTGGCTCTACTATTGATAAAACATTCAGTTTTCCGCGCAAAATAGACGGTGCTACAGGCTGGGGCTATATCAACCTGAAAGGAATGAGAGATGTTCCAAATATGGGTGAAACCAAAACCGAAATTCAAACCTATCTGGAACGCGTGGGAGGCGGCACAGAATTCCGCAGCAACCCTGAACTGGAAGCGCGTTATTATCATGCCGACGGTTCAGTCAATACCGTTGCGCTTGCCAGTGCGCAAGATGTACACGACATCATTACGCCATCGCGTGGACGTGCATTGCAACTGAATAAAGCCTATAAAGTGATCGTTGAAGATCAGGATTTCATTTACGGCCGGGATGCCACGGCAACTCCTCCTGCTCGTATATTATCGGTAGTGGATAATGAAACGTCTCCAACACTGGCAGAAGATCGCCAGTTTGACTGGAACATCGTACTGGATTGGTCACAGGCGGCGCTGAATAGCTGTAACTTTGTTGGCGACATCGATTTCAGTCAATTGAGTGAAGCGCATGAAGTTACGCTGAAAAGCCTTACTGAATTCGACACGACGTGTACCGATGGCTCAATAACGCTGAGTGGAGACTTGAAAGTTGTTCTGGAAAGTGGGTTTACCCCTGAGCCTGGAGATATTTTCACCATTATCACTGCTGACAGTGTGACTGGAAGCTTTGCGAATGTTGAACTACCGGGATTTAGCGACGGTCAATTTGAAGTGATTCAGACGGCAACCTCAGTGAGTTTGCACGTCGTTCCGTCAAGCACTCAAATACCTTTATCCGGCTTATTTTTATTGAGTTCAATTCTTGCTTTACTGGGGGTTGTTGCCAGCAGGCCCAAAATCAACTAAACCAATTATCTTAAAACCCAGTCTTTTCATGCGGCCTGCTCGAGTAGGCCGCATTCTCTGCCTCCCTGAAATCACGCTTGGGTACACGCCCCCTACCTGTTAAACCGCGGCAAATAACACGATCCCCCCCCTAACATTCAAGAAATCACTTATATCTGGACAATTCTTTGCAAATTATGCACAATTGCGCCAAGAGAAGGATTGAATTCAATAAAATTAAAAAAAACGCAGTTAAAAATCACCTATGCTCTTTAAAATTTTGGTAATTTCATGGAAATCACCAAAATTCAGAAATAACAATCAACACAGGCTTTGCACCCATAATATTCATGGCATCAATCACAATTTTAAACGGCCCAAACTTGAATCTGCTTGGTCGACGTGAGCCTACCCATTATGGCAATCAAACTCTGGAACATATTAATCAGGCACTAAGCCTGATGGCTGAAAATCTTGGTCACCAGCTCGCTTTTTTACAAAGTAATGCTGAATATGAACTCATCGCTCAGATTCACCAGGATTTTGAAGCTAAAACCGACTTTATAATTATTAATCCTGCGGCATTTACACATACCAGTGTCGCTCTGAGAGATGCACTTCTTGCTACCAAAATTCCTTTTATTGAAGTCCATCTTTCCAATATACATGCGCGCGAACCATTCCGTACCCACTCTTATTTTTCTGATATTGCGAAAGGAGTGATTTGTGGACTGGGCGCAACAGGATATGAACTGGCTTTGCAAGCCGCACATCAAATACTAGTTGAGGGGTAAAAAACAGTGGACATAAGAAAAATCAAGAAATTAATCGAGATCATCGAGGAATCTGATGTTGCTGAACTGGAAATCAGTGAAGGCGAAGAATCGGTTAGAATCAGCCGTGTTTCTTCCGCGGTGACTCCTGTTCCGGCACCCGTACCGATGGTCATGCCTGCCAGTGCCCCGGCAGCATCTATTGAGGCTGCGCCTGTGGCAAACATCCCTGCAGCCGAACCAGAAAGTTTTAGCGGACATGCGGTGAAATCTCCGATGGTCGGGACGTTTTATCGCTCCGCATCGCCAGGTGCAACCCCGTTTGTAGAGGTTGGCCAAACCGTCTCGGCGGGCGACACGCTGTGTATTATTGAAGCCATGAAAATCCTTAACCAGATCGAATCTGACAAAAGCGGTATTGTTAAACAGATTCTGATTGAAAACGCACAGCCGGTTGAATACGACCAGCCTCTGTTTATCATCGAATAAGCAGAGGTCACTACACATGTTCGATAAAATTGTAATTGCAAACCGGGGTGAAATTGCCCTGCGTATTCTCAGAGCGTGCCGTGAGCTTGATATTAAAACAGTCGCGGTTCACTCCATTGCCGACCGTGATTTAAAACACGTTCGCCTGGCAGATGAAGCCGTCTGTATTGGCCCGGCTTCTTCAACTGAAAGTTATTTAAACATTCCCGCCATCATCAGCGCCGCTGAAGTTACTGATGCCGAAGCCATCCACCCCGGCTATGGTTTCTTGTCTGAAAACGCCGATTTTTCTGAAAAAGTCAGCCAAAGTGGCTTTATTTTTATAGGCCCTAAAGCTGAAACTATTCGTTTGATGGGCGACAAAATTTCCGCCAAAAAAGCCATGCAGGAGGCCGGTATCCCATGCGTGCCCGGTAACGGGGATCCATTGGGGGATGATAATGCAAGCAACCTGAAAATGGCCCAGGAGATAGGCTACCCGGTGATTATAAAAGCCGCTGGCGGAGGCGGTGGTCGCGGCATGCGTACCGTGCATACAGAGGCGGCACTGGTCAATGCGATCACCATGACAAAAGCGGAAGCCAGTGTTGCATTCGGTAATGATACGGTTTATATGGAAAAATTCCTTGAAGACCCGCGTCATATTGAATTTCAGGTATTGGCTGATAATTTCGGCACCGTTATCCACTTGGGTGAACGTGACTGCTCCATGCAACGCCGTCACCAAAAAGTCGTCGAAGAGGCGCCTGCACCCGGTATCACCGAAGAAGAACGCAACAGAATGGGCACATTATGTGCGAAAGCCTGTGTAGACATCGGCTATCGTGGTGCCGGTACTTTTGAATTCCTGTATGAAAAAGGCGAGTTCTACTTTATTGAAATGAACACCCGGGTACAAGTGGAACACCCGGTCACAGAAATGGTCACCGGCTTTGATATTGTTAAGGAACAGTTGCGCATTGCGGCCAATGAACCGTTATCCATCACTCAGGAACAAGTCACCTTTACCGGCCATGCGATTGAATGTCGTCTGAATGCGGAAGACCCGAAAAACTTTATGCCTTGTCCGGGTACAATTGACCAGTTTCACATGCCCGGCGGACCAGGTATCCGCTGCGAAACTCACATCTACAATAGCTATGTGGTACCTCCGTATTATGATTCCATGATAGGCAAGCTGATTGCCCATGGCGATGACCGGAACAGTGCTATTGCCCGTATGAAAACAGCACTCAGCGAAATGATCATTGACGGCATTAAAACCAACATACCGTTACAACAGGATATTATGTCTGACAGTGGTTTTGTCCAGGGCGGGCGTAACATACATTACCTGGAAAAGAAACTGGGTCTCATCTGATCATCTTACCCAAGCTGAAAAGCCAACACGCTTTTCAGCTTATCTTTTGTGAAATAAGCACTTCCTCATGCCCTGGCAACAAATTTCTGTCGTTTCGGATCAAAAAACCGCACCTCAACTTTCCGACTTTTTCAGTGAAACAGGTGCTGTTTCAGTAACTTACATAGATGCCGAAGACCACCCGGTCTATGAGCCTTTACCCGGGGAAACTAAACTATGGCATCAAACACGCGTCATTGCCTTATATGAAATGGATGCAGAAACTGAACTTATCAAACAGATTTTGCATGACTATACCCCCCTGGAAATAGCTCATAGCTGGCACCTTGAAATACTTGAAGACCAGGTCTGGGAGCGAAGCTGGATGGAACACTTCAAGCCAACCAAATTTGGTAAAAGGCTTTGGGTCTGTCCTTCTGATCAGCAAGTCGAAGAAGACACTACTGTGATCATGACACTGGATCCCGGACTGGCTTTTGGCACAGGTACACATCCTACCACCGCTCAATGCCTCGAATGGCTGGCCAACCACTCAATGGACAACAAAAGCATTGTCGATTATGGCTGTGGGTCGGGCATTTTGGCAATGGCCGGGGTTTTGCTGGGCGCTGGCCACGCTGATTGCATTGATATCGACCCACAGGCACTGGAAGCCACACATAGCAATGCTGAAAAAAACCGAGTCTCGCAACACATTCATTGCTTTTTGCCCGACCAGTTTTCCTCCAACCAATATGACCTTGTGATGGCCAATATTCTTGCCGGCCCCCTGATTGAGTTAGCGG
>SPJL01006245.1_pt1 | contig 33996 bp, 37 predicted proteins | sample 3741751 | NCBI WGS metagenome assembly SPJL01 (sample SAMN10925998, study PRJNA522277) | cold seep metagenome | isolation source: Elba SIP-enriched marine methane seep metagenome, extraction at timepoint T3 | place: Italy: coast of Elba, Mediterranean Sea | reverse complement strand
CAGAGCGTCCGCCGACAGGTAGCGCGGCGCGTAATAACTGCCAGCTTTGATCCGCGCATAAAGGTGACCAATCAATCGCAATGACCGGTTCTGGCAAACCCTTGACGAGCGTGCTTGTGATGGCCGAATAAATTGAAAATCGTTCCTGGTATAGATGCGGATTTGATAACAGGCGATCCATCCGTTTTATTTTATGTTTAGGATAAGCGTATCCGCTAAGACCGCGCCCTAATGAGGTGACGCAGGCTTGGGCGCCACAGGCCAATGCCTCGATTGCAAGGATCAGTGCTTTGAAGCGAGCAGCGTGAATAGAGGGTAAGACATTATGCAAAAACTTAGATATTATTGACGTTGTGTGCATCGGATCCCCCGAAAAGTGATGATTCGGAGGAAAAAATCCGGTGCACACGCTGTTTTAGATTAAGTATATCTCATAACTCATTGTTATAAAATGTTTATTTGTGGGGATACCTCAGGGTCTGTCCCCTATTTTCTGTCCCCTATTTTTCCCTGAGCAACGGATGAAGCAATGTGCATAAAGAGGATGTTCGCAAAGCACTGATAAAGCACGTTAAGTGCACTGATCTCAGACTTGATCAGACAGCTACCCGTATTTTAAAGGTGTCCGTCAGGTTAGATTTTAAGCTGGTTGGTAGTGCTTGCTCAGAACTCATACCCCCTAACCTTTAATCGTAAATGAACTAAAAAAAACACCGTTCGTATCGTAATAATCGTATTGGATTAAAATATTTCTTCCCAACAAATCATCAACCATTTTCATGTCGTTACAGACGGTTGTCTGCGCTGAAATTTTACCTGCCAAAGTAAGTGGGAGGGCATGGTTGTGGTTTTTAGCAACAGGCATTTCAGCTCTGTAGACTATTGTTCCACCTTTTGATGTTACTTTGGTTATTTTAACGCCGTTGGCAAAGCGGAATGGTAGAAATGGTTTTGTACCTACCGATACGTAAGTCGCAATGTTTTCAGCTGCAAACGCATCTAAATCAAAGCTTAATACAGACATAGCGACGCTAATAGTGACGTGGCTAATAACACTGCTACGCATTGTATTGTATTGCTTTTTTACTTTTGAATTTAGAAATTGAAAAGGCGCATCAAATTCAGGTGAGTGTAAAGTTTTCCCTGTTGCTTCCTGTTGTTCATGATTTAAATTTGTTTTGCATGATAATAATTCATTATTCGCTCTGCGTGGGGAATAGTGTGGAGGTAAAGGCTCAATTAAATCAGTTTCCGTTTCCGTTGAATAAACTGGGTGTGTGACAGTGACTATAAGGATCGTCATTGTATGTATAATTTTTTTGAATGACATAATTATTTCCTCTTGTTAATTATTGCTACAGATTATTCTGTATTTACATAGGAAAAAGCAGAAATTATGCCGAAAAAATATATAGATTTATTATTAAAAACAATGGCTTACGTTTAATCCGGTTATTTTTATAGAAACAAGCTTCATTAGCTATATACGAAATATAGTGAATTAACTATATGGTGTTATTGGCTTTAAAGGGGATTTAAAGGTGCGCTACCTTTTATTCTTTACAAGCCGACATCACCGTCAGAAAACACGTTGAGCGTCTTCACCGGCTTTATGAGCAACAGAGCAAAACCAAAGCAAATCCGCAACAGATTGCTTTGGTTCTGGGTGAATACGTTAAACGCTGGCAGCGTTGGTGTACGGCTGGATTAAGTGATGTTAATCAGCAATCGTTGGCTTTCTATGACGCGAATAGCCTAACAATCCAAGAAGACCCGAGCCCATAAGCCAGACGGCAGCGGGAACCGGGACGGGGGCCAGGGTGTCGCGGACCAAATAATTCCCTATATTATAGTCACGTTCCCATTCGTACCGAGGGTTTGAATGCGCGACAGTCTTATCGTCGTACGATCTGTATATGTCATTATCAGAAATATATGCAGCACTCCTTACAGCGTCGCGTGTTAAACCGAACCGGTCAACATGCAAATCATCTATTGTTCCGAGAGTGTAGTCCCAAGTCGCCCCCTCTTCAGAATGAAAACGTTCATCGTAAGTTAGGCCGTATACATGAACGTTGTAAGTATCAAGCGTACTGCCTAACAAAAAGTGCAATCCATCGATATTGCCTTCGGGATGTGTGACCCGTAAATAATACGTGTCGGCTATCACGGATCCCGTCCAACTCGACACCATCCGGTTAAACTCAACACCCGTGGCATATCTCCAGCCTTCATATTCGCCCCCAGAACCAAACTGCGAACTGACATAATTATAACTTTGGTTGACCGAAATCGTCACATCAAGCCAATCCAAACCATTGTTGGTATCGGTCGTGTAATGGCCATGGTCTATGAAGTCAGTGGGAGCCGCTAAAGCGACGCCGCTGAACGCCAATGCGCCAGCCAGTGTGATGGCGGCAGCAACCCCGTGTTTTAAAAGAGTCATAAACCCTCCGTTATTGTGAATAAAAATTAAAATAAGTTAGCAGTCGTTCAAGCATTCCAATCCACTAACGAACTTAACCTACTATATAAATTTGAATTTTATATTACAAATTAACGTGTCATTGGAAATAGCAAGTAGGTACGATTAGCTATAGCGTCATCGTACGCATCAATCAACACAATCACCTTTCCAAATCGAGTTAAACAAACCAACCGAAATTACATAAATAAAGATGAACACCGCTAACACAATGAACGTTGATATTAAAATGACCTCTGCAAACGAACTGAGTTGCCAGCGGGCAATTGAAAATTTTTGTTAGCTGTTTTTTCTTGCATTAAGTAAATATTTCCTCAACTTTCTTTCACTTCGCATAACGTAAAGAATATATACTTTATCACCCTCAATACGATAAAAAATACGGCATGGATTTACAATAATCTCTAAATATCTTGAGTTTTTTAACTCTGATGGTTTACGCCCAGACTCTGGAAACTGTTCAAGACGATCTGTACTAGAGAAAACTTTTTGCACTAGATAAACTGCAGCACTTGGTTTATCAAGTGCTATATATTCTGCTATTGCATCAAGATCTAATAGTGCAGGCTCCGTCCATATTACTTGAGCCATTTACTCATTTTTTCTTTTGCTTCTGCTTGAGTATAAATACGATTTTCTAAAACGGCCGTTTCACCTTTGGCGATTCCTTCCAGGATTTCCATTCGAGTTTTCATCATTTCATAATCTTGAACGTCAACAAGATATGCGGATGGCTTCCCATGTTCGGTAATAAGTACAGGCTCTTTTGACTCATGTAATTCAGCCAATATTTTGGTAGCCTGACGTTTTAATGTGGTAACTAATTCAATTTTCATAAAGTGATACTATACTGCCACTACTATATTTACAAGTCTTTCCAGCTAACACTTGAAATCATGGGGTAAGCCAACTTGATTTGGGATTTCAAGCTACCCGACCCCTTGAACAGTGGAACACCCGACCCCTTGAACAGAACGACCCCTTGAACAGAAACCCCTTGAACGTGGACAGGCCGGCCTAAAGTGTTGGACAGTTCGCATTCTCCAGCAACCACTCGGTAGACGCCGAACCACGGTTGGCCCATAGGTAAATGCGGTGTGGTGAGCTGTTCTGGCGGGCATTGGCCTGATTAAAAATCGGGTACATGGCATCGATTCTGTCTTTAAATTGCGGATTGCAACTAAAAAAATAGGCTGCACTTAAAGCGAAGATGCTTTCCGGGTTATGCAAGTCAGAATAACCGCCTTCGCTTTCCTGTTGTTGCGCCTGTTTTTGCGTATCGTAGGGGATGGCAAAATAATGGGTAACCCACGGTGTCGGGTTAACATTCATGCGAAAACCGTAACCATTGATATCCGGGTTAAACAATCCATACGCCAGCATGGCATCTCCAAATTTCACAATCATTTCGGCTATACGTGGGTCTTTGTCCATAAACACCCAATGTTCCCATAAGGCCGGGATTAGAAAGGCACTGCCCATCCACGGGCTGAACATCCAGTAATCCAGGTGTGGACAATAATTACTGCATTCATGACCATCCATGCTGTGCATGGGCGCACCAATCACTTGCCCGGAGTAATCACCGCTAAACATCGCGTACAGCTTGTTAATATAATCGGCCCGTTCGGTTTGTGTGTCCACGCCCATTTTTTGCAGGTCGACCAGGCACTGTAAAGCCAGTCCCCAGGTGCGTTCGGTAAAACCCTCTTCCAGACTATCTACCGTAATCGGACCAAAAGACCAGCCTTGTGAAGTACAAAAAGCTTTCATCATCTGTTGTTGCTCTGGGCTGTAGCTTACGCCTTTATAATAAGCGACCGACGCATGTGCGCCATATTTTGGGTCACACTTATCATTGCCACCGGCCAGGCTGGCGCCGCCGGAACAGTCCGGATACAAGCCTGAAGTGTTCCAGTGCTGATGACTCAGAAAATAATCAGCATAGTGATCTGCCAAGGTGCATGCCTCACTTTCTTCACTGTGTAACTGGGCTTTACTGCAATGTTCATATAAGGTTTTTACCGGATCGTAACGCCAGCAATCGCTGCCATCAACCGAGCAGTCATTAACAAAGTTTTCCAGTTGGGTTTTCTGGAATGCCCAGCGTTCCCCGCCGGAAGAAGATTGCGGTGGATACAACCCATCGGCGGGGGTGTCAGGTATCATGGCTCTGACGGCTGTAAATTCCGGGGCTGGCGGATTAGATACAGAATCATCCGGTAATTCGGTGCCATCAGCACAACCGGGGTCAGCGGCATCGATAAAACCATCGTTGTCATTATCCACACCATCCGCACATTCATTAACGGGCGGTGGGTTTTCAGCGGTAATCGTAAATGCGATACGCCAGACACTGTCGTCGTTCAACGTAATCAGGGTGATAAAGTCGCCTGCAGAGTTGGGTGTGCCATAAAGATTACAGACCGAATCTTTCACCATGCCGGGCGGTAAATTCTCGACTGCGCCGGTGCAACTGGCTGAGCCGTTATAAAATTGATTAAATGGCAACCAGGCGCTTTGATCAATAGGCAGCGTTTTTTGAAAATCACTGGCCGGTGGCGGCGGAGTGCTGTCATCGTTAATCACTGTAAATTCAATCTGCCAAAGATTGCCATCATCCAGCCCCACCTGTGTTACAAAACGACCGACGGCATTCGGTGTACCATAAATATTACACACCGAATCGCGCACCATGCCCGGTGGCAGGTTGTCCACATTGCCATTGCACACAGCAGAACCGGAGTAAAACTGGTTAAACGGCAGCCATTGATTTTCATTAACGGTTAAAGTGTACTGTTTATCAATCTGCGAGGTATTTTCACAGCCGTCAAACAATAGATCACGGACTTCATTGGAAATAGCGACCCAGCGTGTTTCCAGCTCATTATCGGTATCTGTATTACCTCGGGTATTAATCTGTAATGGCGTATCGCAATTAAAAAAATCGCCTGCACTAGTGGCAATCTGGGCATGGCACAAGCCGGGGAATAGAATGATTAGATAAATCGATTTCATGTTCAATGTTCCTGCAATTGTTTTTTCTATTGCCTCATTTCACTCAGGTAATTTGAGATAAAGTTCCCACATCGAAGCCGCCTGGCAAGTCATCAATCGTTGATCAAAAAAAGATAGTTGCAGGTTGGGGAGAGTTTACCAACCGTGACAATCTATGTTTATCCAGATAAATTGTTGGGGTACTTTTACCCTGACCTACACATGACGTGCGCCGTCTCGGGAGCGTGGGTACTGGAAATGAAGTCGTCGTGGTGTTCTTGTATGAATGCGGATTATTAATCAGGTATTGCTGCGCAGCAGGCAACAGCAGTCTCAGTGGCACAATCAAGTTTTGAGAACCTTCCTTCACCTATGTAAATCATACCTAAGTCACCACCTCCAGAGAATGCAAAACCCGCACAATTTAGGCTTGCTGTGGTGCCCGAGGTAAAAAAACCGGAGCCTTCTTCAAATTGGACGGGGCGACGAGGGGAAACACTAAAGTCTGAATATAAGGAGACAGGCTTTAGTACCGGTCTAACCCATGCGCCCTGTGGAGCAGAAAAATCACCGGCGGAATTCATCACTTCTACGGTTGTACACATACGACTGCCCGGAAATTCAGTATTGCAGGCATTGTTCAGTGCTATGACGCCATCACGCTTCCGTTTTTTTTCTGTGCTTAATCCAACCATTTGCCGAGATACCGTTTGGTTGGGCGTATTTTGCACAGTTACTGGTACTGGATTACTGGCATCGTTTTGTACGGTAACCGGAGTAGACCGTGCCATCGCTGATGAAGTAGTGATTAACAGTAAGGAGACTAGCCCGGCTATAGAAATTAAAGGTTGTTGTTGGTTTTTCATAATAATTCTCCAAAAATTGAAATGGGGTTGTTGTGGTTCGCATAAGTTGCTGTGAGAGCCTTGGGGTCTTGCCTGAATTCCCACGCGGGGGCGTGGGAATCAGAAAAAGAACAGGAAATGCATTATTGATTAGTGACTGGGCCGCAGCAGGAAACGGGGCGTGCAACATTGCAATCCAGACTTCTAACAAAGTCTCCATCATCTGTGATCCCAATGCCTGTCGTACCCGTGCCGTGATTAGAAAATCCTCGGCAACTGATGCTGCCGACGAAATTACCGTTGACGTGGGCGACTGTGCCTAAAACCTTTTCGGACAGAATTGTTTTTAATGTTCCATTAGGCATGACTACTATCTGAGGTGTATCCATCACAGGATTGACCCAGGCTATAGATCTTCTTGGCAGTTGCCCATCTGAGTGCATGATTTCGGTGGTGGTACACATGCGGCTACCCGGAAATTCGGCGCTACAGGCAGTGTTTAGCTCAAGTACACCCTCATTCCCTTTTACCTCTGCGGAACTTATCCCCACTGCACGGAAACCGGTTTGGTCTGAATTACTTTCACTGACTACTTCCACCGGCACTGGGTTGTTGGCGTCATTGACTACAGTGACAGGGGTCGAACGAGCCATGACATTTGATGAGGTTAATAATGCAAGTGTAATGAATGTGATTGTATGTTGATTTTTCATGATTTTTCTCCAGTAAAAAAAGCTTTTGCTTGACTAAACAGCAGGTTGAAATTGCAAACGTCCAGGTTTTTGTTTTGACGATTCCTGTTTGAACAGTAAGCAAAACAGATAGCTGCAAAAGCCTGTCAACATCAGCACGAAGGCAGAAGGGGCAGGCACGGGCACGGTGCTGATCGGATTAAACTGAACATCGTCGATATTGAATGCCACCAGACTGCCAGCGGCGGCGCTCAGACTGACCTGGGAAAAGGCTGAACCACCACTCAGACCAAAGGTAAACACTTCGTCCAGTCCCAGAAAATCGGTGGGTTGCGCATTAAATACCGAATCAATGCCATTGGATATTTCCAGCACATTAGCCGCTGTATTGCTGCCGGTAATAAAGCTGACGAAGAACTCGTCAATCGGCTGGCTAAATTGCAGATCAATACGGTCCCCCCCCAAAAACAGCTCGCTGCTGTTGTCATTGACGCCCAAGTACTGGGAACCGGATGTGGTGGCATTGCCGGTTAAGGCACTGTTGGAGGTGATTAAATCCAGCCCAAACGTTGTTACATTGGAGCTGAAACTGACTTCCACACCGCCAGATAATATACGGGTAATCGGGTCTCCGGGCGTTTGATTTTCAAAATCTATAAATGCGGCGTGAGCCGAGCCAATACCGGACAGGGCGAGTACGCCAGTGCACAGCGTGGAAAATAATATATTTCGATAGGTCATAGTGTTCTCCTGATTTATTGAGTTTCATTTTTTTGTGATTACGGTTTATTACTTCGGGATAGAAATCAGGTGAGTTGAAAAAAAATTTAATTTTTTTTATTAGCCCCATAAATCTGGTTTGTCTGTTTATGTCAAATCTTGATTACGGAACCCACGTAGGTTGGATGAGCGGCAGCGAATCCCGACATTTGTCACCGAAGCAGGGTTTGTCCTGGCCCATGGTGGAAGGTGTTGTCGCTTTTTCGCCCTACCTATGAATAAACAAAGGAAAGACGATATGCTGGTTTTTGGTTTTTGGTTTTTGGTTTTGGGAAGGCATGTTCACATTTCTATATGGGCTGGTGTAAAGTAGAGCATTGTTCTGGCTGATCGGGTGGTGCGTATGCCGAGAATATTGGAACTTTTGATAATAAACCGGTCTTAAACCGAATGCATTTTTTCCAAAGAGGGTTATGAATTTGTTGTCCTTACCGCGCAGCGCTCAGTGGATTGTAATGGCAGGATGCTGGTTACTGGTGAATGCTCAGGCCGAAATCACCACCGATGGTACAGTTGGCCCTGCGCAGACATTGAACGGCCCGGCGTTTGTGATCACTGAAAATCTTGGCAGCAGGATGGGGGATAATCTGTTTCATAGTTTTGCGCGTTTTGATATCAATACCGGTGAGCAGGCGACGTTTACCGGATCTTCCACAATAAAAAATGTGATCAGCCGGGTGACTGGCGGTCAGGCCTCGCAGATTGACGGTGTGTTGCAATCAAGCATCGGTCAGGCAGATGTTTATTTTTTGAATCCTGCCGGTGTGATGTTTGGTGCCAATGCCCAAATTGATGTGCCGGGCGGGTTTTATGTGAGTACGGCAGATCAGCTGAAATTTGCCGATGGTGCGGTGTTCAATGCGAGCGATGTGACGGCCAGCAGTTTGTCTTTTGCTCAGCCGGAGTCATTCGGTTTTCTGGGCGATCAAACGGCAAAAATAGAACTGACAGGCAGTACTCTGACGTTGCAGCCAGCGACACTATTGGCGGTAAGTGCGGCTGACATCGAGATGGATCAGTCGATATTAACGGTGCAGCAAGGCGATATACAACTGCTGGCTGTAGGCAGCGAGCATATCAATGCAGCGCTGGATGGCGAACTGGATACAAAGGCGACAGGAAACTTGAATGTGATGCAATCACGGGTCAATGTTTCTGAAAATGGAGCAGGACGGATCTATATTCGTGCAGGCAATGTGACTGCCGAGGGTAGTCGTTTTTTTGCTGATAACCTCGGCTCGCTAATGCCTGCCGCCGGATTCGGCATCGATGTGGTGGCTGAATCGATGTTTTTGGATAATGGCTGGATGACGGCTGATGTCTTTTCTTCAGGGCTGCAGGGCGCCGATGTGAATATTAGTATCTCCGGGGATATGAAACTGGTTAACGGCAGTTTGATCAGCAGTACGACGTTTACTGACGGCAATGCAGGCAATGTGAATGTGCAAGCGCGTAATTTGACCATTGATGAGCAAGGCAGTGGGCGCTTGACCGCGATTGTTGATGATGTGGAGAAAAATGCGCGCGGGAATGCGGGAACAGTCACGGTCAATGTTGAAGAAGCCCTTTCCCTGCTGGGTGGCGGGACGATTCGCAGTAATACCTTTCATGAAGGGGACGCCGGTAATGTTGTCGTGACCACAGGAAGCCTGCTCATTGATGGGGATAATCAGTTTTTTCCATCGACTATTTCGAGTGACAGTTTCCGCGCAAGCGGTGATGCCGGCAGGGTTAAGGTAACAGTACGGAATGATGCTGTACTGATCGAGAATGGTGAGATCAGCAGTTTCACCGGGGTGGGGGGCGGTGATGCAGGAGATGTTGAGGTCAGTATCGGAGGCACGTTAACCTTAGGTGATAGCTCCCGCATTTTTACCGACTCATTTGATTCGGGGGATGCCGGTAATGTTGATGTGACAGCGCAAAAAATTATTATTGATGATCAAACTAACCGCTTTTTTACTGGTATTACAAGTTCTTCGCGAGCCGCAAATGGTTCATCAAGTCATTCAAGTGGTCAAACCGGCTCGGTAACGATTAATACAAGCGAGCTGTTTCTATTTAATCACTCAGGGATTAGTATCACGTCTACTTCGACTTTGGATGCAGTGGCGCTGGCTGCATTGACGCCGACCAGTATAACCATCAATGCGCATAATATTACACTGGTGGATTCTTCCATTTCGTCGCAGAGTTTTGGCAATATTCCAGCAGGGAATATCAATCTTAACGTGACTGGCCATTTAAGTCTGGATCCTTCATTCATCACCACGGCAGCGCATAATGCAGACGGAGGCTCCATCTCAATTCATGCGGCGACAATAGATTTACAGGACAGCCAGATGACCACCTCGGTTAGCGGACTTGGCAATGGCGGCGATATTGATCTGCATACGGATGTGCTGGTACTGGACAGCGGATTCATTCAGGCCAATACAGCCGGGCTGAATGTGTCCGGTGGTGATATTACGATAAATGCAGGTGCCCTGATCTCCAGTGGTAATGTGTTGCTGTCAGAGGGAGATACACCGATTGATTTTCAATTTGGCCGCAATGTGATCCAGGCCGCTGCGCCTGATGGAGTGAGTGGTTCAGTCAGTATTGCTTCACCACAACTGGATATCAGCGGTGATTTATCCGGTATTGAAGGGGAGTTGGCACAGGCCGCCGATGTCGCTAAAAACCCCTGTTTGCAAAGTTTTGACAAGCAAAGCAGTTTAGTCAGCCTGGGACAAGGGGGCTTGCCAGGTACGGCATCCGACCAGGGAACGCCGTTAATGACAGCACAGCGATTACGTACTTACCTCAACAGTCAAGCGCTTGCGGTGGTTGACAATTCATCAGCTCAGGATGTGGGCAGCTATTTCAAGTCAGGACAAACAGGTTGCTTATAAAATATTTGGGGCTGCTGTCTTGTTTTATTGGGCAGGTTTACGCACAATCATTTGCACCCGGCAGCATCATCACTGATCGCCCCAGCGCCCGGCAGACACCTGAGCAGCTGTTGCAGCAACCAATGCCGCAGCCGTTTGCTCTGCCACCGGCACAGCACAGAGTACCTCGGGCGCCTGCAAAACAAGGGCTGACATTGTACATCGATGAATTCAGTTTTATCGGCAATACGGTGTTTAGTGATGCTCAGCTTAACGAGATTGCACAAGCTTATCTTCATCGGCAGATTGATGTTTCAGGTCTGGAGCAATTGCGCCGCCAATTAACGCAGCATTATATCGATCACGGGTATATTAATTCCGGTGCGCTGTTGCCTGGCCAACAATTTAAAGACAGGCGACTGGTGTTCCAGATTATTGAAGGCGAATTAAGCGAGATCAGGATTTCCGGAAACGAGCGGCTGGATAGTGATTATATTCGTGACCGGTTGATGCTGGCCGCAGGCCCACCGTTGCATAACCTGACCTTTCAGGAAAAATATCAATGGTTATTAAGCGATCCATTGATTGAGCGCATGCACGGGCGGTTATTGCCGGGGAGCCAGCCCGGACAAAGCCTGCTTGATCTTGAAGTGACCCGTGCCAAGCCCTATGCGCTGGCACTTAATGTCGATAATTTTCGCCCCCCCAGTACTGGCGCGGAGCAGGTGTATGGTGAAGGCTGGTTGCGTAATGCGACCGGCTTTGGCGATTTTTTTCATGCCTCGATCGGTGGAGGCGATAGCCGTTTAGACATTGATCTGGGATGGTCGATTCCAGTCAATGCCTACGATACCCGTCTGGGTCTTTATTTTGTGGATCGGCAGTCTTCTGTGCTGGAAAGCCCCTTGGATCAACTGGATATCGAAAATGAATTTCGCAGTTTCGAGGTCCATTTAAGTCAACCGCTTTGGCAAAGTTTTCAACAGAGTTTAAATTTGACATTGCAATTGGCGGTGCGCCGCAGTGAAAACTTTTTGCTCGGGCGTGGTTTTTCATTTTCCGAGGGTGAGCTGGATGGCGTGAGTAAAGTGACTTCTTTGCGTATTGCGCAGGAATTTATCGACCGTAGCGTGGATCATTTGCTGTATCTGCGCTCGACCATGAGTGTGGGATTGCCTTTCTTCGGAGCCACCTGGCATGATGATGAACGGGCGGATGGGGATTATTTTGCCTGGCTGGGGCAAGTGCAATATACCCGTAAGTTGTTGGACAATGGTGCACAGTTTCGTGTGCGTGGCAATGTGCAATTGACTGGCGATGACTTGTTACCGCTGGAGCAGTATGCTGCCGGCGGGGTTTTCAGTGTGCGCGGATACCGTGAAAACGAAGTGGTGCGCGAACAGGGCTATGCGCTGTCGCTGGAATTTCATTATCCATTAACCATGTCGTCCATACGTGCAGTTGTCCCCGGCCAGATCAGCGTGATTCCGTTTGTCGATTATGCCAGTGCCTGGGGGCATCCACCTACGGATGAGCAGCAGCATTTGCTGGGGATCGGGGTCGGACTCAACTGGTCTTATCAGCGCTTACATACTGAATTGTATTATGCCCATGATGTATTTGCCGCAGAACCTCATAATGAGTCTGATTTACAGGATGACAGTTTTTATTTTCGGGTGTCGCTGGATGTTTTCTAAGATGACGTATCGCTTTTGTTATGGGGTTGCTTTTATGCTTAATTTGGCCGTGTTGGCATGGGGGGCGACGGCATCAACAGACACGGCTAAACGCTCAATTGCTGAGTCGGCATTTGGTCAACCCATCATACAGGCGGAACAATTACGCCGCCGTGGCCAATTGCATGAGGCGGAAACCGCCTTCGCCCAATTGTTGGTGAAGGCTCGCCAACACCAGGCGAGTAAAGTTGAAACCCTGGTCAGCACGCTGCTGGCGGAACTGTATATTCAGCAATATCGCTATGCTGAGGCGAAATCTTTATTACAACCGGCCGACCAGGCCGCCAGGCAGAACCAATGGCTGGATTTGCAGGCGTTGATTGCCAACAATCAGGGCAATCTGCATTATTATGCCGGTGAATATGCGGCGGCTGATCAAGCGTATCAACAAAGTATTGATTTGGCCATAAGCCTGCAAGATCATGCATTATTTGCCCAGGCCGGTTTGAATCTGGCGCGCCTGGATGTTGCCCGGGGACGCTTGGCTCAAGCATTGGATAGCCTGAAAAAAACTGAGAAATTACTGGTTGGGGTCGCGTCGCCTGCCGAACGGCTGCGTTTGAGATTGCAAGCCGGAAAGACGCTGATTGATCCAAAACTCAGCCAAATCAGTGCAACGACAGAGCTTGTCTCCCTGGCCTATAGATTACTCGACAAAGCCTGGCAGCAGGCAGTTGCTCTGGATGACGTTCGTGCGCAATCCAGTGCCTTGGGCTATCTGGGGCAATTATATGAAACTCAACAACGCACAGCAGATGCTTTGGTGTATGCCGAACAGGCCGTCATGCTGGCACAGCAAAGTGATGCTTCCGACTTGCTGGTGCAGTGGGAATGGTTGAAGGGGCGGATTTATATTGAACAACAAAAGCCGCAACCAGCGTTGCAGGCCTTTAGAAATGCCGTAGCCCATATTCAGGCGATTCGTCAGGATATTCCTGTGACCTTTCGCCAGGGGCGCTCCTCTTTTCGCTCTAACTTAGAGCCGGTTTATCTTGGGCTGGCCGATGTGTTGTTGCAATCTGCCGATGGCCAAAATGAATCGGTACGTCAACACATGTTAAAGGAGGCACGCAGTACCGTTGAATTGCTTAAACAATCGGAGATGGAGGATTATTTTAAATCCCGTTGTGAGCTGTATGATTTTAAAGATGTCTCCCTGGAAAAAATCGCCCCACGTACCGCCACGCTTTATCCGATTTTATTGCCCGACAGAATGGAGTTGCTGTTGGGTGTGGGTGATCAACTCTGGCATTTTTCAGTGCCGGTCTCGGCAGACAGGGTGAGCGCACAAGCTCGACAACTGGCAGGACGTTTACGCGTGCGACGGGGGCATTTTCATGCACCTGCAAACCAGCTTTATCAATGGATTATTGCGCCGCTTGAAAAGCAATTGGCAGAGCACCACATTGATACTCTGGTGATTGTTCCTGATCGTGGTTTACGTCAGGTACCGTTTGCTGTGTTATCCGATGGTAATGATTATCTGGTTTCGCGTTATGCGGTGGTTACATCAGCCGGTTTACAGCTGTTTGACCCGCGGCCGACGCCGCGCAACAAAATCGATGTGTTGTTGGCCGGCATCAGTCGTCCGGGGGACGTGGTAAAAGCATTACCCAAAGAATATATTCGGCGCATGGTATCTGTCATCGCCACACAAACCGGTATCCAGCCTGAAATTGTGCGTGGCGTGAATAATCAGCAGAATCAGGTTGAAGAATACAGCGATGCGGAGATTGAGGCATTATTGGCGTCGCCCAAAATTATCAAACATATGCAGCAGGCCTTATCTTTACCCGGCGTGCAAGAGGAGATTACGGCATTATCTTCAATGTTGCCATCCACCGTGATGATGAACGAACAGTTTCGCAGCGAGCATCTACATAGCGCGTTACAGAATTTGCCCTACCGTGTCGTCCATATTGCATCACATGGATACTTTGGCAGTTCATCACAGCAAAGCTATTTAATGACCTATGACCGTGTCGTAACCATTGACCAGTTGGAAAGTCTGTTTCATACGCAAGGCGTGACGGATCAGCCGATTGAACTGCTCACCCTGAGCGCCTGCCAGACTGCTGAAGGTGATGATTCGTCGCCATTAGGGTTAAGCGGTGTTGCATTACGTGCGAAAGTACGCAGTGTGATGGGGGCCTTGTGGCCGGTATCGGATGCCGCTACAGTCAAGTTGATGGAGGTTTTTTATCAACAATTAAAATCACCCGGCATCAGTAAAGCCGCCGCCCTGCAACGCGCCCAGTTAACTTTGCTGAACGACGGCAAACATGCGCATCCTTTTTACTGGGCTCCGTTTATTTTGATTGGTAACTGGTTGTAAGCTGGAATAAGTGTTTTGGCAGGCTGTTGAAAAACTATTGCGCTTGTCAATACGGCGTTAAAAATTGACTCAAAATGCTCATTGACTTGATATAAACGCGCTCATAACGTTTTTAACACCCTGTTAAATTATCAGCGGGGGCGCGATACAATCTATGGCAGCCCCCCGCAAAAGCTCAATGAGCATTTGATTTTGATGTTTGGAAGGCATCCTCAGCTTTAAAATGGAGCCCATGCAAAGCCATCACTGTCTTCAACCATGTGATCATGAGGTGTTGTTAATACTTCAACCAGTTGCTGAGCCCAGTCTTCCATGATTTCATGCGCATGTCCGTACCAGGTCAGGGTTGTGAAATCGATAATTCTTATTTTGCTGGCTTCCCGGTCAGCAAACATCAGTAATATCTCTCCGCTGGTGCCGTCTTTTAACACGCCTTCTATGGCTACGGTTCCGTTTTGACCCAGTGCTGCTCCGGTTCCTGCTGGAATGCCTATGGCCAGTGGAACCGCAAATGCTGCCAAACCCACGCTTGATAGCCAGACTTTTGCAGGGACCAGTTCCACGACAGATAATTCTAATATCAGGGTGTTTTCTGCAGGCCCATTGGCGCGTTGTAATTGCATATTTTCCATAAGTGCTTCGTGGAATGTTTGTTCAGACTCGAGGGCAAATTCTTTGGCATCTTCAGACAGATCCCCTCCGGAAAATGTGGCTTGTTCCCACCAGTCGTTTGCAGCCAGATGACGGGTATCAATAGGCTTGATATATAACGCCTGGTATTGTTTAAAATCGTCCAGCTTCATATTCATCCATACACCATGAAACGGGTACCGCTCACGCATTTCTGAAAGCAACTCAGGTGCGGGTAAAAAACCTGCAGGTTTTGCAGGCTCTGCTTTGATCAGCCCATTGACCGAATTGCATCCGCAAATAAATAGCCAACTAAAAAGTATACTGAATCGAAAAAGCGTCATCGTGATGAATCATCCAAAAAATAAAAACGATTTTATACAGCCAGGTTAATGAGTTCTTAACTTTTTTATCACAATTTCATGGGAATTCCTGTGTGGGGTAGTGGTGATAAAATGCTGTAAAAAGCAGATTGAGTTTAGTTGTAATAGTACCAATAACATATGCATAAGCAGGCAAGGGCGTTGGTGCATAACGGTATAATAGCGGGTGATGAAGTCACCTTCATTCTGTTAGCTTGAAGCCATGGGTGAAATCAGGCGAATGGCCTCATGTTTGATTGGCAGGCGCAGACAGACCCGAAGAGCACTGGCACATTTATGAATTAAACATAGCTAAGTCTCGATAGCTAAAAATACGAACACACTGACTATTATTTGGAGAATAATTAATGAGCACTCTCATTGATGGAATTGACTATGGACCGCTGGCGCAACTGATCGGCAAATGGATTGGAAATAAGGGATTGGACAATGCACCGGATGCACACGCTAAGCCTGATTTGACCGAGTATTCTGATGAGCTGGTTTTTACCGTTGCTGGTTCGGCTGAAAATGCGGAAGAACAGAACCTGGTGTCAGTTAAATATCATCATGTTGTTCGTAAATTAGAAAATGGACGGATTTTTCATGATCAGATCGGTCATTGGATATTTGACAAAAGTACTCATACGATCATGCATTCTTTGAGCATTCCGCGTGCCGTCTGCCTTCTTGCCGGAGGTCAATATCAAGAGAGTAATGGGGAAAGCATATTCAATGTGGAGGCAGTGGCCGGAAGCCAAACCTATGGCATTGTGCAATCACCCTTTATGTTGGAGAAGGCGACGACAAAGGCATTTAAAATGATGTTGTCGGTTAAAGATAATGAGCTGAATTATCATGAAATTACTTCTTTACATATCTATGGAAAAGATTTTGAACATAGTGATAAAAGTACGTTATTTCGCGTTACCTATGATCAGGAATAATTAGCCGTTGGTCATGCGGGCATTTTAAGGCGTCATTTCGACCACACAGGCTTTATAATCGATTGAATTGCTCAGATTTAATGATGAGCCGCTGAACACGGTGCCGCCGCGTAATTTTTCCACATTAGGAAAAATGCGTAAGGCCTGTTGCTCCAGGAAACCAATCTTATTAATTGAAGCCAGTAAATAAATGACCCAGGTCCCTTGCTCGGGTGGGTTAAAACGATAGCTTGTATTTTCCTGATTACGTTGTGTTGTGCCTTTTAGGCTGATGAGTTTTTGATTGGCGAATTGTTCGGATAGGGAGGCGTGTTGAAGTAACGCCGGAGGGCTTACCTTGTCGATGTCCTGCTGAATGGCAAAGCCATAGTAAAAAGGGGAAAGGCTTTCATATTGGGTAAAAGTTAAAGAGACGAAATGCCCTTCATGCTGGATGGAAGGCATGTGTTGGTTGGCAACATCCAGCGAAGCAAAGTGAATATTGTCCCAGCCGGATTCATCCGGGAAGCATTGTGGAAGCGGCGGTGGGGCAGCAAATAGTGCTGTCGCAAAACATAGCCACAAGGCGAGGGTAACCACAGGTTTGGATAAGGTGGTGTGCATGTTCGAGAGCATATGGCGTAAACAGTGACTTAAAGTAAACATTTTGAATTTTCCTGTAGGGTGATAAACGGATAAACCAAGGCGCCGGGCGCCAGGGATTTGAAAAAGTCCATGGCGGCATCCAGGTTGACCGTTTGAATAGCTGAAGAGAGTTGTGAGCTGGCGGGAAAGCGCTGTGCAAACTGCTGACGTAACTGGTTGGCATCAAATTCAAGGGTGCGTTGAGCGAGGATTATCAACGCATTGGTTTCTGCTTGCCCATTGAGTTTTATCCACCCCTCATAGCTATTACCTGGAATGACACGTAAGGCGTGTGAAGCATGTTCGGTTTTTATCGATTCAATCATTACCGGCGAGCTTTCCGATACGACAATCAAGGTAATGAAGTAGCCTTTAAATCCAAGGAGGGCATTCAGCCTGGCGTCAAAAGAATGAGTGTTACCGATTTTTGCACGCCAGGCAATGATGCTGTCGGAAGAAAGGGTGGGAAGCAGTAAGGATTTATTGATTTGCTGCGGAAATTGGCGTTGATCCACAATGCATAATTCAAACGGTTCGGCAGTCAAGCTGTCCGGGTTGACTGAAAGAAAAGACATGGTGACAGGTGCGTTCTGCCACATTTGCAAGATAAGGAAAATGGCAGAGAAAAAGATCAGTGTGCTGGCCGCGGCCTGTGCAAGCCTGTCATAGATCAACAGGTGGGCTGTCGTGGCATCTATGGCCGAGAGTGCTTCACTTAACCAGTCTACACATACGACTTTAACGCCATGCTGTTCAAGCCAGCTGATTTCGGATAATTGTTGAGTGGGAAGCGTGCGTTGCTGATCGCGATAGTGGGTCGGGATGATCAATTTTATCTGCCGATGTGTGCCCAGATCGTGAAATGCGCCCAGCTCGATTTGTTGTTGAATGAAGCGCAGCTTTTGCGGGAGAGCGCTTACCGGGTGGACTTTGCAATCTTCAGCACGATAGCGTGTTTGTGCTTCCTGTTCATTATCTAGTGTTGATAAGGCGCCGGTGACAATAATAATATCGCGTTGGCGGCGGCAGATGCTGGCGGCCAATGCGAGTGCCAGGCCGAGCTCGGCGCTGCGTCCCTCGCTGGGTGCCCAGGCTGACGCAGCATGCAAGCGCTTGCTTTCAACGGCGGCATGCGGCTGCATCCACTGAAAAAGTGCACTGGCTTTACGCTGAAAGCCAATTTTGCGAATGGCATTGGCTGCCACACAGCCTGATTGATAGAGTAAGGCACCGTGTTGGCGTAACGGTGCTGACACTCTATCCCAGTATTTATCTATCGCTTTACGTTCTTGTATCGCTTGCTGTTGCCGCTTGGCTTTATCGGCCTCAGTGATATCGGCAGATACCTCATTCAAATAATAGGTGTCGGCATAGACTTCAACAAAGCGACTGCTAACATCAGAGGATTCTGTTGCCTGTTGCTGCACGTCGCGGCCTGCGGCAATCAGTGGGATATAGACCGTGGCTCGTTCATGCATAGTCATTTGTCGCCCGGTGTATTATCGATCAATACCAGGTGCGGGGTCAGTAATGCATTGGCAGTGAGTGGAGTGTAACTGCAATACATCGTGCCATCGCCATCTTCATTTAAAACTGTGGTGGCAATAATCTGTTCTATGGGATCACTGCTGAGTAACCCTATTTCAGTATGGGCAAATTGGTCGGCTGCAAAACCCAGTGCTTCGACCGTAATTTCGATGTCGGTCTTATTCAGCATGGCCACAGTAATACGAAATTGGCCATCCAAAGATTCCAGTATTAGAGCGCCTTCAGAAGCGAGTAAGGGATCCTCTCCACTGTCTGCAGCAAGCCTTATAAATTCGGCAATAGGCGTGAATTTTTTCTGTTTCACAGACGGGAACGATTTGATTTCAGCGCTGGAGGGCGATGGTTGCGCTGATTGTCGAATACGCTCAGCGAGAGACATCTCATCATCAGCGGGCAGAGCGGCTTGCAGTTTTGCGGCCAGTTCAGATGAGGCAGGAGGAGACTGTGTATTAAATAATAACCTGGCCTGCGCATGTTTCCATAACAGCAAATGTTTCTTTTTGTCCCCTGCTTGATCAGACATTGCCAGACTCCATTTGTAAATCAGCGGCATTCTTGATGCCTTGTTCGATAATATGTTCTACCTGGGCCAATAACGCATCGATGAGTTCTTCACGGTTAAAGTGTCGATATTTGGGATGATGTGCTACCTGCTTCTGGAATAAGGGGTTGTCTAATATGGCATAGTCCTTTTGCTGATGCAGTGCTGGATTGTTGCCAAGAATAAATTGAAAAAACAGCGAAGTGACCTCGTCGAATAAATCCGGCCGGTCATCAATCAGCAGTTGAATCCATTGCAGGTCATTATCAAATTCGGATAATAGGGCTTGTGTTAAATCTTCCTCAGTATCCGTACCCGCAATGCTTTCATAAAGCAGATTTTCATCTGAGTCCATGTCAGTTTGGTCAAGCGATTGAGGATGGAAATTTAGAATAATCTGCCCATACTCGGTGAAAGATAATTCATCAAATGTCTGGCAATGGGCAATCTTACGTTTTTGCAGGTGCTGTTGTTTGTCATTAAATGCCTGACGGAATGCCGAGTTAAGATCACAGGCCTGGCCAGTGGAGAGCCTTTGATTGGCGTCGATTCTCAATTGCTTTAGCTCGCGCAAAGCAGCGATAGAAGGGTGGTCTTTTTCCAGCCAGTCCTGGGGCGGGAGGCCGATTGCACGAATCAGTTTATACCGCTCATTCAATGAATCAATGACCCTGCACAAGGTTTTTTGAATGTCCGGGGCTTGGAAAAAGTTAGCCTGTATGGTCAACGGCAAGGCAGAAAACACCTCAAATAATGACATTTCCTCCGGCATTTCTGCATTGAGCTCGTCAACAATTAAATGGATAGGGCCAAATTGTTGGCGGCGGCGTTCGGAGATTTCGCTGTATTGCTTAGCTAATTGCTTAATCAGGGTCTTGAGTTGTGCAGCACAGTCGTTGAAATAAGAGGCTTCAGCCTGACTTACCTGAGCAGAGGGCAGGCGTTTGACATCCGCTTGTTGCCAGGCTTTATCCCGCATGCTGAAACGTGCGATCTGAGTAAATAAAGCATGCATGTTGCCGGGTTTTTCGATCAAATTTTGTGCTAATTGCAAGCGGCGTTCTAATACTGAACTTAAATAGGTGATCGCCTCATCATGAATTTTTATCGAACAGGCCGGTGCGGTAGCGGTCGCGGGTAAATTGAATCGATGCCAGAGCTGGTCGGTAGGGGCATTATAATTGCGAAAGAGTAAATCGTTTACATACGATGTAGAAGTATATTTTCGTTTGTTATTTGGCGCCGAAACGGCTTCGCGTACATCGCTTAAAGTTAACAGAATGCGTAATTTTAGCTGGTCTAGATCAATAGTTGGCTGCACTAAAGATTCGCTTAAAATAAGCAAAAAATCCCAGGCGAATCGATCAGTAATGTTGTTGAATTTGATACCACGCGGATTGACGTCCATCTTCAAAATATCGGAGACTTGTGAAGCATCATATAATAACTTGAGTAGATAGATCATGTCAGTTTGATGTGCTCGGGTTAAACGTGGCGGAGAAGATAGTTAATTTATTCGGGGTAGAATTCAGCGACAGCTTGTCAATTTACCCTGGATGTGTGAAGTATTTCACATTTTGTATGTGGAAGATGAGACGGATCATAGTCATTGAGTTGTGGAATAATCCGGAAAAGGGGATGAGGATGAAATCTATCAAAGCCTTGCGGATGTATGCCATATTAAATTGCTCAGTGAATTCAATTTACCCGTAGATACTGTCTTAAAACACAATACCAACTAAAGACCGAATTGATGCCATGTATTGAATTATCTAGGAAGTCTTGTCATTTTCATTGAACTTCAAAGTTAAGAACAACAAAAGTAGGTCACTTAATTTGTATCTGACCCCTATTATTTTCCTATTATTTATGACCCCAATTATTTTCAAGTTGACCCGCTTGTTAGCCTCAGTTGCCATATAGATTAATCTGCAAAACTTGGTTTAGTAACTTAAAATGTTTATCAAGAGAGTAGACGTGGCAACTATTTTGCTTAGCATTTTGGGCAATGATTAAATCGGGAATACCTATACCATTTGCTCCACTCTGCAAACATTGAATTTGATATTCAATTATTTGTTCCCAGTGAATTGATAGCGGGATTTTTTTAATATCATGAAGAAGTTTAATGACTTTATTCTGCTTCTTAATCTTTAAATATGGAATTAATTCAGTAAGAATAATGTCGTTGGTAACAATTCGGTTTTCATCAATTAGATGCTCTAAATCATTTGAGCAACTACCAAACTTGAAGTAATCTATCCAAATTAAAGTATCAACCAACACCTCCATTAGTGACGGTTCCTCAACTCATCTAAATCAAGGTCTAAATCAATCTTTCCACGATAGTTTTTGAGCTCAGAAATTTTTGATTTTCTGATCAGCTCTTCTAGAGCCTTAACAATCACTGCTGTTTTGGTACGGGTGTGAGTGAGCTCCATAGCTTCATTAACTAAATTCTCAGGTAAATCTAATGTTGTTCTCATCACGTGCCTCCGTATTTTATGCATAATATTATAAAACTATATGCATGCGTATTCAATAAGGCTAACGGTAAGTAAATAGGACATAAATAGGGGACCGCATAAGTAAGTGCCATTCTTATCTGACCCTGATTATTATGACCCCGATTATTACGATTGCGTTTTTTTCCAGCTGCTTTTAGCCAATTGAAGTGTTGGGGAAACGGTAACATAGATCGTTATGCATCTGTTTTTCACCTTGCCCTCAAACCAAAACAACTCGCTAAAAATCCACATCTGTGAGTGCGCGAAGTATAGAATGAGGCAGTAAACAATTTTTAATTTGCTTCCTGATTAAAACCGTATTAGATTTAGTTTAGTTACATAACATAATAACTGGAGGGTGAGATGGATTGGACATTGGAGTCCGTACATCAGTTAATCAGCAAACAAACGGAATGGATCAGTTCCGTAAAAGATGATTGTCTGTTGATTACGAATGATGACGAAATAGAAATATATTTATCGATAGGTGGCGAGCAAATAATAGCCGAGTCGTTGTTGTTTCCTGTCGGCCAGGTTACAGACAGCGTAGAGCTGAATGAACAAATCTTAAAAACACATAAGTTCTTTCCGCTGACGACAGCAGGTATAGTCAATATTGACAAGGAAGATTACTACAGCGCATTTGGTGCCTTGTCTTCGCAGTCGAAAGCGGAATCGATTATTTTGGAAATCGACTTTTTATTCCAAAATGTGATCGGTATGTTGGAAGCTTTTGAGCCGTTTATATTAAATAGGAGGTAATCACTATGGGCGTTTGGTCTAAATTGGTAACTGCCGTGCGCGGCAGTGCAAATGAAGCAGCGGAAGCAATAGCCGATACACAGGCATTACGTATTCTGGATCAGGAGATACGAGATGCGGAAGATGAATTATTAAAATCTGAACAGGCATTGACGACAATTCTGGCAAAACAGAAATTGTCACAAAATAAAGTCAATGACCTTAATTCCGCCATCGCCGACCATGAAGGTTACGCGACACAGGCATTACAGCAGGGAAATGAAGCATTGGCTATGGAAGTGGCCGAGAAAATTGCTGAATTGGAAGAAAAGCAGCTTGGAGAGCAGGAGTTTCTAAGTCAATATGAGGCATCTGTGCAGAATTTAAGGCATTCCATTCAATCCTGCAAAAAAAACCTGCGTCGTATGCAACAACAGGTGGATACCGTGAAAGCAACTGCATCCGTTCAAAAAGCACAAACTGCGCTGGCATCCCAGCATTTGGGGGTGAATTCCAGAATGAAAACGGCTTCCGAATCTCTGGAACGTATTAAAGCGAAACAGGTGCAACGTAATGCTGAGATTGAAGCAGCCAGCGATTTGGCCAGCCTGGAATCCGGCGAGGACTTGCAGGCCAAGCTAAAAGCAGCTGGTATTACGCAAAATTCAAATTCTTCCGATATTCTGGCCAGAATCCGTGCCAAACAACTGGATGCTCCGGCGACACAGGCGTTTTTGCCTAGAGATTAAATGCTTTTCCGTTACAGCCGGGGAGTGGGCTAGGCTACTGATGTTTTAATTGCTTAGTCTGTCAAGTAGATAGCATGCAATTTGCGGCTAAAATACCCCCTCTAAGTGGGAAGAAGGCTTTGCAGTTTAGCGTTGATTAGTATTAAATCAGAAGGGTCGGAGATGTTGTTAATAACAAGACTGAAACGAGTATTCAATCAGTATTTCTTTGACCTCAATGGCATTAGTATAGCGCTCATCCTGCTATTTTATATTGCAGGAAACTGGCTGCTGCTGCTACTGGCTCAGGAAACTCAATTACTGGCAATGGATCAGTTTTTTTACTGGTTGATGGTGACCGCTTCCACCGTGGGTTATGGTGATTTATCGCCGATTTCAACAGCCGGTAAATTGGTTGTTACATTTTTTACCATACCTATGGGGCTAAGCATGTTCGCCCTGGTTATGGGCAAATCGGGCGGTTTTTTGATCCGGCAATGGCAAAAAGGCATGCGAGGTGAAAAACAAATGCATTTTAAAGATCATATTGTTGTAATCGGCTGGAACCCGAAAAGGACGCTGTATTTACTGGATTTGTTGCAGGGTGAAACGCAGCAGAGTGTGGCGCGTAAGGTCTTGCTATGCAGCACCGAACAGATCCGTAACCCCTTGCCAGATCAGGTGGCCTATGTAAAAGTCGCACAGTTTAACCACCTCGATGAAATGAAACGTGCTTGTATAGAGCAGGCAGCGGTGATTATTATCGATACTGAACTGGATGATGTAACCTTAACTACAGCGTTATTTTGTGCCAATGTTAATCCACAGGCCAATCTTGTCGCTTATTTTGTTGATCCATTACTCAGTGATTTGTTAAAAAAACATTGCCCGGCTGCGGAATGTACGCCATCCCTGTCAGTGGAATTGTTGGTGAAAGCCGCAATGGATCCAGGGTCAAGTACCTTGCATCAACAATTATTAAGTGTTAATTACGGGGTGACACAGTTTTCCATATCATACCCGGATTCGTTACCGGATTTGCCAATGCGTAAACTGTTTAATGGTTTTAAAGACCACTATAATGCTACAGTAATAGGTATGCGCAGATCGGGTCGCGATGAGGTGGAACTCAACCCTGATTTACAGCAATCGGTTGAGCGGGGTTGTCAGATTTATTACATAGCCGAACGACGCATTAAGCAATTGCAATGGGACAAACTGAATGATTAGTTTTTTTAAAAAAAAGCCCGTTGAACAGGAAAAACCTTACCCAAGTTTATTGGGTTTACGACTGGGCGGTGTTTTTGAATTAAACGCAATTAAATTCAAATTAATCGAGTCCGACTTAATTATAGAAAGGCCGGCCACCCGGCAGTTTATTCAGGCCGTTGGCGTGGTTAATCTGGACTCGGGGCATCAGCTGATACGCTACTATACGGATGATGAAGGGTATTTGCAGATAGTACTCAGCGGCGGAAAAACGGACAATGACATCATTGATGTCAAGCTCTGGTATTTTTATGATACCCAGGGCATCAGTTCCGATAGAGTTTGGGATCAGGCGTTGGAAAATGAGATCAGCATGCCGCATGCCGAGTTGGAAGGACAGCAATTTCAACGTTACTGGGATGAAGGGCCAAACACGCCACCGGTGGCCATGACGGAAACCACCTATACGGAGCAGGGCGATGAATCAGAAACCGATCAATTCATGATGCTGTATCAACGAGCGATTAAAAATGAACAATGCGAATTTTTATTGATTTGTGGTGAAGAGAAACAAATCGATATGCAGTTTGAGCGATGTCTGGTGCGTAGCACAGGCATTAATTTATCTTCAGCTGATTTTGAAGTTATCGCCTGAAGTGAGTTATTCAATGAATAAGATTTTGTGAAGGGGAGAAAATGGAGCAGTTACTAGTATCATTGGGCGGATTGGTGAATTTTTTTATCTATTTTTCCGTTTCCATAGTTATTCTCATCGTTTTTAAATTTATTTATGCCTGGGTGACGCCCTATGATGAATGGGGATTGATTAAACAAAACAATCAGGCCGCAGCATTAGCTTTTGTTGGTGCCATTGTCGGTTTTTCTTTGGCCTTGGCCGGTGCGGCGTCAAATTCCATTTCGTTAATTGATTTTGTACTATGGTCGGTTGTTGCCTTAGTGGCGCAATTGCTGGCGTTTTTTATCGCACGTCTTTTTATGCCCAAAATGCCTACCCGTATAGAGCAAGGGGAGTTGGCCGCCGGTATTGTGGTAGCTGGACTGGCTATTGCGATCGGCTTGTTGAATGCAGCCTGCATGACCTATTAGGAGCCATCATGAAACGCTCAAAGTCCATTAACCTCAGTAAAATGCGGAAAAGCAAACCAGTAGGGCTGGCTATTGCCGGCAGCTTGGTTTTAACGGCTTGTGGTAGCAATGAACCTGAACAGCAGGCGACGATTTTTCGCACGCAATCGGAATGTGTTCAGCAAAACCCACAATACCAGCAGCAATGTATTGATGCTTATGAAAAAGCGGTGCGAGAGGCTGAAGTAAGTGCACCACGTTACAGCAACCAGAATCAGTGTGAGCAGGATTTTGGTTATAATCGTTGCGTACAGTCGCGAACCAGTAACTGGTTCATGCCAGCTATGGCTGGTTTCATGCTGGGTAGAATGCTGGATAATCGTAGTCGCTACGATTATTATCGACCTGAGCCGGTTTATGTTTATAACAATGGCTGGGTTGGCGGCAATGGTAGAGGGTACGGCTCTTCGAATTACCGATCCACAACCGTGCCGGAAAAAACCTTTAAATCACCCCCCAAAAAAGCCAAGACCATTAGTCGCAATGGTTTTGGTTCGACGGTACATGCCAAATCATCCTGGGGGAAAACCTCATCCTGGGGCGGTAGTTCTTCACGATCCTCTTATGGCGGATAATACATGCAGCGCATTTTATTACCGGAAAGACCGGGCTGGCGTAAACAGGCGGAGGAATTCGGTTTTAAGTTTCACACCATACATGGTGAGGCGTATTGGGATGAAAGCGCTTATTATCAATTTAGCCTACGGCAAATAGAAGAAGATCTGGAAGCTGCTACCGAAAACATCTACGGCATGTGCTTACAAGCCGTAGATACTTTATTGGCCGATGAAAAACTATTGCGACAATTTCAAATACCAGAAGCGTTTTGGGATACATTGGCTTATTCCTGGCAACAAAAACAACCGGATCTCTATGCACGTATAGATTTAGCATACGATGGAAGCGGTCCGGCGAAGTTATACGAAAATAATGCCGATACACCGACCAGTGTTTATGAGAGCGGTTTTTGGCAATGGCTATGGTTGGAAGATAATTTTCAGCGCGGACGCCTGGGTAACCAAACGGATCAATTCAATTCCCTACAGGAAAAGTTAATTGAGCGCTTTGCTCAGTTAAAACAGTTTAATCCTGAAAAGTTTCTGTACTTTTCCTGCTGCAAGGACAGCGAAGAGGACAGGGGAACTGTACAATACCTACAGGACTGTGCCGAGCAGGCGGAAATTAACTGTCAGTTTATTTATATTGAGGACTTGGGGCGCGGGGAAGGTGACTGGTTGACGGATTTGGATGATCGAGTGATCAGCTGGCTTTTTAAACTCTACCCCTGGGAGTTTATGTTGCGCGAGGAATATTCCGATCTAATCGACGTCGCGCAAGTGGATTTTATCGAACCCTTATGGAAAGCGGTATTATCCAATAAAGCCTTACTGGCCTTACTTTGGCAGATGTTCCCCAAGCACCCCAATCTACTTCCGGCGTATTTTGAATCCGACTTAACCTCATTGCAATTAAGCGATTATGTGAAAAAACCGATCTTCTCCAGAGAAGGCGCTAATATCGCCATTTTCCGCAATAAGGCGTTGCAACAGCAAAGCCCCGGTCCTTACGGCGAAGAAGGTTATATCTATCAGGCTTATCATCCCTTACCCTGTTTTGATGGTAATTACACCCTGATCGGCTCCTGGCTGGTCGGTAATCAAGCGGCAGGGATTTCCATTCGTGAAGACAGCACGCTGATTACTCAGGATACGTCACGGTTTTTACCTCATGTGATTGTGGATTGAAAGCCTGAACTACTACATTTAAATTGCGTTGCGATACAAAATATACGCTAGGGTTAATGACAATCAAGGGGACCGCCAATGTAATCATGGTGTCAGCCTGGTTTTACCACGATAAAATGGAAATAAATGCACAAGGAGAGAGAAATAAATTTTTAAACGTGGTCTGTCCCCTATTTAGTCCGTCCCCTATTTATGTGTTCATCTAAGTAAATCATGATTTAATGCATAAAAAATAGATAGGTTTATATTATACTAGACAGAATATGGTTAGTACAATAATATGTGGTTCTGTCTAGTAAACTGTTATGCCTTAAATGATTTCCGTCATGAATTTCAAAGCTTGGTTTAAAAGCAATACGGCAGATCGGGTCTTAGCGCCGCTTCGAAAGGAGTTGCTGGCATTCATCAAACCGAATTCCACCCTCCTCGAAGTTGGGTGTGGTACTGGCGATTTACTATTTCAAGCTACTGAGAAAATTAACAGAGGGCATGGCATCGATCTCGATCACGGGATGATCAAATATGCTGAATCGAAGAGGCAAAAAAACAACCTTAATAATCTAAGTTTCGAATGCGTCGATGCACTGTCGATGACACCACGAAAATATGATATATCAACAAGCACATTATGCCTTCATGAAATGCCCAGGCAAAAAGCGTGCGCATTGCTAAAAATGATGGTTGATAATTCAGAAATGGTTCTAGTAGCAGATTTCACTGAAGCAAAATCTACCCTTGGACGGTTGAGCATTGAGTTCGATGAGTTACTTTCCGGTCATTACCGTAATTACAGGCAGTATCGCCGGAGTGGGGAAATACCGTCTTACGCTGAGAAAATTGGCGCAAGAGTGATCAAAGAAATCAGCAGCGAAGTCGAAGGTGTATCAATCTGGGTTGTCAGCGATAATGCAATGGCATAACAAGCGCATCAAGCTGTTCGCTTCGCTCACTGGGACGCTCGTACCTCGCGCCCCTTATGCAAAACGTTAAGCTGAACGCGCTACCGCGCGTCCAGCTTAACGGCTGGACTTGAGTTCCACTCGATCGACTTGATAGTCGGCCCGCTATCGCGTTCCGCCTAACAATTCGTTCGAGCCACTGCGCTTCTCAAAAAAACCTTGCTCCGCAAGCCTTTTTCTGTGATGCTCGAGACTCAACTCCAGCCGTTAGAACAAGACAAAGGAGAAGTTTGAAGTGAGGATCACTTTTTTATTCGCAGTGCTTTTTACACTGGCCGGTTGTATGGCGAATGCAGAAAAGCCCAGTAACGTTGCGCCAGAAGGTGCAGATGAACAAATCGTCGCAAAAGGCGTTTCGTTCCAAGTGCCGCCGCACGGTAACTGGAAGCTGAGAAGGAATCGTGGCGGGTTTGGTGACGATGTCCAACTTTCAACGCAATCCTCTGCAACGCATTCACATGTGGTTTTGCAATCCTATGGGCGAATCAAGGAAGAATACGAATCAGCTGAACAGCTACGCCAATTCATCGAACATGATTGGAATCTGGATATGGAGAGCCCCCGTTATGAGGTTGATTTCAGTAATGTCTCGGTAGATCAACGCTTTGGTGATTTATCGATACACGTACATCGGCGGTATCGGGATAAGGGGGCTGTCAACCGGGGAGAGCAACGATTTCTTATCGTTGAGGAATATGGCTACTTCTTTGTCCACCCGGATTATCCAGATGGAATCGTAATATCGCTCTATTCAGAAAGGTTTATGGCTGGCGAACAAACATACGTTGGCATTGAGAATCGCAAGGCTTTTTTTGAAAACTACAAAATCACAAGAAAGGAATGATTGCTTATCCAATCTGCAAGAACGTTCTAACAAGTAGCTCCACCGGACAAAATACTCGCTGCGCTCGCATTTTTCCGGTGAGCTAGGCGTTAAGCTGAACGCGCTACCGCGCGTCCAGCTTAACGGCTGGACTTGAGTTCCACTCGATCGACTTGATAGTCGGCCCGCTATCGCGTTCCGCCTAACAATTCGTTCGAGCCACTGCGCTTCTCAAAAAAACCTTGCTCCGCAAGCCTTTTTCTGTGATGCTCGAGACTCAACTCCAGCCGTTATGCATAAATGGAGGATCACATGTTTGATGGCGTAACCCCTGACTCCGTAGCTGATTTCATGCTGGATATAGAGCGCCAGCGAAAGAGTATGAATCCCGACGAATGGAGAAACCATGTATCGAGCGATACTGCATTGTGTAAATGGCGGTATTTACTATCACATGACCCATACACGAAATGGGGGCTAATTAAGCCAAGAGGGTATGCTGGTGATGCAACACTAATGGACTTCGCGTACAAACACCCATCTGTCTCCCAATACGTTGACAATGCTGGCGACCTAGGTAAACAAATATATAAGCATACGAGCAGTGCGCGACAATCAAAATCAGCCAGAGAACGAACTGAACACATAGCGTCACTTATCTCTAATATTTGCAATAAACACAGCAATGTCTCCATAGCATCTTTTGCTTCTGGGCATGGCAGGGAATTGGAACTGCTGAATAAGCATACCTCTGATGCCATATCTAAGTTCGTTGCAATCGACAGTGATAGTGACTCGCTTAGTACTCTCAACTCCGTTAGGGGGGGGTAACACTTGTTCAAAAGAACGTATTCAGAGTGCGCACTAAAGATTATGGTGAGTTCGATTTTATATATTCACTCGGACTATTTGATTATCTAAAAGAGCAATATGCAGTTAATTTAGTCAATAAAATGTGGGGTGGTTTAAAATCTGGCGGCAGCATACTTATTGCTAACTTAAATAATAACGCAGCGAATATAGCATATTGTGAAGCAATTATGGATTGGTGGATGATTCAGAGAAGCGAAGAAGAATTAAGCGCCCTAGCAGACAGCCTTAAAGACTATGGCTCAGTGGATAATATTGAAGTTGTAACCATTGGTTGCTTTTCTTACTTATTAGCTACCAAATCTTAAATAATGCATAACAAGGCGCTCGTTCGGACACAAACTACGCTGCGCTTCGTTTGCACCGCACAGCTTGGTCGTTAAGCTGAACGCGCTACCGCGCGTCCAGCTTAACGGCTGGACTTGAGTTCCACTCGATCGACTTGATAGTCGGCCCGCTATCGCGTTCCGCCTAACAATTCGTTCGAGCAGAATTTTGCCCTACTTCTGCCATGCCTTGCAAGGCAGACAGAAATAGGACAAAATCTGCTCAACTCCAGCCCGTTAGCTTTCAAAAATTGGCGCAGTAACCTCTTTGCGATTTTGTCCGTAAGCATCAAACACCAAGCGCTCACCACTTATCTGACTAGCATAATCAGCAATAGACTCTTCATCGGTTGCGCCATCACCATAAGTTCCTGTGAGTATGCCGCCGTTCTTCACTTCTACATGATCAAATGAGGCGTAGTATTTATTTTGTGCTGGCAAGTGCGTTCTCTCAATCACGGTCATTTCAAATCCGTGCTTGTCGGCAAATACTTCTATTTTCTCGCGCGGTAGTAGTTTTCTATTAATCTTCATCGTGTTTACCCGTATTTAAATCAAAAGCTAACAATACAAATCAACACGGACACTCAACCGCTGCGCGGTTTCGTGCCGGTTATTTGCGGCGTTAAGCTGAACGCGCTACCGCGCGTCCAGCTTAACGGGCTGGAGTTGAGTTCCGCTCCGCTTCACTCGAACGACTTGATAGTCGGCCCGCTATCGCGTTCCGCCTAACAATTCGTTCGAGCAGAATTTTGCCCTACTTCTGCCATGCCTTGCAAGGCAGACAGAAATAGGACAAAATCTGCTCAACTCCAGCCCGTTAGCCATATAAAGTCAGAGAAAACAAACGATGGAAGTATTAACTGACAAACAGATCAAATATTTTCTTGAAAATGCACCATTGTACACGTGGGCAGAATTCAAGAAGCCAAAGGCAAATCGTTCAAGCTTATGGATAGGTGCAATTGACTCGTTTTGCGAAAAATGTGGGATGGTGAGGCCATTTCATGATATGAGAAGCAGAGGGAGCGGTGCTGGAATGGCAGTTAAAGCCCTTTCAACGGGTACTTCATACTTTGAGTTCACGTGTGTCACATGCAGAAAAGAACACCACGAGTATTTGGTAGGCAAATAGTCGGTGACGAAACCATAAAATTTCAAAAGTGCGGACAGTTACCGCGAAGGCACTTAGAGAGAGACAGCACTCTTCAAAAATTCTTTTCTGATGACTCTGATAACTACGAAAAAGCCGTAGTCTGCCTGTCTCATGGATATGGAATCGCTGCATTTGCTTATCTGCGAAGAATCGTAGAAAACAACACAATTAAACTTATTGATTTGGTGTTAGATGATGTTAAAAGCTCAGAATCTGATCCTAAAATACTTGAGTCATTATCTGAACTAAGAAAAGAATCACCAATGAGCGATAAGATTAAAATCGCAAATGAAGCATTGCCAGTGTACTTGAAACCTGATGGGCTTAACCCCCTTGGTAGACTTTATCAAGTGTTAAGCGAAGGCGTTCATAGTTTAAGTGATGAGGAATGTTTAAATAGAGCAAACATCGTTAAAGAATGCCTCAAATACCTTATAAGTGAACTTTCAGCGAGAAAGAAAAACCGTAGCCAATTTAAAAGCATGATAGGGTCAATATGAAATGGCTAACAAGGCAATTTCACACGGACGGCAAAAAGCACCGCTCGTTCCTCGCTATGCTTTTTGCCTCCGGTGAATTGCGGCGTTAAGCTGAACGCGCTACCGCGCGTCCAGCTTAACGGCTGGACTTGAGTTCCACTCGATCGACTTGATAGTCGGCCCGCTATCGCGTTCCGCCTAACAATTCGTTCGAGCCACTGCGCTTCTCAAAAAAACCTTGCTCCGCAAGCCTTTTTCTGTGATGCTTGAGACTCAACTCCAGCCGTTATATGCAGGCAGTGTAATTAGCTTTTAAAATAGGTCGCTGTGAGTTCCAATTCTAGCCAACTGTAGTTCAAAGGAATTTCTCTTATAAATAAGTAGTAAATCGGGTTTTATATGACATTCACGGAAGCTAGACCAATTGCCAATTAATTCGTGATCTTTATATTTTGCATCAATAGTAGCCTCCTGTTCTAAAATTGAAATCACTTCAAATATAATCTTCAAATCAGGTAATGGTAACTTCCTTGCTTTTTTAAAGTCCTTCTTGAATTGGCTTGAGTATACAATTTCAAGCATTTTCTAACTTAACTTGGAGGTCGTTAAATAATCCAGAGGTACTATCGGTTTTAAGCCCTTTGCCTTCTTCTAATTCCTGTATAGCCTGTACCGTAATCTTATTGGGTTGTCTGGTCTTAAGTTCAAATGGAATTCCACCATAATTGATAACGGCTTTAGCAAACAATTTAATAGCTTGTGAAGGGCTTAATCCAATTTCCTCACAAACATGAGTAAATTCAGTTTTGATGCCATGGTCAATTCGTATGCTAATTGTATCTGTTTTCATAGTGGTGCTTTTTAAGTGTTGCAAATAAATGAAATTGTAATACAATTTGATGCAGTTGCAACTAAAAAGTTGTAAAAAGCATATAACCAGGCGCTCCAGCTGACCGCAGGAAGCTCAGTTCGTTTTTGAAGGTCATTTTTTATCAAAGTTCAGAGCAATGTTGAAGTTCATCGTATATCTTCCTGCGTCATCTGAGCTTGGTCGTTAGAGCTACATGAACACTGGAAGTCCACTACCAACGCATATTGCATACGAAATCGGTTACCTCAATGATCGAGATCTCGTTGAGTGGGCAGTTAGCTACTTACCAACAAGCGATTACTTTGGTGATGACCCCGATCTGGTTGATCTTGTATCTATAAATACAAAGCAAGTTCGTGAAATAGAAAAGGCTGGCGATATTTTATCTAGGTTTATTAGCCGTCAATGGCCGGAATTCAGAATAGACGGGAAAAAGTCAGAGCACTATGTAAAGAAGTTCTTTCATGAGCGCTTGCGAGAGTACCTAGAAGGCGGCTGTAAGCCATACGATGTATGCAGAATGATCGCTCCAATTGAGCAGATATTTGATTGTCCTGATTGGCTAGGAAATATGTATAACGCTTGTGACTGGATAGAGCCTGAACACAAGTCGATTGATTGTAGGCATCTGGAGGGTGAAATTGAACAAGCACTTAAGCTCTAACAAGGCGCTTGTTCAATCAATGGGGTCAGACTCGATCGATATACTATAATTCGCCAAACTATCAAAAAGAAGGCTCGGATTATGGCACGTCAACCCCGTTTTGTTATAATTATCGGGAAAAATAAATATCAATCGAGTCTAATGGAATGGTCCGCCTCACTTCCTCAACGGCCTCAAATGGGCCATGATGTAATTTTATAGAAAACATCAAAACAAAAGTGAGACAAACCATGAAGAATAATACCGCAAAAAGACCGATTACAGTGTTAGGAATTGATTTAGCGAAACAAAGTTTTCAACTCCACGGAGTTAATGCAGGGGGTGAGGTCGTGCTCAAGAAGAAACTCAATCGCAAGCAATTAAGTGCTTTCATGGCT
>SPJL01018005.1_pt1 | contig 34096 bp, 28 predicted proteins | sample 3741751 | NCBI WGS metagenome assembly SPJL01 (sample SAMN10925998, study PRJNA522277) | cold seep metagenome | isolation source: Elba SIP-enriched marine methane seep metagenome, extraction at timepoint T3 | place: Italy: coast of Elba, Mediterranean Sea | reverse complement strand
GATTAGAAACCAAAAAGCCATTATAACCGTCTTCATCAACGGTAAAATAAAGATCATCGGTACTAGAATTGTAGGGCTTACCGATATTAGCAGGTTCGCTCCAATTACTACCATTCCAAAGGGTAGAGAAGATATCAAAACCACCAATTCCGGGGTGTCCATCCGAGCTAAAGTAAAGGGTTCCATCGAGGTAAAAAGGCGTTTCTTCGTTGCCTTTGGAATTAATCGTTTCTCCCATATTGACCGGAGGAGTATAGCTATCGCCCGTACGAGTGGAATAGTAGAGGTCAAAACCACCAAAACCACCATCCATATTCGATGCGAAGATCAGTACTTCATTACCGAATAGCTCTCCTACTGTAGGTTGTTTGACGATATAATTGCCATTGAGGCCTTCGATTTCCCGCGCTGGTCCCCAGCCTTCATCTCCCATGTTGGAGTAATAAATTTGACTGGTGCTCAGGTCATTACCACCTAATTCGGCACGGGTAAAATACAAGGTACTTTCATCTGGAGAAATACCGATGTTCCCAATGTGGAAGCCATCCCGGCTAATATTATCACTAGGCAATTCCTTGGCCTCGGTAAAACCGTCTTCCTCTCGCGTCGCTACAAATACCTTAGAATAAATATCATCTTCTTTACCATCCAATACCAAGACCTCATTCCGACGGAAGCCCGTAAAATACAGGTCGCGATCATTGACCAGTACTGGAGAATATTCTGAATATTTAGAATTTACTTTCTTACCCGCATTCTCTACGCTAATACCCGGCTGATCATCCATTTCCAAAGCCAAATCACAACCTGTGATTTCTACCTTGGCCCGACGAATCTTGTCGATATCCTCCGCCTCGCTGATGTAGAGTTGAAACTCGGCCCGAGCTTCTTGATAACGGCCCAGGTATTTCAGCAAACGGCCGTGGGTAAAACGGGCCTCTGGCATATAGGGATTGGGAGCTTTACGGGTACGTTTATTGACGATCCGCTTAAACCAACGCTCTGCCTTTACATAGTCCCGTAGCTGAAAGTGCATCGAGGCGATTTTAAAGGCAATATCAAAATTGCGATCTTCTTCGTATGCTTTTTGATACCAATCGAGGGCATTATAGTAATCGCGATTGGCAATACTCTCCTCCGCTTTGCTCAGCATGGTTTTAAGATTGGCCTTGGAAATAGGTTGGGCCATCAGACCATTGACCAAGCCCAATAGAAAAAGACTTAGCCCGATAGTTTTTAAACTCTTCATATGATAGGAATGGAGTGATTTCATTTTGATTATACAAACAACAATTCAACAGCCACTAGAAATGAGGGCAGAATAAAACGGGTTTGATCGGAGGATCTTTGTAAATCCGACCGATGTATGAAACCCCTAATTCAAAACCACCGATGGAATTATTAAGCTCACTAGCTCCCGAAAGGGTAAGGTCAAAACTAGCCGCTGCGCGGAAAGCGCCATAATCCATCCCTAGCAAAAGCTGTCCGGCATCGCCAACCCGGTATCCCAAACCAAAGTTGAGCGTAACGGCTTTCTCTTCATTAAAGAGGTAGCCCATCATCCCTTGAAGCTGAATTTCGTTGGCATTTCCTGCATTTTGCATCATCACGGTAGGTCTCAATGACCATTTATCGTTCAACTTGGTATCCAACTGGCTGTGGATCACAACGGTCAATGGCAATCTGATAGTATTATTCGTACCACCACCACCGCCGCCGCCGCCACCGGTTCCTCCGCCAATAGAATAACGAGCGGGAATAATGTGTCGGAAACTTAAGCCTACATTCAAGCCTGTTTTCTTATTCACTTTTGAGCGAAGGAGTAGGCCACTATTGAGGTCAAAGAAACTAGCGGAACCAAAATTAGCGCTGCTGGTAGGAGCGGCAAAATTCGTCATTAGATCTGATTCTAATAGTACCGTCCGGTTTGCATCGAGGCCTCTAGAACCACCGCCACCTTGAATACCAAGTGTCAAGACCGTCTTGGCTTTTTTATCCAAAGCCATATGATAAGCTACTGATCCGTAGACATAACTAACGCCCAAACCCAAATCACCTGCGCGATCACTGTAAAAAGTACCGCCAATACCAACCCAATCTTGTTTGCGTAAACCGCGAATGATGGGTGCATCGATATAGAAGTTGTAGGTAGGGAAGTAAACATTATTTACCTCATTCAGTCCATTGGGGCGATTATCGGCAGTAAACCCTCTCGAACTAGACACATTAGGGGCCTGGTCACGAAAAATTCCTCCGACCCGGAATGATCCTTCATAAGCTCCGGTAAAACCGGGATTTAGGGTGAGGGGAGAAAAATTGTACAATGTCCAGTGCAGGTCCTGGCTCGACAAATGTCCTGCTAGCAGAATGCAAAAGCCAAAAAACAGGGGTCGAAGTAGTTTCATAAAGGGTAGTTATTTGACAAAATAGCGGGTATTGATGTTCTTCCAAAAAAGGCCGATATTCGACCATTCGTAAATTAAACGAGAAATATAGAAGTTTTTTATAAATTATGCCCAAATTAGGTTATTAAACTGAACTTATGCCAGTGATAACCAATTTTAACAGTCGCCAATCCGTAAGCTTTGCGGAGCCGATTCGACAAAAATCCACTATCTTTATCACTTTACCAAATCGCTCATTCTGCAATTATGTCTAACGACGATCTTTTAGGCCAACTCGGCGACTTTATTAGCAAAGGAACTCAAAATTTACGCGACCGATTGACCCTGGATGTGACGGACTTGCTCCGCGCCGTCGATAAAAACGATGCCGACACCGTGGCCCGCGTACTACGAGCCCGAGTGGATCCCAATGCCACTGATGGCATTCGCCGCCGGGCCCTACCCATCGCCACCGACAATAATCAGGTCCAGATCGTACAATTGCTCCTCCAGGCCGGAGCGGACCCCAACCTCAGCGATCCCTTTGGCGATACGCCGCTCTACAAAGCTGTTTATTGGGAAAATGCGGAAATCGTCCAAGCCCTGCTGGAAGCGGGGGCCGATATCAATCAACCTGCTGCGACAGGCCAAAGTCCCTTGCTCCACGCCCGCGAGATGGCTTACCAAGAAATGATAGCATTGCTCGAAGGTTTTCACGAAAAAAAACGCGAGAATCAAGTCTCTAAGGACAGAGCAAAACACGAGGAGATGAAAGAAAAGGCTGCTGCGGCTCGACAGGCCCGGGAAGAAAAACTGGCCGAAGCAGAAGCTCAAGCTCAAGCTCAAGCTCGCGCCCAAGCAGAACAGTCGCTCCGGGAACGCTACGCCCTCGAACCCGCTAGCCTCCCCAGATCGCTGATCGAGGCCATCCGCGCCGGGGACAATACCAGTGCTCAGTTGCTCCTAGAGCAAATTGACGACCTAGAAACCTACGTTCCACAATACCGAACTACGCCACTCTTGGCAGCCATCGAGAATAAAAATACTGACTTTACTCGTTTGCTCATCGAAGGTGGTGCTCAGACGCTCCATCTCCATCCCGAAAAACAGCACTCGGCTTTAAGCTTAGCCGCTAGCCTGGGAGCTCATAAATTGGTGCGTTTTATCCTCGATCAAAATCATCCCGAGGGCGCTACCGCTGCTGCCCTCAACAACCCGGACCAGTTGCTCTCTTCGCAATTTATCGCCTACAAAGATCCCAGAATGCTCAATCTCCTGCTTCGCGCTGGAGCCGACCCCTACTATGGTGGTCAGCATGGGCAAGCTCCGGTGGTCAAAGCTATCGAAAAAGGTTCGCTAGCCGTGCTCCCCGTATTGGTGGGTAATGACGTCGATCTCAACCAACGCTATCAGCAACGTACACCACTCGAATGGGCTATCCATTTCCGACGTACCGATTGGGTTGGGGCCTTGCTTGACGAGGAAGTCAATCCTGATACGCAGGACGAGGCAGGCCAGACACCGTTGATGCTGGCGGTCGAACTCAATTTCCCAGAAGCCATTGGTTTGTTGCTCGACGAAGAAGCAGATCGCTTTCTGAGAGATGCCCAGGGGCGCAATGCCCTTGACTTGGCTCACGAATTAGGGGGCCGGGAAGGCGCCATACAAATGCTGGAAGATAACTAAGTCATGGATATCATCTACGCGCTCGATTTGATCGGGACCCTCGTTTTTGCGATTAGTGGAACACTTACGGCGATGACGCGCAAATTTGATTTATTTGGCGCCGCAGTCATTGGCTTTGTCACTGCCGTGGGAGGTGGAACCATTCGCGACATCTTGCTAGGCAGTCAACCCGTGGGTTGGATGCTCGATCTCAATTATTTATTTATCATCGTAGCTGGGGTTATTCTCAGTTATTTATTTCGCACGCGTATTCAGCGGCTCCGACGCACTATGTTTCTTTTTGACACCATTGGCATTGGTTTGTTTACCATTTTGGGGGTACAAAAAACCTTGACCTTTGGTCTTTCTCCCGTGATTGCGGTGATGATGGGCACGGTATCGGCTGTTTTTGGCGGAGTGGTTCGGGATACCTTGTCGAATATTATTCCTTTGATTTTCCGGCAGGAAATATATGCCATGGCTTGTGTGGCAGGCGGGGTATTATTTTTAGTGTTGAAAAAAACGGGGCTGCCTCAGCATTGGGGGATTGCGCTGACGATTGGCTTTATCATAGTCTTGCGTATCGTGGCGGTGAGGAGAAAGTGGACGCTCAATTTTTCAGAGTCTATGAAGGCTTAGATGCTATCTTAATAAGTGAAAATTATGGGCTAGTGTTTGCTTTGAAATTCTGAGAAATAGGACCCCCGGCGGTAATGATCTAAAAAGTGACGAATGGTGGGCGAAAGGTTGGGGGGAAGGGCATTTAAGGGAAACCAAGCCGTTTTAGTAAACTTTTCGGGCTCCCGGCTCACCAAGTCACCCGACCAATCGGTAGCGCGAAAATAGAGTACGATTCGCGTTTCTTTAGTTCCTTTCTTTTTGTGGAGGGTATGAACCAGCTTAAGGTTTGCCGCCTTAATTTCAATCCCCGCCTCTTCCATACTTTCGCGAATTAGAGCAGGTTTGACCAATTCATAGTTTTCCACTGTTCCTCCTACCAGGGTATACTTACCGCCGTTGGTACTGGTTTGTTCCAACAGCAGAATATCTCCTCGATGTTCTAGTACCAATCTGGCTTTTAAGGTTAATTTAGTTTGGTGCATAGGTTGCCCGGGATTATTTTGTCATTCTCGGTTATTCTAAACAAATATATTTGCTTTCTTTTTAATTCTAAATAAAAATTGGACCATCTCCGCAAAAAGTCCACTTTTTTCACCGTCAAAAAATTCAGTTCTGTGTAATAAATACAACGAAGTGATCATTTTACAAGCTCTTTAGTGTAAATTTGCAGTACCCTCGCTTTCTACCAGTTTCAATTTCGCTTTGCTAAGGCATTTGCCTATCTTTAAGAATAGTCATTAAACTAACTAAAAAACCAAATTGCGATCAAAAAACGTCAATCAGATGCTTTTAGGTGTCTCATTTTGACGTCATACCACTCCTTCTAAGGAGTCGCAATTGGTAACAAATCTAGTACTATGCGCCGCTACGACAATGTATTACAAGCCATCGGACAGACGCCATTAATCCGGCTCAATAAGTTTTCAAAATGGATCAAATCCACTGTATATGCTAAAGTAGAAGCTTTCAACCCCGGGCATTCCACCAAAGACCGAATCGCTTTGTTTATGATTGAAAGTGCGGAGAAAAAGGGTTTACTCAAACCCGGAGGGACCATCATCGAAACCACTTCCGGCAACACAGGCTTTAGCCTCGCCATGATCGCCATCGTTAAAGGTTACCGCTGTATTCTGGCCGTCAACGAAAAAACTTCCATGGAAAAACGCAATCTTCTGCGTGCTCTAGGAGCCGAGGTAATCGTTTGTCCAACCAATGTTCCGCCCGAAGATCCACGTTCTTACTATTCCCGAGCCCGCGATCTTTCCGAAAAGATTCCCAACTCCTTCTACGTCAACCAATATTTCAACGAATCTAATATCGCAGCGCATTACGCCACCACTGGCCCCGAAATCTGGGAGCAAACCGAAGGTAAAATCACCCACTATATCGCCACGGTAGGTACAGGCGGTACCCTTTCCGGTACGGCGCGCTACCTCAAAGAACAAAACCCCAATATCAAGGTCATCGGTATCGATGCCTATGGTTCGGTGTTGAAAAAATACCACGAGACCGGGGAGATGGATAAAAACGAAATTTACTCCTACAAACTCGAAGGAGTCGGAAAAAATATCATTCCCAGCAATGTAGATTTTGATATCATCGACAAATTTGTGAAGGTCGATGATAAGACCAGTGCCTTCCGCGCTCGTCAGCTCGCCAAACGCGAAGGCCTCTTTGTGGGCTATTCCAGCGGTGGAGCCATGCAAGGCGTATTCAAGGTACGAGAAGAACTCAAAGAAGACGATTATGTCGTCGTTCTCTTCCCCGACCACGGTAGCCGCTACCTCGGCAAAATCTACAACGATGAATGGATGGAAGAAGCCGGATTCCTCTATGGTCACCACAATTATCGCTACATGCTCAAGTTCCGTAAATTCTTACGGAGCATTTAGAAATGCTAATTCCTTAATTCCTATCTTCGCATCCTGATTCTCATCAGACCTGATCTCCGGAGCAGATTAGGTCTGATGTTAGCATTTTTACCTCTACCTATGAAGAAAATATTTGTCACCGGAGCCGATGGCATGCTAGGCAGCAACCTCGTCCGGGAATTACTCCAACGCGGCTACGCCGTCCGCGCTTTTTTACTCCCCAATCGACCCGTCGATACGCTCGAAGGGCTAGATATTGAACGCCACTATGGCAATCTACTCTACGCCGAAGAAGTTCGCGAAGCCATGCGGGGCTGCGATGTGGTCATCCATACCGCCGCCAATACCAGTATTTGGCCCAATCGCTCAGAAGCTGTGCGACGCGTCAATGTGCAAGGCACTCAACATCTAGTCGATGCAGCACTCGAACACCAAGTCGAACGCTTTATTTTTGTAGGTACCGCCAATTCCTTTGGCTTTGGGTCTAAGGCTGATCCCGGCAATGAAACTCGTCCCTACATGGGCGGCAAGTACAACCTGGATTATATGGACTCCAAGTATCAAGCTCAAGAATTGGTGCTCAAAGCCGTACAGGAAAGGCAACTTCCAGCCCTCACCGTCAACCCTACCTTTATGTTTGGGCCTTACGACTCTAAACCGGGGGCAGGAGCCATGATTTTGGCGGTTTATCAACAAAAGGTACCGGGTTTTGCCATCGGTGGTCGCAATTATATCCACGTTCAGGATGTGGTGGTAGCCATCGCCAATGCCCTGACCATGGGTCGAATTGGCGAGAGTTATATCGCTGGGCATCAAAACCTCAATTATCGCGAAGCCTTTACCACCATCGCCAATGTAGTAGGAGTCAAAGCGCCCAAGATTACCATTCCGGCGCCGCTTACGCTACTCTATGGCTGGTTCGGCACCCAAATCGCTAGCCTCAGTGGTAAGGCCCCGGTGGTTAGTTATTCGATGGCCCAAATTTCTTGTGATGGTCATTATTTTACTGCCGCTAAGGCCGTGGAGGAGTTAAAAATGCCTCAAACTGATATCAAAATCGCCATCAAAGATTGTTTTGACTGGCTCAAAGCCAATGGCTACTCTTAAGCATATATTTTAGGGTGTGTCTGAAAATTATCCTTCGGCCCACCTTAGACATCTTTTGAACCTGTACATCAGCTATTTATCCAGCCGTAGCGACGGCTATGGCTGAATAAAGGAGCTTCGTTCAGAACCAAAATCTGAATAAGCTGGAATCAAAAACATTTTTCAGACACCCCCTAATATGAAAGACAAAGTTGTCCTCATCACTGGATCAAGTATTGGAATTGGGCGTACCATGGCCCGCGAGATGTTAAAAAAGGGAGCTAAGGTAGTCCTCAATGCTCGCAATGCAGAGCGTTTGGATCGGACCTATCAGGAGTTCTTGGCGGAGGGTTTACCCGTCGCAGCGGTAGCGGGCGATGTCTCCAAGGTGGAAGATTGTGAGCGAATGGTAGCTGCGGCAGTAGAGGCCTTTGGTCGGCTCGATGTATTGGTCAATAATGCTGGTATTTCGATGGAAGGCAAGGTTTCGGAGCTAAGTCCAGATGTTTTTCGCAAAGTGATGGAGGTCAATTATTTGGGCTCCGTCTACCCTACCCAAGCCGCCCTATCGCAATTGGTGGCCAATCGAGGAAGTGTAATTTTTATTGGCAGTTTAGCTGGTTTTTATGGTATTCCTCGCTTTTCGGTTTATTCCTCTTCCAAAACGGCTCTAACGGCTCTCGCAGAATCCCTACGGATTGAATTGGGCGATCAGGGTGTACATGTGGGCATTGCCTACGTTGGGTTTACCGAAAATGACCCAGAAAAAACCATTTATAACGCCAAAGGAGAAATTATTGCCCAGCCCAAACGAGGTTTTATCAAGGCCGAGGCTCCCGAAAGGGTCGCTCAGCGGGTGATTCGAATGATAGAAAAGCGCCGTTTTAAACAAGTTTTTACTCCCTTGGGAAAATTAAATGCCTTCAACGTCCGTTTTTTCCCTTCGCTAGTTCATTTTGTTCTCCGGCGCAACTTCAAAAAGCAGGAATCCTAGCAATATCTAGTGTTTTGCTCGGCCATTTGGCTTTTTAGCTGTACCTTTGAGGGCCTATTTTGTAGAAATAGAAAAACGATTCTCACTAAAATAAACGAACATGGATATCTTTAATAAGCTCAAAGATGGTGGCCCATTGGGTCGATATCAATCTCAAACGGAGGGATACTTCATTTTCCCAAATTTGGAAGGTGAATTGGGTAGCCGAATGATGTTTAGAGGTAAAGAAGTCATTTGCTGGAGCGTCAATAACTATTTGGGCTTGGGCAACCACCCCGAAGTACGTGCTATCGATGCACAAGCCTCTAAGGACTGGGGTCTAGCTTACCCTATGGGTTCGCGGATGATGTCCGGTAATACGGTAAAACACTACGAATTGGAAGCTAAGCTTGCCGAATTCGTTCAAAAAGAAAGTTCTTACCTGGTTAACTTTGGTTACCAAGGTATTATGTCTGCTATCGACGCCCTCCTCGGTCGTCACGATGTAGCAGTATACGATTCAGAAAGTCATGCTTGTATCGTTGATGGAGTGCGGATGCACGCGGGCAAACGCTTTGCCTTCCAACACAACGACATCGCTAGCTTGGAAAAGAATCTTAAGCGCGCCGAAGCTATCGTTAAAAAAACGGGTGGAGGAATCCTCGTAATCTCCGAAGGTGTATTTGGAATGCGTGGAGATCAAGGTAAATTACGCGAAATCGTAGCGCTTAAGGAGAAATACAACTTCCGCCTGATGGTAGATGATGCTCACGGCTTTGGCGTACTCGGTGAAACGGGTGCCGGTGCTGGAGAACACCAAGGCGTGCAAGATGATATCGATGTTTATTTCGCCACCTTCGCCAAATCAATGGCAAGTATCGGTGCTTTCCTTGCGGGAAATAAAGAGGTAATCGATTACTTGAAATACAATATGCGTTCGCAAATCTTCGCCAAATCGCTTCCCATGCCTTTCGTCATCGGAGCCTTGAAACGCTTAGAAATGCTCCGCACCGACCCCTCACACAAACAAAAGCTTTGGGATAACGTCAATGCACTCCAATCTGGATTGAAAGCTCGTGGACTCAACATCGGAGAAACGAATAGCTGCGTGACTCCTGTTTATATGAACGGTGGCGTTGGCGAAGCTGCCAACTTAGTATACGATCTGCGCGAAAATTTCCACCTTTTCTGCTCTATCGTAATTTACCCCGTGATTCCTAAAGGTATGATCCTCTTACGTTTGATCCCTACCGCTTCACATACAATGGAAGATATCGAAGCAACACTTGATGCCTTCGAAGCCATTAGTGATAAGCTCAAGGCAGGAGAATACGCTAAGGAAATGCCTACCGTACCGAGTTAAATAAAAGTAGCGCATCCATGAAAAAACCAATCATCAGTGGTATCCAACAGGTAGGAATCGGTAATCCCGATGTACACGCTACCTTTGATTGGTATCGCACGAATTTTGGCACCGACATTCCCATTTTCGAAGAAGCGGCCGAGGCAGGTTTGATGCTCCCTTACACCGGAGGAGAACCTCGTCAACGCCACGCCATCCTTGCCATCAACTTACAAGGCGGCGGCGGGCTCGAAATTTGGCAATATACTTCTCGTACCCCAGTAGGCCCTGATTTTGAGCCTCAGCTAGGAGATACGGGCATCTATATCACCAAATATAAATGTCGCGATGTAGCTGCTTGTTACGCTCACTTTAAGCAACAAGGACTGGATGTGATTAGTGGATTGAATAAAAATCCATTGGATCAGGATCATTTTTTCCTTCGCGATCTTCACGGGAATCTCTGTGAAGTGGTTCATACCGACGACCAGTGGTTCCGTGCTCACGGCCACCACACGGGAGGGGTTTATGGCTGTGTGTTGGGAGTAAGTGATATTGATAAGGCACGTCAGTTTTATGGCGATATCTTGGGCTACGATACTGTAGTGTATGATTCCAAGGGTAGCTTTGATGATTTAAAGGCCTTGCCTGGTGGTGGACATCAGTTCCGTCGGGTTTTGCTGCGGCATAGCCAAGCGCGCCAAGGTGCTTTTAGTCGGATGTTGGGGCCTAGTGAAATGGAATTGGTACAGGTATTGGATCGTCCGGCTCGGAAGATTTTTGAAAATCGGATGTGGGGAGATTTAGGCTATATTCACCTTTGCTTCGACATCAATGGCATGGCGGAGATGAAGGCCTTGTGTGAGTCCAAAGGACACCCCTTTACCGTTGATAGTGCCAATAGCTTTGATATGGGCGAGGCCGCAGGGCATTTTTCCTACATCGAAGATCCCGATGGTACTTTGATCGAATTTGTGGAAACGCATAAATTGCCGATCATGAAAAAGATCAATTGGTATCTTGATTTGCGCAAGCGAAAGGCAGATAAGCCGCTGCCGAATTGGATGTTAAAAACGCTGGCTTTTAGCCGGGTTAAATAAAAAAGATTTTTGGGCTCCGACATTCGTCGGAGTTTTTTTTTGCCCCAAACCCAACCCTTTTTCCGTAACTTCCGATGATACTAGTGAAAGCCATATATAAAACTAGTACGGATGAATAATTTATGTAAGCTCTTATTATTTCTTGAATATAGATTACGAATAGCGCAAAATACTTTCGGAGTAGTATCACCGGATTTGTTTATCCTAAGTATTGACCGTCAACTGTGGGTACAAAATACCCTTCGATAATCATGGCACTCTCTCTATCACACCATATAAAACACGGCTTATCACAAGCGATGAAGATTACTCTAGAGAGTAGCGATGAAGATTTAGTAAAAGCCTGTATTAGCAATGATCGCTTGGCCCAGAAATACTTGTACCAAAGATACTTTGGAAAGATGCTGGGCATTTGTATGCGCTACACTAGTAATCGCTACGAAGCTATTGAGGTGCTCAACGAAGCTTTTCTTCGGGTCTTTGAGTCGCTACCGAATTATCAGAACCAAGGCAGACTATCGGGTTGGATCGCTCGCATCGTATTCCGCAGTACGATCGATTATGTCCGAGCCAATACGAGCTATAAGCAAATGATCCATTTTCAGGAATATCAAGAACCCCAAGTCGAAAATACAGCCCTAAGCAATCTGGCCGCGGAGGAATTATACGAAGTGATCCAGAAGCTTCCTCCTGCTTCCCGCAGCGTTTTCAACCTCTACGTGGTGGAAGGTTTTAAACACTCCGAAATCGCCCAGCAACTCGGTATCAGCATTGGTACCTCCAAGTGGCATCTAGCCCAAGCCCGTAAAAATCTTCAATTCTTAATTAAAGGAAAAGACCAATAAACTCATGAAGTCACCATCTTCTTCTAACGACCACTCCGTAAGGCAAAGCCTTCAGCAGCATGAGTTCGATTTCGATCCCACTGCCTGGGACGCTATGCGTCAAAAACTCGACCAGCGGGATTCTCCTAGTCAGGGTTTGGAGCATGGAGGTACTAGCTATCTCATGAACACGCTCCACTTGGGGTGGATCGCAATGGGGCTAGTCCTAGTTCTGACCCTTGCTTGGTGGCAGTGGCCTAGTAGCGACTCGCTTCAAGGCCGGAAGTCCACGACTCTTCCTACCAGTCTCCCTGCCATGAGTGAGACCAGCACAATTACAACGCCAAGCAATACCGCAACTGCCCCTACAATCACTTCTAATAATACCAGCAATAATATTAATGAACTCCAAACGACTAAGCTTGGTACTTCTCCTTCAGTAAAGACGCCAGCAGCAAATAAAAAAACTAATGCTAAGGCGACTAATGATGTTCAAGGGCCCAGTAATACTTTATCGAGTACTAAGCCAAGTTCCTCACCAGAAGGAAGTAGCAGCAAGTCAATTATCCTCTCGTCGGAAATTAGCGATACTGCCCAAGAGGGAATAGAACCGCAGGGACAAGACAAGACTGATCGTCAAGCTAAGTCTAGGTCTATCAATTCATCGGCTCCTTCAGCATTTTCAAAACCAAATTCAATAACACCCTCTGGGTTCCAGCCTTCCTCATCTGAGCCAATAAACACAAAGACAAAAAATGAGATTAGCAATACCGATAAATATTCTTCTTCATCGAGTGCCCAAGCATCAAATCGAACAGGACAAAAGGGGCTAAGTCAACCAGGCACCTTGTCCTCTAAGCAAGATCGTAAATCGAGCCCACTTGGACGCTTAACTTCGCGTTCCACAGAAACGCTTATGGCCCCACTTGCTAGACCAAGCATTCGTCAAATGGCTAGCTTAGAAAGTAACCTAGAAAAAATGGATCGCACTTGGTATTGGGGGGTAAAAGCAGGACTGTATTCTTCTCAGACATATGTAAACAATAAAGAGATTAGGATACCCCGAGGGAATAATTCACCTGATCAAAATTTATACTTCGGTACCTTCATAGGGTATAGATTAAATCCTTACTTCAGTATCGAATCTGGTCTTGGATATACTAGTATAAAACATCATTTTTCTTTCACTCCTTTGCTAGATTCTGGCGAGCGTTATCGTTCCGGTGGCGGGACAAAGTTTCACCAGTGGGATTTCCCATTGCGAACGCAGTTTCATATCAGCAATAGGTTTAAGGTCAACATCGGTGGTGGTTTAAGCATCCGACGATATGGGCGGAGCTTTACCGCTCGGGCTTTTGGATCAAGTCGGAGTAATCCTAACTATGAAGAAGTTAGAAACAAGTTTTTTCAAACCGTTAAGCGTTTTGACACCACTTTAGCTTATTGGGAATTTGGCCTGGGCTACACTCGAAATCATTGGAGTCTCGATTTGACTACACGGCAGTTTTTTGGAAAAGTACTCAGCTCCGGTTCTAATCCAACAATCGAAGATCCTTATCCCTCTGCCGAATCTGCCGTTAGCTTGACCTTAGGGTATAGGTTTCAAAAACTAGCCAATATCAAAGCAGCTCCTTTTGCCCCAACCGCCACTAACCTACCTCCACATGGCGAAGGTTGGTACTGGGGCTTGGGTGCGGCCACGGGCTTTCATAATTACGAACTAATACTGGGCAATGTTCGTTTACCAGACTTTGGTCAAGGCCCTGCTGATTACTATGTATTTAGTAAATACCCTAGCAATCCCTTTGCCCTCAATGCCTTTGTCAACTATGATTTCCCCAAGGCCCTTCGCTTACAGCTAGGCTTGGAATGGCAGCGGAATTTATTAGGCTATAGTTTTGTAGTGCAATCGGATCTACAAAGCATTACCGAGTTAGGAAAAATGAGGGTTTCTACTATCGATATCCCACTGCGTTTAAACTACCGGGTATTCCGCAAAGTTCGTTTAGTCGCTGGAGTGGGGCTACAGTTTAATCGAGCTAGTTTGGCCATTCCCTTGGTAGAATTTCCCAACCACCCAGATGCCGCCGAAGCGTTTAGACAATTTCCTCGTCGCTACCCGCAGCAGCAAGGTACTTGGGAAATCGGAGCAGGAATTGATCATCGTCGGTTATCCGTTGACCTACGTTTACGACAACAACTTACCAGACCTGATAATAGCATTTTATACACCAGACAAATTCTCTTTAGCGTCCAATATTTACTCGGTCGCTTATAAGCAATAAAATAATCATGTACCATTAAGTCCGGCCCGTTGGACCAATAGCTAGAAGTAATACCAATACCTTCTCGACCAATTCTTTTAATCACAAAAGGAACTGCTATTCCATTTGTCGAGCGGAGCTATGACCATCGTAAAGGAATTACTTTTCTACGTCCAAGTCGGGTCGGCTTATTGGCACCCTATTCTTAATCTTATCTAAATCAATAGTTATGAATCGAACCATCAATCTCTTTAGCAGTTTAGTCCTCTTATTTCTATTCACGGGCCTTCTCACCTCTTGTAATCAAAAAGAAGAAATGGAGGATTTACAAACGATCACCGAATCAAACACAGAAAACGAGGTAAGTTCCCTTGTCAATACCCGATTACAACAAAGACCACAATTAAATAACGTGGAAGATTTTTGTTTTGACTTCCACTACCCCGTAGCCGTTCGTTTTCCCGACGGACAGAAACAAGAGCTTAGCACGAAAGCATCCTTTAGTGAAGAGATGAACAACTGGTATGTCCGTAATCCTCAAGCAGTAGGGCAACCCGATTTCATCTATCCCATTACAGTGATTACTGCCGATAATGTCGACCTCCAGATCAATAGCCCAATCGCACTTAACGAAGTATTTCAAAGCTGTTTAGCCAGCCAAGAAACAGACCTAGAACTCTGTTTCGATTTCGTTTATCCAATCACCGTCCTTTATCCTGACGGGCAAAGCTTCGTGGGAAACAACTTGACCGAATTGGAAAAAATTTCAGATGAATGGCATGATAATAATCCCAATAGTACGGAGGATGCATCAATAGTTTATCCTATCGAAATCATTTATCCAGATGGAGAAACACTAAGCATTGGCGATGTAGAGAAGCTACAAAGTACCGTCGATGCTTGTGACGACTCAGATTTTAATTCCTGCTATGAGCTAGTGTTTCCATTCACGATTCATTTTCCGGGAGTGGGAAATATTTCGGTCAACAGCAGTACAGAAATCGATGATTTGTTGGAGGAATGGTATGAAAATAACCCCAACTCACAGGAGTACCCCGATTTTGTATACCCCTTTGAATTACAATGTAAGGAAAGCTCTAATAAGGTTACGGTGGATAGTAGCGAGACCTTGACTGAATTGATCGAAGAAGCGTACGACGTTTGCCCTTGTTGATCCAGTAATATAACAGTTTAGTTGTTTTTAGAATATCCTTACTACTATTTTCCCTCGCCGCCAAAGTGGCGAGGGATATTAACCCTTAAAATTTTTATCATGAAAAATCTCCTCCTGTTCCTCAGTGGGCTGGTATTCCTCAGCTCCTGCCAATGGGGACATAATCCTGAAGAACGCATTACCATTACCATTCCCGAAAACTCAGAGGATCTCATCGCTTTTTGTCTAGGGAGTACTACTACGGATAGCATTGATGTCATTGAATTATTAATCACGGGTGTTTTTACCAATAGCATATCCTGCCCCGAGCACTTTATAGAAGAAGAGCTGCTTGAATTGGGGGAGGTAAAACTGCAAGCCCGAAGTACTCCAGATGAAGATTGTTTGGGTTTACTAAAAAAGACCAGATATGACCTATACCATGTCTTGATTAAATTGGATAGTGTAGCAGTATTGATTCAGGACGAGGTAAGGCAGGAAGTAATATTGGATCGTACGGAATATGTCCAAGTAAATCCCCGTTCGCTCTATCCTGCAGATAATGTTTCGAATAGGCTTAGTGTAAAAATCGATTGGGATCGATCGACCTTAGAGGAAGAAAACGGGCGGCTTGTACTTCACCCCCGTTTTCAAAGTTTTTGGCCAGAGTCAGAATAAGTTCAAATGCTAAGGTTGAAAATAGGCCTCTGGATTTTCTGCTTTTCCATCTTTAATTACTTCGTAGTGCAAATGTGGACCAGTCGAATCGCCAGAGCTGCCTACCGCCCCAATTACTTCACCTTTTTTTACCGCTTGGCCTTCTTCAACCTTAATCTCCGAAAGCTGACCATAGCTGGTCTGGAAATGCTCGTCGTGGCGAATGATAATTCGTTTTCCATAACCCGTCGTTTTCCGTTCCACCTTGATGATTACGCCATCGCTCGTCGCCAGCACCGGAGTTCCAATTGGTGCTCGGAAGTCGACGCCACGATGGTGCTTTTTTATTTTCTTGATGGGATGCATCCTTTCGCCAAAACCACTAGAAATATTAATGGGGCCAGCTAAAGGAGCAATGGTAGGAGGATCTATTTGCAACATCCACAAATACGTGGGGATGCTCAGCATTAAGCCAAGCACAAATAATGCGGTTGCTCTCATGATGATTTTTTTTTGATTGGTAAATGAAGTGGATTCGTTTTCGATCCTTTTAAACTCTCCGGGGGGAAACAAGGCAAAAGCCATGTTGACCGCCTGAGAATAGGAATGACCAGCTACCAAATGTTCTTCCACCATACAGCATACATGATCGAGCAATTCGTGCTGCAAGTCGCGATCTTGCAGCCCCTGCTCGCGGAGCCGTGCTTCGATAAAATCTACCTGAGCATTACTAAGCGATTCCATGATCAGATTGTTTGCCGCCACCACCCAAAAGCAGTTGCATGGTTTTTACAAATTCAAAAAACTCTCTGACGCGAGATATCGAGGCCTCTCTACCCGCAGGGGTAAGCTCATAATACTTGCGGCGCCGCTTGCCTACCATCAGGGTCTCGGTCTTGACCAAGCCCTGAGCTTCCAGCTTGTGTAGAGTGGGATAAAGTGCCCCTTCCGTCAGGACAATCTTTTCGGCAGTCATTGATTTGACAGCCTGGGAAATTTCGTAACCATACATACGGTCACGATCGGCCAAGAGCTGCAGAATGATAGTCTGGAGGTGGCCTTTTAGGAGTTGATTCGAAAACATATGCAAATATACCTAAGTATTCTAGGTATCAAAATATTTTACCTAAGAATCTTAGGTAAAATGTAAAAATCAAAAAAAGAGGCTGACTCACATCTGTGAGACAGCCTCTCCTAGAACAGATCAGTAATGGCTTACTGCTCGTTCTTCACCAACTTAGTGGTGCTAGTACTAGTGCTGCTTGCTTTGCTAGCAGCTTTGCCTTTGCTACAAGTCTTAGCACAAGACTTAGCACAAGATTTTCCTTTAGCAGTACCAGAAACAGTTTTCGCTTTCATGTCGCCAGCTCCAGTTTTAGGAGAAACGTTAACGAATTTCTGAGATTTGCTGCAGTATTCTACGTTAGCGTAGCTTACTTTCCCAGATTGGGAGCAAACTGACTTACGTACGAAAGATACTGTACCACTTTTCGAGCATACGCGTTGCTCGATATTTTCGTCCATAGAAGCCAACTTAGTGGCAGCTTCGTGAGTATTATCAGCATCAACTACTTTTGCGGTGCCAGCCTTTGCAGAATAAGGGCAAGATTGAGCATTCACCGTAAAACTTACTACGCCAAGCAGCGCAAAGAGTAAAACAAGTTTTTTCATGATGAGAAAAACATTTTAGGTTAATTAATTTTTATCAAAAACTCACTGAAGTTCTTCAATCATTCGGAAAAAGATCTGGTTATAGATCATTTTGGAGTGTTTAAATAACTTCTATAAAACATAGGGGAACCTATCAAAACTACTGATTTAAATAGGGGAAAACAATGCTACCCCAGTATCTTAAATCAACTTTAACATTTCCTTAAGTAACTCAAATTAAAAGGATTAACCATACGTAAGGATCTTTTCCTTAGCATTTAGAGTTTTATCACCCTTTGAGTACTGGTAGCCTTACCATCGCGGATACTTACAAAATAAACTCCCGCAGGGCGATCAGAAAGGTCAAAGGATAAATTTTCCTTACTTACCTTGGTCAATTGGCGGCTTTCCAACACCTGTCCTGTCAGGTCGTGGAGCATTATTTCTACCTCGTCCCGAGTTTCCTCAAATTCCAATTGGACATTAAACCAATCGTCGGTGGGGTTAGGAGAAACCTGAAATTGCTCGATCTGAGCCACTTCTTCCACATCGGTCAGGCCCGTATAACGGATATTGACATTGTCGATTTGGAGGGCATATTTATCTGCAGGACTATAAACGTGGAAACCCAAGCTAAGCGTCACGGTATTGGACGAGATAAAACGCAGCGCCACCCTTTCGTAGTTGGGAAAAGCATTATCCACCGGATCAAAACGCCAATCATCAGAGTTATTCGGGACGCCAAAGTCGCTGGCGGTCTGGTTGACAGAGAAACCGACTTCAAAGGCCTCGGTATACAATTGCGCATCATCGCGAGCGCAGGCGTAGGAAAATTCTACTTCATAGATCTGATTGGCCTGGATGGTAAAGCAGGGCGTAAAAAGATAATCATCCGCAGCCTCATTGGCATTCCAAAAATAGGCCGCCATACCCGTACCATCCTCGGCACCAAAATCATCGCTATTATCCGTGGTAAATACCCAAGTCCGATTATCGCCATTGACATTTTCCGTTACCCAACCACTCGTACTCTCCGTAGATTCAAAGCCCATCACCAAGTCATTAGAACTCAGATTAAGACATTCATTATTACAAGCTGTATTTGAATTGGCGATCAATTGAGAGCGAATCCCGCTCAATACGCCTCGCATCACACTCGCTTGGCCTTCGGTAAAGAGGTTCATACAATTATCATCGACATAGTCCATATAATTCATGTACATATCGCGAGTATTACAAGAACTGGGACTTCCAAAGGGGCAATTATAATAAGGTCCCGAAGAATTTGGCGTGTCCGAAATGCCATCATCGCTACTACAGCCAATGGGATTACCATTGCTATCATTGTTGCCCCACATATGACGAAGACCGAGATAATGACCAATTTCGTGAGTAGCCGTACGACCGCGATTGCTGCTGCTAATCATCCCAAAATTGCGATAATCGACGACCAGGCCATCGCGGTTACTACCAACCATAGATCCGGTGGGCAGATAAGAATAGCCCAAAATAGTAGGATCATACATGGCCAAGACCCAGATATTGAGGTAGCGCAAGGGGTCCCATATCGTTTGTGGTTTGATGTCCGAACGAATATCATCAAGGCTAGTAATATTGTCGTAGCGATAACGGACGATACCATCGGTGGCATTGCCAGAAGGGTCTTTAGAGGCCAAACAAAACTCGATAGTGGTATTGGCAGCTACATTAGCAAAGGTTCCGGGCGTTTGATTGGCATCCGAGTTGGTACGAAGAAAATCCTCATTGAGGATATCCATTTGAGAAAGCACTCGGGTACTGCTGATATTCCGCCCCTGCCCGACAGGTTCACCGCCGTGGATAACGTGTACCACCACGGGGATCATATAAGCTCCAGAACGCTCTCCAGCCCCTAATTGATACTCCAGAACTTTTTCATCAAAGTTCTCCAAGTCGCGGCGGTATTGCTCATCTTCCTCTACCAACTCCTGCTGCAATTGGTCAAAGGCACATTTTTGGGCATCCAACTGCCAGCCAATGCCAATTAACAGAACGACTAAAATATTACGAGGAAGTAGAGCTAAGTTCATCGGAGGAAAATTTAATGTTGTTGTTGGACTGGTGTCAACACTTAAAGTTTAACGTCTTTGCCTCATCCTTGTTTTGGCTGGCCCCACAAAAGCTGAAATTTGCTAAATACAAGACGTTCGCTAGGTGGGGCTAAGGAATTTATTACTTTTTATACAAATTCCTCTCCAAGCCCCGCCTGATAATGCCAAAGCGTCTCATTCCCGACCGCTATTATAGCTTAAGCACCTTTTGTACGATGGTGTTACCATCTTCTAGGCGCAGGTGCAAACTGTAGGTTCCCGGCGCCAATGAAGTACCTGGAAGGAGCAGTTGATTACTTCCCGCTTGGGTCGCTAGGCTTTGTTGCCACTGGTTTTGGCCGAGCATATCGTAGAGGGTCACTTCCACTTGTTGGCTATTGGCCATGGTCCATTGCAATTGTAGTTGGTCGTTGAAGGGGTTGGGAAAAAGTTGCAGCTGCAGGGCAGCGGCGGGGTCTTCGATGGCCACTAGGTCGCGACTACCGGTGGCGAACCAAAGGGCCCAGGTTGAGTTATTGATCAAGCTACTCCAATTCCCCGCTCCATTAATTTTATCACTAGCTATATCTTGCTGGATGATGATATCACTACCATTATTAATATCGCTGTACAATATTTGTTGATCGCTAGGAGCATAGCTGGGGTAGGATAATTTAAAGATTTGATCATCGATGATGCTGATATCATTGGTCTCGATATTGGCGCCGTAAAGGATATAGGTTTCTTGGCCAAAGGGGTCGGTGGCGAAGTAATCAAAGGCAATGATGTAGGGCGAATTTTTAGCAAAAGTAGGATTCCCGATACTTTCATTTTCCTGCAAACCACTAAAGAGTTTGGTAATCACTCCATCCGAGAAGTTATTAAAATCATTATCCCAAACCCGGATCAAACCAATATCCCAGTAAGAAATATCTTGTCCACCGCTGCCCGTCAGCTCATTGAAAGAATCGTAGAGCAGGTATTGCCCCGTATTATCCCATTCCAAAACATCGGCGAAGCGAACATCTCCCGTACTCGAACCATCACTACTAGTGGTAGGATTGTACAACTCAAAAACTTCGGAGCTTTCAGAGACATAATCAAACACCGCAATTTGCCGATTCCGTACCTCATCATTGGTCAATTCATACAAAAAGGCTACTTTCGAACCATCTTTTGACACCGCAATATTTCGCCAAATCGACTGCGCGGGGTCTTCTAAGAAAAACTCATCAACCTGGCCATTTGTCCAATTGATATCAATGCCCTTAAGCCTATTCTGATTATCGACAAATACCACAAAAGAACCATCATCACTAATACTAGGACGGGAGCTTTGTGCCGTAGTCGTCAATTGATCGGCACTACTGCCATCAAAATAGAAAAGGCTCAATTCTGTTTGATTAAGGTCAGCCGCCAGAATAACCTCCCGGCCCTGATTCTCTTCGATATCATTTTGATATTCGCCACCAGGCCCATCACCAATCCCTACCTGGCTAAAAGCCGTCGCCGCCGCATCTACTACCGATTGATTAAAAAGGTCACCCGCCGCTCGCAATACCGCAATCCGCAAATCCACAAACTGCGAAGAAGCGACGAGGTAATCTTCCAAGGCCTTATAAAATACCTGCTCGGCCACATCCTTGCCTACCGAAGTCGCAAAGAGATAATAAGCATGATTGGGAATCCCACTATTGATGTGTACTCCACCAAAATCACCTTGTGGAGTATTCGGCAGATTTACAAATTCATCCAAATGCTTAGGTTGCCAATAAAAATCATTGCTATTTCCACCATTGTGTGGATCTTGCATATCGCGCATAGTGCCCGTAGGAAAAACACTGGGATTCGCCACGTCTTCACCAATTTGCCAATCCTCCCGATCCAACATCGCTCCGAAAATATCCGCAAAGGATTCATTGAGCGCTCCCGATTGGTTTTCATAGGTCAAATTGGCTGTTCCTTGAATCACTCCGTGAGACATTTCATGTCCCGCCACATCTAGCGATTTAGCCAAGGGAGCATTAAAGGCTTGACGTCCATTCCCATAAAACATGGCCGCTCCATTCCAAAAGGCATTGTCCATATCATTGCCATTTTCATCACTCACATTGATGACGGAAATAATATTTCCTCCCGACCCATTCACCGAATTGCGCTCGTGAACCTGTTCGAAATAATGGTAGGCTTCTCCTCCATTAAAATGCGCTGAAACGCTATTGGGATCGTTCCAATCATTCACGTTAGACCGGATGTAATCATAGTTGAAGTTAGAATTTTGAGGAGAAGTATTGCCTGCATCGAGGGTCACGACAACGCCTACGGGATCATCGGGAAAAGAAGAAGCATTAGCATTGTGCATGTCCCGAGAAGCATCCATCATATAATAGGTGCCGCCCGTTTCGTAGACATTGATGAGGCGAAACTCGTTTTGTAAATCTCTGGCAGAAGCCGTTTCAGGGCCAAGCAAACGACTTTCGGTAGTAATCCCAACCGGATCAGGTTCGTGGTCGTGTTCATGATTACAGGTTACTTCTTCGCCTAAGTCGTGCATGGTATGAAAAAATTGGCAACTGTTTTGGAGGCGGTGAAGAATCGTCCCATCCTGCGCATCGATAAAATATTCCCAGCGTTGGGTGATATTGGGAAAAGCAGTGATTTGCCAAGCCAATTTTTCGCCATCTTCTTTTCCTTCCACATGATAAATGACTAGCTCATGCTCGTATTGGTTCTTTGTTGGCAGCAAAGCATAATCATTGGCCTGGAGTTCTTTCACCTTGGTATAATTGGCCAAATCATTACGAACCTTGTCGATAGCTACATTAGGCAACAGCGTAGGGCTAAGACTTTCTAAAGTTGGGGTGGGGAAAAAACGGCCGTTGACAAAATCGGCCTTTCCTTCGCTTAAGTGAACGATCAATTCCGCACCAAAAACCGGGATTCCTTGATAAACCTGTTTCATCCGCAAATGCTCACGCCCCAAAGCATCTTGATGTTTTTGGCGCAGTACAAATTCTTCGCCGGGGCTATCGATCAACAAGCGACTTTGCCAGGCATTGAGATAGGCGTAGGCCTCCTCCACCGGAGCAAGAATAGTGTTGTTGCTAGTCCTTTTTTCGGCCCAACCACTAATCGCAATTGGACAAGCCTTATCCTCTGCTTGCCAGATTTGGCCGGGCTTAGCGGAAGTACTAGCGGGTAAGGCCAAACCACCGGGCAATGTTTCGTAGGCTGGGGCCTCCGAAAAACGAGGGCCAACCGTAGGAATGGCCGGGGTACGGCGGGAAAGCTTTAGCTCTCCATTCGCTTTGATGCTGGGCGCAGTGGAAGCCGCAGGCAATTGAGGCTTTTGGGCTACAGCCAAGAGAGGGAGTAGGACCAATAAGCCTATCCCTAAAAAAAGGTGTACTAAGGATTTCATGTGTCGTTTATTTTTTACTCGGTTTTGGTTGAACCAATTCCTGTAAAGATTTATAGAGGTCTTTAGCTTCTTCTTTCAAACCTTGAGCAGCTCCGCCCCACACAATTCGATGAACGCCCGACTCGTCTTTATATTCGAGGAAATAAGACATATTATCCGGTTCATCATAAGTTACTGTTCCTAGCTCATGGCTTTGATAATTAGCAAATATTTGCTTGGCCATTTTGCGTTTGACCTTAGTCAATTCGTTGTACTTCCCTTCTCCCGCTCTTTTAAATAATTGTCCATTTTCCAGCAAAGTGTAAAAGGTATAGGAACCAGCAATCCCACCACCGCTCCCAAAGGTGATCTGATCATCGGGAAAATCGGTCGGAGTGTAGCTGGTACTTTTACAAGCCCCTAATAACAGGGCGATAGCCAACAAGAAAGTAAGACAATATTTCATTATAGCAGGTTTGGTTTTATGCTAAGTTAAGCCAAGTTGTGATTAATGTCATCAAATCAGTTAGATTTTCAGACAGGTCCTTCTCCCCTATACTGACGCTTTGCAGAAGAAGAAGTAACTTTGTGGAGTGAGTCCAAAAATATTAATTATCCGTTTTAGCTCTATCGGCGACATTGTACTGACCAGTCCAATCATACGTTGTCTAAAGCTCCAGCTTGGAGCGGAGGTACATTTTTTAACGAAAAAATCTTTCGCCAGCCAGCTCCAATCCAATCCTCACTTAAGCAAAGTCTTTGCCATCGATAAGCGGATTGAAGAGGTTTTACCCGCCCTGAGAGCAGAAAATTACGACTATCTCGTCGATTTACACAAAAACCTTCGCAGTTACCGCTTGAGTTGGGCCTTGGGCAAAAAGACCTATCGTTTTGATAAATTGAATAGGGAAAAGTGGTTGTTGGTCAATCTTGGCATCAATCGACTGCCGGAGCAGCATATCGTCGACCGTTATTTTGCGGGAGTGGCTGCTTTGGGGGTGAAAAATGACGGGGAAGGCTTGGACTATTTTATTCCTCCAGCGGATGAGCTTGACTTGGCCGCTTTCTTTAGGGAGCAAGGGCGGAAGGATTGGGAAAAAGGGTATCTGGCCTTGGTAATTGGAGCCACCTACGCCACCAAACGCCTGCCCACCGATCGACTGATCGATCTGGCCCAGCGCATCTCCTACCCCATGGTAATCCTAGGCGGACCCGACGATGTCGCCGCGGGCCAAGCCATCGCCCAGGCCCTGGGCAAGCGAGTCCTCGATACTACGGGCCAATTAAAACTCAACCAATCAGCTTCTCTCGTACGCCAGTCTGATCTCGTCATCAGCCACGACACTGGCCTGATGCATATGGCCGCCGCCTTACGCCGGCCCATCATCAGCATTTGGGGGAATACCATTCCCGAGTTTGGAATGTATCCATACTACCCACAAAATAGCCCCGACTCCGCGCAATTCGAGGTGTCAGGGCTATCCTGTCGGCCATGTTCAAAAATTGGCTCCGATCAATGTCCTAAGGGGCATTTCCGTTGTATGCAGCAGATCGACTTGGGCGCCATTGCTGAGGTGGTCAAAACTTGGGCAGGCCAATGATTACCAGCCCCGGCCACTCTTTCCACTACTGATTACGCGGCGGCATTTTTTCTCCACATTACCAAATACCAGATTGAGGCTTAAGCCAGCTTGAAAGCTGTGGTAATAGGGTTGAAATTCTTGAGCCAGCAAAATACCAGCCGCATCTTTTTCAAAGTTGACATAGTTGAATTGGTAACCAATCTCCCAGTGTAAATTGGCATAGATTGGCGACGAAATTCCTACGCGAGCGTTATAGCCGATCGTAGGCTCCAGACCTTCATTAGGTACGACATTACCATCCGGTAGAGTGGTAAACAAGGGTTCGCTATCGTAAAAGCCAGCACCAGCGCTAAATACTACTCCAAAGCGGTAAGCGGGCAGAGAAGACAGATTGGCCCGTACAAATAAACCATAATAGCTATTGTCAAACTCTTGACGACCGATGAGGTCGCCGGTAGCTTCGTCAAAAAATTCGAACTCCGGCTTAGTCAAATCGCGGTTGTATTCCACGCCCAATTGGACGTGTTCAAAGCCTCCTGCCACTCGGGCTCGAATGGGTACAAAACCAACTCCTTCTGAGTAGGTGGCACCTTCGTAAGCGGTGATATTGTAGCCAGAGGAAATTTCAAAAAACAATTGCTGAGCGGGGAGGCTCATTCCCATACAGCACCAAACCAAAAGTAATAGTAGTTTTTTCATGGTTAATCTTCTTTTCTTCATCAATGATAAATAAACACTCTACCAAAAGCAGTGGACTAACTACTTTTGGTCGAAGAATCCGACTTATACTGTTGCGAGGAGATTGTTTGCGATGCTTTCTGTTGGAAAAGCAATTAAAGATAACTCAAGTTGCGATGAATGAGGGTAAATAAGGCGGATTTTACCAAAAAATCTTTTTTGTGGTAAATATCCAACGCATTTGGCCTCTTCGCGATGAATCGCAATTTGGATAAAATTTAGTAAAAAGAGGGATAAAATAAAAAGAGGATCGATTCCTTATGAATCAATCCCCTGAAAACACCTAAAATGATATGTCTTTAATTCGAGTGTATTAAAATGATTTTGATTTCACCCAGCCTCTAATTGGCATTGATGACATCGCCGGAGCCGGAGATGCTTACATCGAGGGCGGGGAAGCCACGGTAACTCAAATCACCAGAACCAGTGATCCGAATTTTGAGGTATTCTTCTACCGAAACGTCTACATCGCCAGAACCAGAGATAGCAACTTCTCCAGTATTTGTCACTAAGTCGAAAGCGTTATAATCGCCAGAACCGGAGATTTTTAGGTAAAATTCATCGGCAGCGCCTTCTAGTCTGATACGACCGGAGCCCGAGATTTTAGAATTGAGGTAATCGACATCTAGGGCCAGATCTAAATCACCGGAGCCCGATACGCGCAGCTCGATGTCCTCACCGCTAAATTCGTTTTCTCCCACCACATTTCCAGAACCAGAGACTTTTACCGCTCGGATATCCGGGATGGTGATGAATACTTTAAAGTCGTCCGTATTTCGCGTACAACGATCAAATTCGATATCCCAAGTATCATTTTGTACGTCTAATTCGAGTAGGTCAATCAAATTGCCTTGGCCTTCCACCGTAACGCTTTGGTCGGGGCCTTGCCTGAGGTAAACATCGATGTCAGTCGATAAATGGATAGCATCGAAAAAAGGGAGATCAAGGGTTTCGGTAATCACTTCGCCTTCTCCACGTTCGCAGCGGAATACCCCTCCATCATCATCGTCGCTGAAATAACAGCCACTCATACTGATTACCATAAAGCCTAGGAGGAAAGCCCAATTGAGATTCTTGTTCATTTTCTTTTACTTTTTAAGTTGTGAGATTGTTTTTTGGTTAATAGTTGATCTCGAAACTCTAAAATTTTATTTTTTATGTTAACTCGCTCTCCACTAGGATTTTTCCACAAGGGAGCAAAAAACAGTTGATTACTTTTTATCTTTTCCACATTTTCTCCAAGGGCGACCAAAGCCACCAATACGGAGCGTCAAAGTACCCGTCACTCCACTTACGTCAGCATTGCTGATACCAGATATTGTGTTGTTGACTCCATTGACTTGACGGTATCCCCCCGTAGCAGCCAGACGCAACCAGCGGAAGAGGTTGATTTCTGCACCGATTTCGGGTGTGACTACAAAGACACGGTCGGCATTTTCGATACCGGAGGAATCAAAGGTCGTATTGACTAATCCCCATCCACCTTTGACGCTGGTAAAAAGGTGGATCAAGCTGTGGGAAGGCCAAGTATATCCCAGCCACAAACCAGAGTGTGCCAAATCAACTTCTAAAGACTCTGCTTCATCTTCGATCAAGGCATCAATATCAACGGCGGCGAGGCCATAGCCTCCAATAAAAAATCCATCGATGACCAAACCCAGTCCGAGTCCTGAGGAGCTTCGAACTTCATCATCAAAAGAGCTGTACTCGATCAGTGGGCTTACAAAAAAACCAGCCGAACGCGAACGGTTAAAAAGGGTTTGCTCCTGAGCAAAAGTTTCGGTAATACCGATGAGTAACAACAAGGCGACAAAAAATAAATTTTTCATTTTCTTTCTTTTTTCAAATTGATTAGGCAAAGCAGTGGCTTACTCTACAGATTGATAATCTGGAGTCCATTAGCGCTCTACCGCTAATTGTTGAATAGTTTTTTTATTTAAAATTTAAAATCGCAATCCGAACTTATAGCCAATCCAACCTTGGATTTTTTGTGGGTTAGAGGCTAGTCGGGTCTTTTCGTAGAAATTGGACGCTCGGAGCAGTTGAGAATCAAATTCCTGGGTATCAGAATTGAATTTTTGTGTATAAAAAAGATTGATCGTCGGTCCGGCAAATAAGCTAAGCCGACGGAATATTTGCCAATTCATGAGGAGTCGAAATTGGTGTAGCTGATTAAGTTGGCTACTCCATCGTTCTCCTTCGTTGATGATTTGAGTAAACAATTCTACTTGCCAACTCACTTTACAGTCCTCTCGAATCGAAGTTCCAATGCCATATCCCAAGCCCCAAGTAGGGGTATTTGACCAGAGGTCAGAAAATTGAGTGTCATTGAGCAAACCTACTTCGACGATATTATAAAAATGCCGCGTTCCAAATTGTACGCCAATACTCCAACGCATACTCTCGCTACTACTAAGCTCCAGATGATTCCGGCCGTGGCGAACAAAGTTGAGCAATCCGATGGAAGCTCCGCTGATAGTATCTGCAAAATTAATCAGACCAATTTGTACTCCTTTCACCTCCCGGGCCACATTCACCCCCGCCATTTGGAAATGTTTTACATCACGAGCGGAATTGAACAAAGGGCTAAATTGTACTTTCTGATCACCTTCTGCAATATTAAACAGACCCGCGACCTGAAAACTGGCGGCAGCTCCGGCATAGTTGTAAAGGCCAGCAAATTGAGTCCCTTTAACTTCACCTTCGGTCTTATTGCGCAGTCCGGCTAATTGCCAACCCACTACATTTCCCGCTACCTGATTACTCATCGCGGCGGCTTGAAAACCGACCAAATCTCCTTCGTAGAGGCGATTTGAAACTCCGGCAATTTGTCCACCTCTGGCACTAGCGGCAATATTGGAAATTCCAGCAATTTGAACTCCGACCTTGGCTCTTTTGCCCGGTCTTAAAGAAGGCCCTGCCAAATCTCCTTTGGCCACATTGGCCAGTCCGGCGATCTGCAGACCATTTACATCACCTTCGATAATATTTACCAAGCCTCCAATCTCCACCCCGTTGACACCGCCATTGCGGCCCCATAAGGCATTGACCGAAACTTTATTCGTAATCTCATCGCTCCGCCCCAAGTTAGTCCCCAAATCGGGGATCACTGAAAATTGTCCCCAGCGGGTGTAGCCATCTTTGGCTTCGTATTCCTGTGGATGAACGAGCAGAATTTGTTCGTCCGGTTGGGGAAAATCCTCTGGCCATTCGACGGGTTCGAGTGTTGGCGTACGCAACATAGGCGTAGGGCGAATCTCGGCTCGGCGAACGCTTGGCGGAATTGGCGTCGTACTTGTCAAAACAGGGGCCGTGGTGGTGGGCCCTGGTTTAATATCCAGGGAGCCCGTAAGGCCCGAATCCGGTTGCGTTTGCCGGATCTTTTTCTTAGGGTCTCGTTTTAATACGATTTGTGACCCAATGGCCAGATAACGAATCTGAGTTGGAGCAAAGAGTTCATCTAGTGCATCTTTAAGTGGTTCATTCTGCACATCCAGACTCATTCTTTTGCCAACGGGAATAAAATCCCTACTGTAAGAAAACCGAACATCGTAGCGTTTACTGATGTCTTTAAGGACCTTACCCAGACGCGCCTGCTGATAGGATAAGCTGACGCGCTTGTCCAATCCTGCACTTTGGGCATGCCCACTCGTAGCCCAGGCCAATAGACAGAGTAAGACGAACCAATGGGTTTTCATTTTACGACAATTTAATCACAGCCTTCTCCTTCTAAGAGGTATCGATTTCCTTGCTGACTAAGCTCCGAATTGATCGTCGCAGTAATAATTTGCAGCATATCATCGAGTTGGGGCTGGTGGTAACTACCTTCCAGGCGGCAATTGAGCAATTTCGGATTGGCGGCTTCGATTTTTACATCAAAGTATCTTTCGAGGCTTTCAATCACTTCGCTCAAAGGGGTGTCTTTGTAAACCAACATTTTAGTTTTCCAGGAATCGGCGTTCACTTTAGGTGCTTCCACCTTAGTCACGTTTTTCTCAACTTTATCGTAGTTACCAGTTTTACCAGCATCTAGAACAATTGCTTCCTGGGGTTTTTCGGCTTCCACCAGAGCTACTTTTCCGCGGACTACGGTCACCTCAACCTTATCTTCCGTCGGATAGGCCCGCACATTAAATGCGGTGCCCAGTACCACCGTTTTGGCTTCTCCACTAATGATTTCAAAGGGGTTTTCTTCCATCCGGGCAATATCGAAGTAAGCTTCTCCTACTAGATTTACCTGGCGTTCTGTAAATTCTTGGTCATAGCGCAATTCACTATCCTCGTTGAGCCATACCTGGCTACCATCGGGCAATAGTAATTCGCGCACCTCCCCCGTTTTAGTTTGCACCAAGGTCATTGGTGTTATTAAGGGGTCCGGTTGGGGATTCCAAAGCCACCAGGCGGCTAGTGCTGCCACTAGCAGGACGGCGGCGATGCGTCCCAAGTGCCGATAAATAGGTATCCGTCGGACGGGCCGTGGGGCCTCCTCCGCGGGTAGGTCTAGGCGGCTTTCCACCTTTTCCCATCCCATCGTCACGTTTGCCTCATGTTGTGGGGCTTCATACTGCTCCGAAAGCTTCCACAACTGTTGGGCATCCTCCCATAGCGAGCGGTTCTCCGTAGACTCGTTTGCCCAGCGAAGTAGATCCTCTTGCTCATTTTCCGGCAAATTACCGGAGAGGTATCGTGCGATCTTATCTATTTGATCGGACTCTTTCATTATTACCTATTTCTATTGACATGATGTCGGGAAGGAGCCTCCCCCCCTATCTCTTTGGCAATTTTTTATTTTTTTTAATTTTTTTCTTCAAAAAGGTGTACAAAACAGCAGCAGCCACCACCATAGGGAGAGGTGCCGTTGGAGTGAAACACGTAGTATTTTCAGGGCTTTGCCCATTTGATGTTCGACAGTTTTGATAGAAATTTCGAGTTTTTCGGAAATTTCGCGATAACTCAATTGTTCGAAGCGGCTGAGTTGGAAAATGGTCCGGCAACGCGGGGGTAATTGGTCGATGGCGGCAGAAACTTGCTCTCTCAGTTCTTGTTGGATTAGGATTTCTTCGCCATCGCGGGAGTCATAGGCAGAAGGAATGGGTTGTTCGGCGATGATTTGGGCTTTGTCTTCCCGGCGTTTGACTTTACGAAGAAAACTGAGGGCTTCATTGATGGCCATTCGGTGGAGATAGGCTCCGAAAGAAGTAGTAATATCTAGGGTATCTCGCTTTTGCCAGAGTCGGATAAAGACTTCTTGGGCCAGGTCTTCCGCTTGATTACGGTCAGAAATAAAACGAAGGATGGTACGACAAACCTCTTGGTAGTGGCGTTGAAACAGGCTTTGCAGGGCTGATTTATCATTAGCCCGAAGTCCTTGCAAAATCTTTTCCGTCGCTTGTTCTGACATGGTTTTGGTACAGCTCAGCTGAGGGGAACTGCTTTCATTTTGATTTTCGGAACAATATTAAGCTTTCGTCCGCAAATTTCAATCTTGCTTCGACGATTTCACAAAACTTTAAGGAGAAGGAGCATTAAAATCCGACAAAGCGAAGGTATAAAGCTCTGTTCAAAGCCAAATTTACTCCCTTTTGCTCAATCCCGAAACGCTAAACATCCCTTAAGAGCCATCAGGGAGCGAGGAAAATAGCCAATCAATAATTTTTTACCGTCATATATTATACCTAATTTTGCAAGGTCTCGGGCCTATTTAATTTACGTAGAGCCCTAGCAATCAAGGTACAAACGTATTATGCGAAACACTATTTGGCGGATTCTCCCAATGGAGAAGACTACTCAGGGCATGGTCCCGGGAAGTTCGCCTACTATTGAAAAAGACTAAAATGGCCAAGAAAAAGGGAAATAAGCGACAGCTCTCGTTGTGGATGGATCTGAATGATGAACGTATCCCCAAGATCGGAGGACTGTTGTGCCTATTCCTAGCCCTTTATCTCTTTATCGCCTTTACTTCCCACCTCTTCACCTGGGAAATCGACCAAAGTGTATTCACCCCCTTTTCCTGGAAAACCCTGTTTCACCCAGACCTCCAAGTAGCCAATTGGCTCGGTCGACTGGGCGCAGCGATCTCCAATATGTTTTTCTTTTGGGGTTTTGGATTCCCCTCCTACATCTTTGTTTTCCTACTTACCATCTATGGCGTAGGACTCATCAACCGCGCGCCGCTGAGCCGTTATATGCCGACCTTGCGTTACTCGCTCCTGCTGATGTTGTTTTTCTCCATCTTCCTAGAGTTTGTATTTCGCGATAATAGCTTCCCCTGGGGAGGTGCTTTTGGTGATTTTGCTTGTAATTGGCTGACCAAGTTTGTCGGTAATGTCGGGACTTTTATCCTTTTCCTCCTTTTTATCGCCATCATGGTGATTGTGGTATTTAATCCTAAAACGGAGGAAATGACTTGGGGTAGCGTCGTTTACGAAGTCAAAACCTTCTTCAATAACTTGTGGCAGGGTCAATTTGGTGCTAAAAAACGCCCCAAGCCCAAACGCAATAGCAGTTCTAAAGCCCCCCCCGGACTTCGCCCGGCCAATAAAGCCGCGGATAAACCCGCCGCCGAAACTCAAACGCCCGAAACCCTACGCCCCGAAACGGCAACCATGGAAGTCAACCTTCCCAATAGCAATGCCAATGGCAGTAGCAGTGAAGAGGCAGAAAATGGAGAAGAAGAACCTAACCGAGGAGAGCAATTGTCTTTTAACCTCAATAAGGATGTCAAAGCAGAGAAGGCCACGCCTTTACAGGCCGGGGAATCAGCGCTTGAAATCAATCAAGTAAACGATGATGATGGGGAAAGCAACGCTGGCAATAATCCTCCTATCCTAATTGCAACTGAAAATCAAGAGCATAACGAGCCTTACGATCCTACTTTGGAGCTATCGAGCTACGAACATCCGGTAGTTTCTCTCCTCAATAACTATGATGACCAAAATGTAGAGATTGATCGAGCGGAATTGGAGCAGAAAAAGGATCAGATTATTTCGACCCTGCTCAATTATAAGATTGAGATTACCAAGATCAAGGCGACTATTGGACCGACCGTAACGCTTTACGAGATTGTTCCTGCCGCCGGAGTGCGGATTTCGCGGATCAAAAACTTGGAGGATGATATTGCCTTGAGTCTCTCGGCCTTGGGAATACGGATTATTGCTCCGATTCCCGGTAAGGGAACGATTGGTATTGAGGTGCCGAATAAGAATAAGCAGATGGTGGCGCTTAAGGAGATTTTACTCTCCGATAAGTTTAAACGGGCCAAGATGGATTTGCCCATCGCCCTTGGAAAAACCATTTCTAACGAGGTCTTCGTAGCCGATTTGGCCAAGATGCCTCACTTGCTGATTGCAGGTGCCACCGGACAGGGTAAATCCGTCGGGATCAACGTCATCCTGATGTCTCTGCTTTACAAAAAGCACCCCTCGCAGGTAAAATTTGTATTGATCGACCCTAAAAAAGTAGAACTTTTCCCCTACAGCCGTATTGTGAAGCACTTCCTAGCCTATCTACCGGGCTTGGACGAACCCATTGTAACCGATACCACCAAGGTGGTCCATACCCTCAACTCGCTGATTATCGAGATGGATGATCGTTACAATTTGCTCAAAAAAGCACAGTCGCGGAATATTACGGAGTACAATAAGAAATTTGTTTCTCGCCAGCTCAACCCCAACAATGGGCACCACTTTTTACCCTATATCGTACTGATCATTGATGAGTTTGCGGATTTGATTATGACGGCGGGTAAAGAAATTGAGCTTCCAATCGGTCGTCTGGCGCAGTTGTCGCGGGCGGTAGGTATTCACTTGGTGATTGCTACGCAGCGTCCTTCGGTTAATATCATTACGGGGGTTATCAAAGCCAACTTCCCCGCACGGATTGCTTACCGGGTAACGGCCAAAGTGGATTCCCGGACCATTCTGGATACTGGTGGAGCGGATCGCTTGATCGGTCGAGGAGATATGCTCCTTTCTTTTGGTAGTGATCTGATTCGACTACAATGTGCTTTTGTAGATACGCCGGAGGTAGAAAAAGTAATTGATTTTATTGAACAACAACGGGGCTATCCTACGCCCTATTTCCTTCCCGAATTTACTGGTGATGATGAGCCCGAAGGCCCCGGAGCGATCAGCACCAAAGACTTGGATTCTTCTTTCAAAGACGCCGCCCGCCTGGTGGTTCAAAATCAACATGGTTCCACTTCGATGATTCAGCGACGGCTCAAATTAGGCTATAATCGCGCTGGTCGGATCATGGATCAGCTAGAGGCCTTGGGCATTGTAGGTCCTAGCGAAGGGAGCAAGGCCCGGGAGGTACTCGTCTATGATGAAGTCCAGTTGGAACGATATTTGGATGATATCCTCAATAGGAAATAGGAGGCAAAATTCCGAGCTTAGTTCTCGGAAGAAATTAAACCTAACGGAAAATTTCGTTAGGTTTTTTTTGTTGCCTAATAGCCGATCCGAAAGGTTTAAATAAACTTTAACGGCTAAGGCGCCATAAAATGCCAATTTTACCGGAAATTCGTACGTTTTTTGTGTTATAAAGATAGCGGAAATTTTTAACCGTAGTTACAAAAGCAGAAATACCATGAAAAAGTTAAGCACCTTGGTTCTCCTAGCCCTATGGACAGTGTGTGGAATCGCTCAAAGCAGTGTATCGGTCGAAGAAAATGATCCTGCCGCCAAGGCCATCTTGGATGCCATCAAAAATAAAT
>SPJL01028245.1_pt1 | contig 34240 bp, 42 predicted proteins | sample 3741751 | NCBI WGS metagenome assembly SPJL01 (sample SAMN10925998, study PRJNA522277) | cold seep metagenome | isolation source: Elba SIP-enriched marine methane seep metagenome, extraction at timepoint T3 | place: Italy: coast of Elba, Mediterranean Sea | reverse complement strand
TCGGGGAGGGGCTCCGCGAGCATCAGGTCGTAGTGAAGCCAGCGGCGAACGAAGTTGCGCTGGATGTCCCGATGGCTCTTGCTGTACTCGTACTGCCACAGCGTGAAGAGCTCGGTGGCGGCGATCTGCGCCAGCGACCCCCAGAAGACCGAGATGCGGTCACGGTCCTCAACGAGGTTCCAGAAGTCGGACAGGTAGTTGAAGATGAACGTGAGCTCCGGCGTGCAGCCGCGGGGGAGCGGAGACTCGAGCACGTTCACGATGACCACGCTCGGATCGCTGGAGAGCGCTCCGTCGTTCACCGTCAGGTCGAAGCGGTAGAAGCCCGGCAGGTCGGGGAAGAAGGTCGGGCTGACCGTGGTTGCGCCGCTGATTCCGCGCTGACGCAACACCTTGAACTGCTGCCCCGTGGCGAGCTCGGGCAGGATGGCGCTGCCGATCTGCACGAAGAAGTCAGGTCCGGCGTCGGTGCCCGTTCCGATGATGGTGTGCGCAACGCCGTCCACCAGAAGTACGTCACCGGCGAGGATGGGATCGAGGGGGTCGATGACGCCGAGCGGGTCGTTCGAGAAAAACAGGTCGGTGAAACCCCCGACACCCGCCTTGGTGAAGCCGTCGGAGCCCTCGATGGCGAACTCGCTGCCCAGCGGCGTATCGATGAGCCGCCACTGGTAGGTGACGGGAGCCCCTTCGGGGTCGAAGCTGGCCGAGCCATCGAGCTGAACGATGGAGCAGTTGCGGACGGCCTGGTCGTTCCCGGCGTCAGCGACCGGCTTGAGGTTCGGGATGAGGACGGCCGAGCTCAGGCAGAGCTGGTCGAGCCCGGCGCTAACCGGCTGAAGAGCATCCCCACGGAAGCTGACGAGGGTGCGATCAGTTGCCGGAAAAGCGAGCACGCCGGCGTCGATGACCGGAAGAACCGCCCGAAGCACTTGTCCGGTGATGGGGATGTCCGAAGTCTTGGTGACGAACAAGTAGACGGCGCCGGTGAGTCCGCTCACCGACATACGGAAGGTGATGTATTCACCCTCCGAGATGTAGGCAGCGCTGCCAGGGATGACCTGCGTCGTCGAGTCGACCACGAGGTTGCCGGCCACCTTGTGGACCGAACCGGCGTACATGAGGCCGATCTTCGAAACGAAGAGACCTGCACAAGGACCAGCCGCATCCGTCGTGCCGACGAAGAAGTGTCTGTTGACGATGTCCGTGAAGTCGGTCGGGAGGCTGTTGAACAGCGCTGTCCACTCGAGCGTGAACGTGTTGGGCACCCCCGTTGTGACGATGAGCTCGGCGTCAGTGTCGGGGATGGGCGCGCCGGTGCCGCTCGCCAGGTCGAGGTCGCACGTGATGGCGTTGGGGGCGAACTGGAGCGGGTTCCCATTCGTCGAGACCTGCGGGTCCGACAGAATGTTGAACATGTCGACGCAGTGGGAGAAACAGAAGATGTCGAACGCCGACAGGGCGGTTGAAGGAAGTCCTCCACCGCCGCCGTAGTGCGTCCCGTACCCAGTTCCGTACCCAGGAGTCGTCATCAGCCCAGCTCGTCAGCGTTCACTACACTGCCGGGGATCAGACTACCAATTGGCGTTGGGTCGCCTCCTGAAAAACCTGTACCGGCGAAGTCTGGGTCCGACCCAACATGAATCCACGTGATGTAGTCCATGCCGGGAGTTCTTCCGTCATCGCGTCCGCGCATCTTGAAGCGAGCGGGCTCAGCAGCGGTGCCGAGCGGGCGGAAGCAACCGCTTGAAGGGCTTCTGTTGACGCCGGCGCAGTACTTCGCTCCGCCTTCGGGAAGGTCGATCTCACAGGAGAACGTTCCGCCTGCGGGGTTTGGGTTGATGTCCGCGTCCTCCATGTTCGTGAGGCTGGCTTCGTAGAAGTCTTCGCCCGGCATGATGAAGAAGCGGATGTTGTCGTTGCCGAGGACATCAGGGTGAAGCGGCGTTCCCGAGTTGTACTCCGTCAACGCCCGCGTGGCGTCCCACACCTCACCAACAAGAACCTGCTGCAATGTCATCGCGTGATTGTTGTTGATCTGGTTGGCGCCGTCACGGCCAGGCGTCTGGAAGGGGTCGCTTGTGTTCTTGAACGTGCCGTCGGCAGGGAAGTCATCCTGCAGCACGCTCTTCTCAGCCACGCCGTTCCGATACGAGCTGCACGAAGCAGCCGTAACCGGAATCGATCCGTCGTACGTGAACGTGTACATGTTCCAGCCATCGTTCTCGTCGTTGGTCGTCGTCGAGATCAGGACCCGCTCGGTCGCTCCTAGGTCATCAGTCAGCTGAAAGAGAATCGCACCCGTCCCACTCGACCACGAGCAGTGCCAGCCGCGAAAGGGAGCACCGTTGGGGAACTTACCGATGAGTCCTCCGGACGCACCTGCGGCAAAGCTCTTCGCCCAGAAGTTCACCGTGAACGGTATGCCGGGCCCGATGTTACGCAAACGACGATCAAGCACGCCGTCGGCGATGGAGTAGCGCTCAGTAGCCGAGTTGGGGCGCATGGAGCGGGTAACGATGCCGCCGGGAGCGTCCGCGATCGAATCGGCCGCATCGGTCGTGGAGACCAGCTCGGTCACTGGGGTGTGATTACTTCGGGAGAAGTCATGCCCCTCGCTTCCCGCCGCGCCGTTCGGGATCATGTTCGTGAGACGATTCAAGTTCGTGTCGTAGAGATCCCCCATCGGGTAGAAGGCATCACACCCCGCAGGGAGAAGAATCCGTGGGTCCCCCGGATCACCTCCGTTGTAGAGCGTCGTGACGTTGCCAGCTGAGAGAACGCTGCTGTAGACGAAACAGAAGTCGGCGTAGCCGTTGAACACACGGCTCGTACCGTTGATGCCGGAGATCTGGAAGTCGTTGGCGTTGACGATGCTGGAGCCTACGAGGTCGTCTGCGTTGATCGTCTCAGCTTGAAGAACCCCATCGACGTAGAGGGAGATGTCGCTGGCGTTGTTCCCTCCGGCCGTCCCCTCCCAGGTCATCACGAAGAAGCGCCAACGAAGGTCGTTGAACGTCAAGTTGGTTGAGACATCCGCTTCGTTTGTCAGGGAGTCTCGAAGGATCGCACGAAGGCTCCCTCCGCTATCCATCTGCATCTCGTAGCCGGGGCCGCCAGTCGAACCCTTCGAGATGAGCGTAACCGTAGCGGCGGTGTCGAGGACCAGAAACCACCCACCGATGGAGAAGTCATCCCCAACGTTGAAGCTGTGAACGTTCCCCGCCGTCGCGTACTCGTTGGTGCCGCCGAAGAGGGTGCTGTTCCAAGACCTCGTCCCCACAACCGCCTCCTAGATGATCGCCATCTGGTCGCCGCCGGTCCAAGGAAGCCAGATGTCGTTGACCTTCACAAAGGTACGCGAAGCGTCCTCCGGTGCATGGGAAGCGTCGACAATGACAGTCGGTCCCCACCACTTGTCAACCGCCTCACCGATACGGCCTCGAGCTCCGATCGTTGAACTGAAGATGCCCATCGGGAAGAACGGAAAGCAGGAGCCGGGCTCGAGGTCCTCGGGATAGTTCTGATGGTATGCCAAGAACTCCTCAACGGAGCCGTTGTCTCCAACCGCTTCCATCGTGTAGCGGTAGTTCATGAGAGCGCCGCCGGCGTAACCGCGGGTGAACGCTGTGCCCGACCACTGAGCGAGCTTGGTTATGGTGGCCTGCGGAGCGTTCGCCCCGGTGTTGTACTTGTGCCAAGAGTTGTTGGCGACCCAGGGGTCTGCCCAGTTGGTGGCGGTGTTCGTAGGTTGGTAGACCTCGAAGTAGCCGATGGTGACGGCCGCACTGTACGCCCACATCCGAAGAACCTGCCCATCACTTGACTGGGCCATGTGAAGTCGTGCGGGGTTGGACCCGATGCCGTTGGCATCGATCATGGCTGCTGATCCGCCCGTGTAGCTGTTCTGCTCATCAGCGGCAGTAGGCCGGGCGTTGATGGTCCCGCCGGTGAAGCCGGCTGAGTGCGAGAAGAAGCACTCCCACTGGTTGGCGCCGCCGCCGGGGTTGTCCTCACAACTCCAACACATCTCCAGGTTCGGAGAGACGTTGGGTAGGTTGAAGACGATCCACGAATGCGCTCCGGCAGGTTCTTCGAAGGTGATGTCGCCAGAGTTGAGCCAACGGTCCGTGTTGTCCGCTGTCGTAGCGTCGCTCGAGCTCTTCACCGTCGGCGGGTTGGAGAAGGCTGTCGCCCCGTTCCCGATGAGCTTGTTCTTCAGCTGGAACATGAGCTCTTGTCTGGTGGTGATGCCGACGTGGTTGACGTCGAACTCCCAAGTCTTGGTTGGTGTCGGTGCTGCCATCTTCTACTGCCCAGAAAGGGTTGCGATCTTCACGACACTCCCCACGATGAGGTTGCCGAGCGGGGTCGGGTCTCCGCTTGCGAAGCCTGTACCGGCGAAGTCGGGAGAGCCGGTTGAGGTCCAAACGATGTAGTCCGAGCCTGGAGTTCTTCCGTCGTCCCGACCCCGCATTTTGAATGCGAGGGTGACACCGCCGCCCGAGGTGGGGACCTCCAAGAGGTCCGGCTCGAAGACGTCCAGGACGCTGACCTCACTTGAGCCCGCACCACCAGCACCAACCGGAGAAGTATCCGGCTCGAACTCATCGAGGATGTAGGCTTCTTCCGTCATGCCGTGTAGCTGAGCCTTCCCAACCGGGTGTTGTTGCTCGTCGGCGGAGCCCCACCATCCCAGTTGATCGCCCACTTCCTGGCCGCCTGTGTGGCCGTACCCAAGTAGGCTCTTGAAGCCGCAGCGTTGGTCTGGTTGGCTGTCGAGTTGTAGAGAATGAAGAAGAGCTCGGGGTCGACGTAACCGCACAACGAGGAAACCACCTCCCGCTGAAATACGGTCAGGCGACTACCCTCGAACTCGTTCGGGACGATGAGCTGGTTCGGCTGGTATGCCACATCGTCCTGAGCTGTCGGGGAGAAGTTGATCGACATGCGCGCCACGCCCTCAGAAAGGCGGCCGACAATCCCGCCCTCGAAAGAGGTCCCCCCAGTTGTGCTACCCCAAAGAACCCCCGAACCCGAATCCCACATCAGAGAGCCCGCGTTGTGGGAAATCGCACAGTAAGGTTGGGTGAGCGCCGCCAACCCGGTTCGAGGGGTGTAGCGGCCCAGGTATGAGGCCGTGTACTCGCTGTTGTCCGACACCGACGACAGCGTGAACAACCCGTTCTCGTTGGCCACCCAGTGGTGCCGGGAGAAGCCGGTGGCGTCGTCGGCCCCGACGCGCATCATGTTCTCCTTGTTGGTGTTGTGGTCCCCGAGGGGTGGTCCGGGATTGTTGCTGCGCGGAAAGACGTGAACGGTAGAGCCCCCGGCCGTCCAGACCGGAGTCCCCTTCGTGTCCAGCCCATCGTCGTTGGTCGTGCCGCCCCACGGACTCGTTCCGTCCTCTCGCCACGCCATCTGAATCCCAATGCCGTCGAGGGACGCACTGTCCTGGAGCAGCGCGGGGTTGCCCGGTGAAGCTCCAAAGGAGCCGGCGTCGGCGAACTGAACAAGGATGCCGAAGCGGGCTACACCTTGATCGAACTCGGTGTAGATGAAGGAGTTCTCCCCCAGCGGATTGGTCTGGTCATGGAAGTCCTCACCCGTCCCGCCGTTGTTCGTCTGGGTGGCGACAACGGTCGCGATCCCGTTAGCATCGAGATGCCGCATGAAGCGGAACCAGTTGGTGATCTGTTCTTGGTTCAGCTGAGGCGTATTGATGATGTTGTCACCATGCCTACAATCGAGAAGTCTTCCTACTGACATGAGTCATCCTGTCATCGCGTACACAACGCGAAGGTGAGCGCCGCTGATGGTGACTTCATCGGGCCCAACACCTGCGGCCATCTGGTGCTGTAGCTCGTAGAGCTTGGGAGCTGCGCTGGGCAGATCGGTCGGGATGAGCAGTGTGTCCGACTGCTGCTCGGGGGTGAGGGATGTGCTCGAGAGTGGCGTTGAAACCACCACGGCATCGGTGATGTTGAAGATCCGAACCGTGTGGGCGTTGGCGACGTTGGTCGTCTCCATGATGGCCTCGAAGACGAAGCGCGCGGTCGTCGGGAAGCGGGAGACGTCGAGCTGCTTGGAGGAGACTCGATCGAACCCGCCGGTGTTGCTGGTTGAGTCCGTCCCGCCGAAGAGGTCGATGAAGTCCTCTCGGTTGGTGTTCTCGAGGATGCGCCAGTTGGTGCCGCTGAGCTTCATCACCTTGATGAGCCCACCGTTGGCGAAGATGAAGCGGGTGGAGGTCCCATCCTGGAAGGTCTCACCACCAGGGAGCTCGACCCGAATGTTGTAGGTGAAGGCGTCGCCCTCATTGTCGGCGATGGTGAAGACCTGCCCGTTGCGCGCCCCGGCGGGGAGGTCCACCTGCGAGGCGCTGGCGATGGTGTTCGTGTTGATGAGGTAGACGTCCGCCTCGCGAACGCCCACCGTCACGGGCGTGGCGTTGGCCTCGAGTGTGGCGACATCCCGGTCGGTCTCGAAGTACTTCTCGAAGAGACCAACGACCCGATCGCCAGCCCAGCCGAACGCCTGTCCCGAGAAGTTGAGCTCGTCGTCCTTCAAGCTGACGTCGATGGGCAGGGGCGCGTTCTGGTACGGCGGGACGATGATGCCGCGGAAGTTGGGCACGCCGAAGTTGCGGATGTCCTCGTTCACCACGCCAAAGGTGTCGAAGACCCTCAACCGGATGCGGTAGCAGCCCGTCACGTCGGGGGTGAAGTTGGCTGCGGGGGTGTTGCTCACCGCCGAGGCGAGAACGCCCGGCACGAGCGCGCTCCCCGGTGGAGAGTAGAGGAGCTCGATCTCCCAAGAGGCGACGTCGGTGTTGTCCCCATTGGCGACGTTGCACACGCCGGAAGTGAGATCACCGACAACCGCGCGGCCCGCCACATCGGTGTTGGCCCCCTGCGTGAACTGGAGGCTCGCTACTGCTGCCATTCTGTTACCCTCTCCTCATGCCCGTCTTCAAAGAGATGGACCCCGAGATCGTCCGGCGCGCCATCGAGGGCTACCAAGACGAGCTCGCCCCAGCGCACAAGGCGCAAGAAGCCTTCTACCGCCAATTCCGCTGCCCTCGATGCGAGTGCCAGCTTCAGAAAGAGTTCAACGCCAAGCTGTGCTTTGATGAGGACTCTCTCGTCCCCAAGGCCCACCTGCGCTGCCCCAACTGCAGCTTCCTCCTCGACCCGCACACCAACCTCGTCATCGAGACTGGTAACCCAGCCAAGATCCCCGTCTCGGTCATCCCAATCGTTGGACAGAAGTAGGCTCATGTTGTGTTCCTCTGCACATCGAGCCTGTCGGGGATGAAGGCCGCCAAACGACCGGTGGTGAGTGAGTTCTGCGAACGAGCCGCGTAGATGGTGCGGTCGGGGAAGTGCACGACGGCGATGAGGTCCAGCGGGTTGGTGATGGACGTGGCTCCACGGTCAAGCAAGACCTTCTGAATGTCGCTCGACTCGAGGGCATCGAAGGGGAACAGGTCTCGGATCTGCTGCTCGAGCTCGGGGACGACCACGCTCTCCTGTGAGCCGCCGACGTAGCGCAGGTCGTAGCGGACGAAGTGCGGAATGAGGTGGCGGCTGAGGGGACTCGAACACACCACGCGTTCCACGTCCGAGCTCGCGAAGTTCTGCACCTCCCCGACGACGCCGGCGCGCTCGTAGGTGATGAGGATGTTCTGGTTGGAGATGAGCGTGGCGTTGCCGGGGTCGTCGTCCACGCCGTTCTCGAGAATCGAGCGGGAGAGGGTGAGCCGCGGCAGCTCAGCTTCGGAGAACGACAGGTCCTCGTTGTCGGTGGTGAGCGCGTATCCGTCGGAGCGGAAGCCTGTGACGGTGAACTGCAAGTCGGCATCGATGTTCCACACATCGCCAGAGCCTTCGCTGACGAGCTCGACGTCGAAGAAGTACAGCCCCGCCTCTGCCTGGTTGTCCGCCATCTGCGTCGTGGAGACGCGCTGTACGCCCTGGCGTTCGATGCGGTACGTCTGCTCCGTCACGGGGTCAGAGAACGGTGCGCTGGTGGGGAGCGTGGTGGTGATGGTGACGTTCGTGGTCCCTGGGACCGACAGAATGTCGTAGGTGCCCTGGTGCGGCGAGGCGTTGCTCTGGTCGTCGGTTTCGAAGCTCTGAGCTCCGCCGGTGTCGTTGACGTCACCGAGGATGCCGAGGAAGCTGATGCCGCCCGCGAGCGTGGCCGCGCCCCAAGAGCCCAGAGCCATCGTCTCCGTCGTAGCGATGGAGTTGCCTGCCGACCCCGCCGTCTTCGCGGTTGCAACCATCGAGTCGCCGACACCGGAAGACGCCGTCACCGTCGGATGAAGCGTCGTCGATGCCGCGTACTGCACGCCGGGAACCCCGCCGAGGTTGATGGCGCTGAGGAGGTTGAAGAGGGTTGCGGCGGCCGTGCCTCCGATCAGGACGTTGCCGTCGACGTTGGTCAGAACCGTCTGGAAGGTGTAGGTCTTGGCGTCGATGACCACCGTCTCGGTGTCGTTGGCGTTGCCTGTGAGTGTGAGGAGGCCAGAGGCGAAAGCCGTGTCGAGGGGGCCATTGGCCGTCCCGGCAGCCCGAACCACGAGGTCTCGGTCGGTGACAAAGCGAATGGTGTCAAGCGGCGTGAGCTCGGCGATGGTGTCGCCGGCCGCGGCGTTGATCTGGTCCACCACACCCTGACGCGTGCACTCGTCCTCGTTGAGGCTGACGTCGTCCCTGATGAAGGTGAGCGTCCGGTCAGGCCCACCGTCGAGCGAGAAGATGAAGGTCCGCTGCTCCGAACCGGCGATGGCCACCATCGGATCGGTCAGCACGATGGTGCCGGCGATGGGGTGATTGTCGATGATGAGCTTGTCGCCCGGCAGGATGTTGCTCAGGACGAAGTCTTGGCTGGGCGAGGTGAACGTCGACGTCGAGCCGAAGGCGGACCCATCTGCAGGCTGAGCCCCGTTTGGGAGTGAGGGGATGGCCTGGTAGGTGATGGAGGGGTCGGGGAAGAACAGCAACGTCCCGTCGTTGTCCGTCTCGAGCGAGAAGACAGCCTCGTCGGAGTCGAACTCGATGCTGGTGGGCTCGAGGAAGAAGAGCCGCGCCGAGCCCAAGGACCGAGCGCCGAGCTGCACCCGCCGGCCATCGGCCGGCGAGAACTGTTGGAAGGCCTCCACGATGCTCCCCAACAGGATGGCGCCCTCACCCACCTGCAGCGCCGTCGAGACCCCGAGCGTGGGGTAGAGCGCCGTGAGGTCGAGGTCCACCTGGAAGGGGCCGCCGAAGAAGCCCACGTTGGAGCCATCCAGCACCTGCACGACATCCAGGCCGCTGGTGATGTCGATTGCGGGGTTGAGGTCATCCCAGCCGCCCGCGACGGCCTCGACGGTAGCTGAGCGTACATCGCCCGTGCTCTGCACCTCGTTGGCGCCGTAGAGGCCGGGCAGGGCCGTTCCCCCGACCACGAAGATGGCCTCGCTGGAAGCCGGCCGGACTCCCACGCGCGTCGAGCCGACGGCCACGGCGATGTCGGGGATGGAGGTCAGCGTCTCGATCTGGGTGCTGATCTCGCTGATGACGGTGGCGATGGTGGGACTGCTGCCGGGGAAGGTCACGGTGTTGACCGTCCCGTCGATGAGGAAGTCGAGGGTCTGACCGGCGGTGACGCCAGGGAAGACGCCCGCGGCGGCCTCGATGCTCACCAGGCCCAGGCGCACGTCCACCAGGTCATGCTTGATGCCACGGGCCGGGTTCTGGAAGGCGCGGCTCTGCGCGTCGATGGGGTTCTTGTAGGGGATGTTGGAGCCGATCGGCTGACTCGAGGAGTCGAGGAGCTCGATCTGGCTGATGCGCACCAGCGGGGTGATGACCCCGCCAGCGGCGTTGGGCCGGAAGATGATGTAGTCGAGATCGCTCTGCGACTGCGTCAGCGCCGTGTCGACGATGATCTTGTCGAAAGGCGACACCGGGTCGGCTGTGATGGTGAAGTCGCCGGCGTCCGGGCCGTTGAGGATGCGCAGGACGTCGTTCTCGCTGACACCGAACTCGTTGAAGTCCGTGCCGCCCGTTGTGTCGACAGTGGTGCTGCCCTGAACCGTTCGCAGGTCACTGCCCTCGAGACGCGTCTCCTTGGGCTCGATGAGGTCGATGTCGAGCTCATCGACCAACCGCCACTTGAAGGGCCCCGTGAGAGGCGGGCTCGTAAGTGTTTGATTCAATGTGACAACCGGCGACTGAGAGGTCACCTGAGAGACCAGCTGCACCTGGTAGTTGCCGGCGTCGACACCGGTGAGGATCTGCAGGGTGAAGCCAAAGCGCGCAGCGTTCAGCAATGCATTGAAGGTGTCGTCGCCCTGCTCGTAGTTGCCGTCGAGAACCAGGTCGTCGAGAGTGATCTGGTTGTCTATCCGGGTGAACAGCTGCGTTCCTTCGAGCGTGGGGTCGTCGTCGGTGACGTTCTCGAAGATGACGGTGGCCTCATCGAAGTCTGAGCCGCGCACGTGGACGTCGTAGGTGCCGCCGATGTGGATCTCGTCGTCGGGGATCTCCACCGTGCCGTTGGGGCTGTCGGGGAAGATGATGCCGCCGGGGATGTCGCTGAGGGTCAGCGTCCGCTTCCGCAGCGTCCAGCGCAGGGGCGTGATGGCCGTCTGCCAGCTCTGGGTGCTCGAGCCTGCGCCAAGGAACATGGTCTGCTCCTCGAAGTTGACGTCGGTGGCGCTGATGACCTCGCGGATGGTGAGGTCCTGCGCGAGCACGACCGGGCCGAAGGCGTCCCACACCGTGATGACGTGGCTGGCGTCGTCGCCGATGATGAGTGACTGGAAGTTCGCCTCCGTGGTGCGGAAGCGCCGGGTGAAGCCCTTGCTCTCCCCGTCGGCCACAGCCAACCCCAAGTTGCCGCTGGCGAGGACCGGCCCGAGCCCGCCGCCCTTGACGACGTCGCGCTGCATCTCCGGGTCGTTGAAGCCGACGACGTTGAGTCGGCTGATCTCCGGGAAGTTGTTGAGCAGTTTCGCGGCGATGCCGCGCAGCGTCACGAGCGAGCGCTCGCTGAGCTCCTGGCGCACGCGGTCGATGAACTCCTGCGCGCCCTCCTGGTCCTCCCCGAAGCCGAAGCGGCGGAGGTTCTGCACCCGGACGGCCGCCGGCACGTTGGCGATGGAGACGAGCTCGTTGGGCCCAATGCGGTACTTGCTCCCCGGCGCCTCGGCGATGGCGTTGACGTCGAAGAAGTAGAGGCCCTCGGCCGAGAGGTTGATGACCATCTCGGCCGTCCGGATGCTTTGGATCTCCGACGGGAAGAAGACGAGCCCACCCTTCGAGGTGAAGAAGTTCACCGGGCTGATGGAGACGTTCTGCGGGCTGGAGAAGAAGATGCGCCCGATGCCTCGAGCGAACTCGCCCTTGCGGCGCTCGGAGAAGAAGTTGGCGCCGAGGGCGTCGGCCTCCTGCTCGGTGAGCGTGGAGGGGTCGTTGAAGGACAGGTTGCGCCGAACCCGAACGATCTCGCGGACGATGGGCTCCCACAACAAGCTCGCCGGCTTGTTGAGGAGGTCGGTGATGGCGTCGCCCTCGCGTGTCGCGAGCTCGGGGAAGGCCTGCACCAACCGGTCGTTGATGAAGGTGGTGAGGTCCGAGGTGAAGGGATCGGCGCCCAGCCGGCGCAGCACGGGCTGGATGAGCTGGGTGTCGAACGGCGAACCGACGTTCACGTCCAGGTTCGGATCGAATAGGGACGCACGTTGGCGGAGAAAGGCTTCGATATCGTTGAGCGCCATCTACAGCTCCAGGTTGGCGAGCGCGGCCCGGCCGGCTTGAGAGGTTAGCTCCACCGCAGCGATAATCCCACCGAGCTCTCGGTTGAAGCCTGCCTGGAGGACGCGCGCCGAAAGAAGCCGCTCATCACGAGCGATGCGAGGGTTGCGTCCCTGCGTGGAGATGATCTGCCGTGCCGTTGTGTCCACGGAGATGACGAAGTCACTGATGATGTCGGCGCCCTCATCGACACCGAAGGTCTCGCCGACGTTGATCAGCGCGCCGCCGCCGGTGCGTCGGTTGAAGATGTCGGTGCCGGGGGTGGTGAGCAGCACCTTCAAGAAGAGCTGCACGAGATAGAGAATCCCCCGAACTCTTCCCGGCGTATCGCTGATGCGGAAGCGGATGAGGCTCCTGCTGGTGATGGTGAGGTTCCGGGAAAGAACCGACACCGTCACGATGTTCGGCACGGACTGAAGGATGTCGGGCAGCTGCGCGATGAGCTGCGTGCGGCTGACGATGATGACGTCCGGGCTCGGTATGTCGTTGATGAGGACTTGGTCGACAGAACGGAAGTCGGCCCCGAAGACGGTCAGCGAACGCGGGATCCCCAGCGGGCTGCGCGGTGACAGCCTGATCTGGTTGAGCCTGATTGACTCTTGGGGAAATACGACTTGGAAGTCGAGAGCCATGCGGCCGATTCTATCACGCAGCAACTATACAACTTTTCGTGTGCAGGGCTAGAAAAAAGCCCGTCCGCGTGGGCAGCGAACGGGCCGTTCATCACAACAACAGGGGCGCAAAGCCTGCACCAAGAGTCGCCGTGAGGAGTTTGTCCGTCAAGTTCTTTCTTCTTCTGGAACTCCGTTGGACTTCGAGGTTCTCTTTCTCGGGGGCTTCTTTGGCGAAGGCTGGGTGCCGTGAAGCGTATCAAACGCCATGTCGGCATAGGCCATGAGACGGTCCAACATCTCACGGTTCTGTTCCTCGAGCTTCTTGTTGATCTCCCGCAGCGCAGCGTTCTCGGCGACGAGCTCCTCGTTGCGCTTCACCAACACATCGTGGCCTGCCTCTCGAAGAGTCGGGTTCGTGAAGGGCGAGGGCATAGCGCCTCCAATGATCTGGTCATGCTCAGATGCTCGAGGAGGCGAAACCGCGTAGGCGTGAACGTCCCCGTTCGGATGTTCGTGCACCTCCACCATGAGCTCGGGCGTTACGATCGTACTGTCTCGGCACCGAAAGGCGCTCGACCCGGATGAGAGCTGGAACTTCGCCATGTACTTGTCAACCGACATCGAACCCTCCCAGCTTCTTGATGATGATGTCCACGAGCTGCATGATGCGCTCATCCTTCTTGTTGTTGAGCTCCTCGAGCTCCTTGATGCGCGCCTGCGCCTCCTCGTTGCGTTTGGTCAGAACCTGGATGGAGGCCTTCTTCAAGGAGTCCCGCTCCTCGATTGCCTTGCTCAGGTCTTCTTCCCAGCCACGCTGCTTCTTGTTGACCCAGTCGTCCTGGCCCACAACAGAGAACGTGGTCTTTGGCGGTGGTCCCGCACTGGGCGGGAAAGGTCCGTTGGGCATACTTCAACTCGAAAGTAGTTCTACTCCCCGTGCATAGAGTTCTTGTTCTAACAGCTTCGCCGTCTGCGGGTCCATCATCCCGTCGGGGTCCGGGACTTCATGCAACCTCTCGAAGGTGAGAACGGCATCTCGTGTCTTGTCTCCGTACTGGCCATCAGCGCCCCACGGACCGAGGTCGTAGCCCAGGATGATGAGAGCTTCTTGTACCTCCTGCACATCAAAGAAGAAGTCGTGCCCAGACTCCACACGCCAATTTTCGAGTTCCTTGGCGAAGTCCGGTAGGTCGAGGTTGTAGAGGCGCTCGAGCGGGCCGCGGATGGCGTCGTAGCGATGGGGGTAGATGGAGATCTTCGGCCCGAAGGTGAGCTCCTTCATCACATCGATGAGCCAGTCGTAGGACCACGCCTGATGCTCGCTGGACTTGTGGCCGATCATCAGATGCTTGTTGGCTCGCGTGGGGTTGTTCACCGCGAAGCTGAGATACATCGCCACGAAGGCGCGGGAGATGTCCGTGCCGAGCTCCTCGGCCCGCTTGACGACCTTGGCCGACTCACCGAAGGCGAATAGCCGTAGCTTGGGCACGGTGAAGGCACGCTGGGCCATCTGCGCGTCGGGGTGCTCCCAGATGGAAGCCACAGCCGCCGCCCACTTCTTACCGAGCTCCTTGTCGGCATCGCTCCACGTACCCTTCCGCCCGTTGGACTCGCCGTGCATGAGCTGGCGCTGCTCGACCTCCCGGTCGACCTCTCCACGGTCGTCACGGAAGAAGAAGCGCCAACGGCCCCGGTGGTTCTTCTTGAACTCGGCGTTGCTCGCCTCGAGCGCCGGCTCGAGCTCGTCGATGAAGAAGGTGTTGTAGTCGATGGCCTTCCCGACCATCGCGCTCACCGAGTACTGCGCGCGCTCGATGAACTGGGTGAGGCCAGAGGAGATGACCTGGCCGTCGTACATGTTGATGGCGTCGTACCGGCCACCCTCGGTGGCGGTGATGACGGCCAAGATGCGATCATTGTCGTTGACGGGGCTCGGGAGATTGTAGCGATGCTTCCCCCGGTAGAACGGACCCTCAAAGTGCCTGTACCTGCCCCACTGGATGTCCTGCGCTGTCGCCATGGGCACATGGTACAGGCAAACGATCCATGACCTTGCCCAGGAACGTCATGAGGCGTTGGTGGTCCAGCGCGGCGCTCTGCTCGAGCAGGGTCACGCACGGAGACTCGTAGTCATCCTGAGCCACCCGGTCGAGGATGAGCATGAAGTACGGCGGTACGATCCCGAACCGATTGGAGGCAACCGAAATGGCGCCCTCGATGCACCAAGCGACGGCTCGAGGATCTTCGGGCCGCACGTGGTTGCCGAACTCGTCGGAGGCACTTGCAAAACGGGTCCACTGCTCTGGCACGCTGAGAATCTCGATCGCACGTCGAAGGATGGTGCGGGGGTGCTGCCCACCCATCAGTGCGTTGCAGCGTTCGAAGAACGCGTCGATAGTATTTAGTCGTTCCATCGAGGTTCTTATTCCGGCTCCTCGGCCGTGTTGACATCGGTGTTCTCGTTGGGCTCGAGGAAGAGCTCCGGCGGCGCGGTCTTCAGGAGCTCAACTGCTTTGATGAGCTCGTTCTTGATCCGGTCGGTGCGTTCGAGGAGGTTGGGGCGAAGCTTGCCCTCGGTGTTGCCCTCGATGCGTTCGATCTGCTGGTCGACAGCGTCTTCGAAGGTGAAGGCCGCGAACGTCTGGATGTTCTGGTCCGCCAGCAGCGAGCCGTAGGAGTTGTTGAGAGCCCTACGCTGCCGCAGATGGAGCTGTTGGATCCGTTTCTCTTCGTCCTTCTCGGCCTGCGTCGTCATCCCACCATGAGTCTACCAAGTGCTGCTCGGGGATGGTGGGACGTTCGTCGGGAAGGTCACCGTTCTCGTCGAAGTCGTAGTCGAACTCGGCGAAGGTCTTGAACCAGTTGACGAACCCCCGTTCACACACCTCTGCGCAGAGGGCGTCGCCATCGGCGTCCATCCCGATGTCGTAGATCTTGTGAGCCTCGACCGTCATTCGACCGGGGAAGGTAGCACATCCTCGGCAGCATCCTCAGCCTTGGCCTTCTTGCGCTTCTTCCGCTTGCGCTTCTTCGCTTTCTTCTTGGCCTTGGCCTCCTCGACAGCCTTCGCCTCTTCCTCGGCACGTTTCCGAGCCTGGTACTCGGCTCCCGCCTTGCCGGGCTCCACCCAGCCGCTCCCCCCTGGTTGGCAGCTCATTGCGAAGGCCCGGATGCACTCCTCGATGCTCCGCTTCTTCGCCGCCGCCAGCTTCTCGAGCTTCTCGTACTGGAAGTCCGTGAGCGTGACGGTGAGCTGCTTCATGTCTCTTCGGCCTCAGCCGTGACCAGCTTGTCTTCCGTCGCGCCGGGGCGAGGGGGAATGGCGACCACGACCTTGAAGATGCGCGTGCCTTTCTTCTGAGCCTTGAGCGACGCGTACCGAGCAGGCGTCATGTTCCTCTCGATGTACCGCCGGTCTCCTCCCGGCACTTCGATGAGATGAAACTCTTCGATGTCCATCATCACTTCTTCTTTCTGCGGCGACTCAGGCGCTTGATGATCTGCCGGCGCCGCTTCATGTACCGTTGAATCGTCTTCGGAATCGGAACGTTCACCCAACCACGCTTCAGGCATCGCTTCCCCTTCCTCTTCTTGCAGACGTACTTCTGCCCGCACCACACTCCAGTCTTCTTCTTGTGGTTCCCCTTGTTGTATCCCCCGTGTGACGGCATCCAATGTCGCCACAGGTTGGGTGAGCCCGTCAGCTTCTTGCAGAACTTCCGATTGGCCGTGATGGAGTTGGCCGTCATGCGGATGCTGACGATGGGGTTCTTCAACTGTGCCTTCTTGGCGTCGCACTTGGCCTTGTTGAAGCTCTTGCCCTTCTTGCAGTACGGGTAGAGGAACTGCGGGCAGACCTGCAGCAGCCCGACGCAGCCAATGCTGTTCACCAGGTTGGGGTTGCCGTGCGACTCTCCCTCGATCATCACCACCATCGTGATGGGATCGAAGCGGTGCTTCTTGGCCTGCCTCTGAATCTCCGGCGCCCAGGACTTCGCCGTCCCTTCGCTGACGCCGATGATCTTCAGCGCTGCAACGATGACGTGCAGGCTACGAAACATCGCTGAACCCGTCGAGCGGGTCTTCCTCTGCCGGGGTAGAGCTCAGCGTGCTGACAGCGGCTGCGTGGTCCGACTGAGACGCAGCCGGTAGGAGATGCCTCACCTTGTCGGTGTCATCGATTGTGGCGGTGAGGTGTTCCACCACTTCGGTGTGGTGGTTGCGTACCTTGAGGTGTACACCGCCCCCATCCATCTTGGCGACCTTCTTGGCCTGTTCAGCGTTGAAGTGGGCGCGCTCGGCGCGCAGCAGGCCATGGAACTCCTCGAGCACCGACACCGCCACGTCCTTGTGGATCTTGCAGTACTCGAAGCCCCGCCCCTCGGTGTCGATGATGACGTAGCGGGGAGGCAGGGCAAAGAGCCTGCTGAGGAAGGAGATCTGGTCGAGCCAGCTGAGGCCGGTGATGGGCGAGTTCTCGGTTGCGCGCGCCCCGCAGATAACGCAGGCGGCATGCCCTTCCTTGGTGAGGTGACCGAGCTTGATGCCCTCCTCGATCATCCGCTTTCGTTCGGTCTCCTCCGTCTCCCGCTTCTTCGAGCCACGGGCGAACTTCACGAGGGTGGTGACGAGGAGAATCAGACCAACAAGTCCGAGGATCCCCAACAGAGGAGTCAGCCGGTCGTCAGCCGTTTTCGGGCTTTCCTGGGCCGCTAACAGAAGTAGGTTCATCCTTGGGCTCCGCCTTGTTGATGACGACGGCAGCGGTGAGCTGGATGCCATCGCTGGTCTTGATGTTCCGGAACATGACCTTCGACTCGATGGAGTTCTCTTTGAAGAACCTCTCGGGGTCTCGCACCTTGTTGCGCTTGAGCACGAGAAGGATGAGCTCCTTGTGCATCTCGTCGCTGGTCACCATGTCCAGCAGTGGATAGTCGAGTTCTTTTGCCATGAGTTCCCCTTCTCGTACGACGTACGAAGGTTTGAGGGCAAGAAGTAAGTCAGGCGAGGTCGCGGACTGTTTCGAGAAGAAGAGCGTTTTCTTGTTCCAGCTTCCTCACCCTATTCCGTAGAAGATCCATTCCAACCGTTTGAAGATCCTTGCTCATCTTGTGGCGGGGCGCATTGAGAACGAAACATTCTACGTGACAGACGTCGCCACCCTTCGCGTCTGCGCTCTTCTTCCGCCACATGATGTCCTCCCCAATCTCGTTGCCCTCACCGCAGATGACACAGCCATTGTTGTACCGGCTGACCATCTTGCGCCACACCCCGTTGAAGAAGTGACCGGAAGCCTTGAGCTCCCTCACGGCCTCGATGATGCCTGCTGCGGGTGCGGGCGCAGTGAGGGGGAACTCTACACCGATAGCGTTCAACTCAGCGGCCCCCTTCTTCATCGCCTCCCAAAAGCCGGGAGTGCCGGAGACGGAGGTCTTCACCCCGTTGCCCCGCGCCAAGCCGAGCTCGTAGAGCGCTACGAGGTCAGGCTGCCACGAGAACACCAAGTCGCTGCAGCGAATGGCGGAGCAGCGCAGCTCGTTCTCCTGGAGGCGAACGCCAGGGATGTCGGGGTCTTCAATTCGCTCGACGGGGATGAAGGGCCCCGAGTAGTGGAACTGGCCAAGGATGGCTTTCTTCGAAGGCTCCCAGAACCCGGCGACGACGCGGTCGCAGCGGCCCAGCGTGAGCTGGTAGCGCCAACTGTGAACGTCGTCCCGCCGGTGGGCGCCGGCGAGGTAGATCCTCATGACTTGAATTGGGTGTGCGCTGCCGAGGCGACAGCGCCCATCGCTCCTTCACGCACGTAGTGTCCCGTCTTCTGGTAGTCCATGAATGCTCCGACCATCTCGTGGAAGCGCATCTGACAGAAGCGCATACCGGCGTAGACCTTGATGGGGTGCACCGCCGTCACCTCGAGGGTGTACTGCCCGTCGTAGCCGGGATCGCCGTAGCCGGCCGTGAGGTGGATGACGATGCCGAGGCGGCCGATGGAGCTCTTGCCGTCGAGGACGGGGATGTACTTGGTGGAGCACACGCGCTCGTCGGTGTGCATGAGGTAGAGGATCCCCGGCTGGAGGATCAGTCCCTCCTCCTCGTCGATCTCGTACTCCCGCATCGTCGGGGGCTCCTTCACGTCGAGTACCTTGTTGGTGGCGTAAAGCGTGCGAGGCTCACAGCCGTGGTACTCGTCGACCCAGCGCTCGTAGACGGCGACCTTCTTCCCCAGCCGCAGGTCGACGCTTGCTGGATTCACCAACCCCGGCTCGAAGGGGTCGATGTTGATGTCCTGCCGGTGCACGGCGCTGATGATCTCTGGTCCGGAGAGAATGGCCATCACCATCCGCCTTTCCTTGTTACCGCGGGTCGGAACTCCGCGGGGTTTTGGTGGTTTGGGGGGCTCGCTCGAACGATTACCTGAAAGACGATGGTGGTGCCAAACATGCGGGCCATCTCCGTCTCCACGATGCGGGAGAAGTCCACAGGGCAACCGGTGCGATCGACGGCCTCACCTCTCGGCATCTCGCAGTCGATCACGATGCCCAGGGCGGCGACCTTGGACGACTCTCGGTGGACGTGCACCTTCAGGATCCGGACGTTGTAATCCGGCGCCACCATCTTGATGCGGTGGATGATGCCCTCCTCGAGGTCCTCTTCGTTGAACTTCTTCTGCACGAGGTTCTGGGCTGTCTGGAAAGTGCCCATGATCTCCTGCTTGCTGAAGTCGTCCTCTATCAGGGAGTCGACGATGTCTTCCGCCTTCGACTTGGAGGAGTCCTTGCCCTTGAGGTCGTCGGTGCCTGCCTCCACGAGGAGGGGGCGCGCAGCGTCGAGGAGCGCCTTGACGAGCACGGGATCGAAGGAACGGGTGACTTTTTCCGTGTGAGGCGGAACGGCGAAGAGCTCACCGAGCTCCACGTTCCCGAAGGCTCGAGCGATCTCGACGACGAGCGCCTTGAGGTCGATGTAGTTGGTCTGCAGTTCTCGGAAGCGCGCATCGCCGGACGCCAGGGCCTCGTTGGCCCGCTCGACGCCGAAGTGGACCTCGGATACGTAGTCCACGAGCGCGCGAATCTCCTTGAGACTCCTGGCGCGCGCCACTGTCTTGGGCGCACGCCGCTGGAGCTCTCTCCAGATCTTGTCGGGGGTTGGTGTCTTGCTCATGGCTTTGTGGTGTTTGACGAGCTCCTCCCAGCGCTCGGGGTGCATCAGGATGCTCTCACCCCAGATGCTCCTGTCGTTCCTGTCGTGCCATCGGCTCACCCAGAGCTCTTCATCTGGGCCAGACGCTGGGGCAGGATCTTCTGCTTCAGCATGTCGGGGATCTGGTAGTCGGTCATCCCCACCACGACAGCGCCGTCCTCAGCGGCGCGCTCGGCGATGCCGGCGACGCCCGGCCCACGAAGGATGAAGTGGGCGAGAACCGCGCCCAGTGACAGCGCCAAGCCGAGGGGCTCCCAGCGTACGAGGTCCTCCTCCCGCTCGAACGGGCCCTCCGGGAAGAGGACGGGGCTGTTCGGGGCTAAGCTGATGAAGAGCACGGGCTCCTTCTCGACGGCTCTCGTCTCCACGAGGAAGCCGTAGGCCGGCGCGCCTCCGCCACCGGAGAAGCCCAGCATGTCCACCAGCGTGGGCAGCGCCACGGCCTGGATGAACCGCGCGCCGAGCTCGAGGTCGGCCTTCATGATGAACGGCCGGTTCTCCTTCAGCGCTTCGACGTTCTCAACCTCCACCTTCGGTGTGAGGACCCGAACCTTGTAGTTGAACTCGGTCATTGCTTTCCCAGAATCAGGTGCACGGTCGTGCCGGAGAGCTCGAGCTTGATCTGCTCGGGGGAGTCCGGCTTCACGTGCAGGATGAGGCGCGCAGCCTTCCGCGGTTGCTTCTGCTCGGCGTCTTCGGGCCCGCCCTTGCAGTACGCCACGCGCCAGGTGTCCTGCAGCTTGTCGTACACGCCGCAGTTGTACTCGGGGTAGGCCTCGCTCACGGCGAAGGTCACCCGCCAGGGGTAGGGGCTCTTGCCCTTCTCGATGTTGGCCCAGGCGCCTTCAGTGTCGACGGGAACACCCCAGCGGCCCGCCACGCTACCCAGCGTCTCCACGACCGCCCAGCTTGCCCGCGGCGGGGAAGGGGAGGTACTTGGAGTTGGAGGGGCCGTACTTGGAGAAGTGGGGGCCGTACTTGGAGTTGAGGGGTCGGTAGTTGGAGTCGTCTCGTTGCCGCAGCTGCTACAGCTCGCTGTCGTCAGCACCAAGAACAGCAGGAGGAACCACTTCGTCATCTTTCGTTCTCGCTTTCTCGTGGCGCGCGAGCGCCGCTTCACAGGCTTCCAAGTGTACAGCGGCTGCCTCGTACTTCTCGCGCGCTGTCTTGAGCTTGGCCTTCATGTCGTTGATGTAGAGGTGGTCGTGCGGCATCCGATTGCGAGACATCACCGTGTTGGGCTTGTTCGCATCGACCGCTGCCTGCGCTGACTCGCGCAGGGTGTTGACGAAGGCGTCGAAGGGCTGCCAGGCCACCGTGGCGTTGGGCAGCCCCGACCGATCAGAGGGTCTTCCCGCCATGACGCTTCGGCCTCGTCTCGTTGTAATTCATCTTGATCTCGACGGCGCGCGCCAGGTCGATGTTGAACCACCCAGCGAAGTCGAAGATGCGGATGATGACGTCGGCGAGCTCGATGGGGATACCCTCCGGCTTGAGCTCCTCCGGCGTGTGCTGGTAGGGACGCAGGTCGGTGACGACCGTGCGCTCTCCGTTCAGCTTCTTCACCGTGTAGTAGATCTCGCGCGGGTCCTTCCCCACGCGTACTTCCTCGAGCGTCTCGGCGAGCTCGCTCACCATGAGCATGAGCTTGCCGCCGATGATGTCGGGAAGGAACGTCTTGAAGAGTTCGGGGTCCTTGGCCTCGAGCTCGTCGTAACGGTCCCACCAGCCCTTCTCGTGAGCGGTCTTGAAACACTTCTCGATGATCTGTCTCATCTCATCAGGTCCTTTGCTTTGTTGATGAGCTCGAGCACGTCTTGGTGCTCGGCTACTCCATCGTTCCACTCAGCGATGAGCTGAGCTTTCTTGGTGGCTCGATTCGGCTCACCGTCGTCTTGGTACTCCGGAGGGAGTGACCAGTACAGCGCGTCGAGTGCGTCGAGGCAGGTATCGTTCTTGGCCTTGTGGGAGGTGTAGCGGAGTGCTCCGACCAAGCAGAACTTCACGGCGCTCTCGTCGAGGGGCATTACTTCTTTCCCCCCACCGTCCCGAGCCTCGGCGCCCTGCGTCCAGTAGTGCGGGGGGAAGATGAGATCGTGTGCTGCGCACAGCGTGTTCAGGACACGGTCTCGGTTTTCTTTTGGGGGTTTGGTGTAGCTCATGGGTCCGGCTCCCTTATCCCTCACACCCGCGAACGATTGCACGGCTAAAAAGAAGACTCACCGAGATGAGTCTTCTTGCGTTTAGCCGCGCCCTGAAAAAGCCATGACCCGCGCCAGCGGACCTAGCCCCAACGAAGGAGGACGCACCCTACCGAACCATGCCTGCCGGGCCGAGCCTTAGCTAGCCACGCTCCACACAATGAGACCGTGCCGTACCTGCTAAGCCTTGCCGAGGAGTGAAGTGTACTTCCACACCAAACCCCGCACCGCCTTACCTGCCGCGCCATGGAACGCCGTTCCAACCCGTACCAGGACAAACCTAGCCTGCCGGACCACTCCAAAGCTTACCCAAAAGAACGTTGCCTAATCCTGTCTGCCCGACCGGGCGTCACGAAACCAATAGAAGGAAAACCAAACCTTGCCTGCCGCGCCTTACCACCGCCTAGCCTTTCCCCTTCCCGACGCACCTTGCCTGCCCGACCTTGCCTTGTGGTGCCGGGGTCGAAAGAGCCAAGTCAAGCCGGACCTGCCGAGCCTTGCCCGCAAAGTGCCTTGTAATTCCCAAACGCGCCCCGCCTTACCAAGCCTGCCTAGCCTCGCCGTGATTGGCGTTGCCTTGCCTTGGGGAGTCCAGCCCCGAGATGCCTTGCCTGCCGAACCACGTCGAAGCATGTGGTGCCGCGCCGGACCGCGTTCTGCCTTACCAAGCCTGCCCCGGCTGAGCCTGTTCTGCCCTCCGAAACAAGAGGTGCCCCACGTTGCCATGCCTGCCACACCTTGCCTGACCGGAAGAGAATCCACCGAGACATGAAGTACCCGACGTTGCCCTGCCTGCCCAACCGGGCGTTGCCGCACCCACGTCGCCCTGCCTCAACGAACAGAACCGAGCCAAACCTGCCCAACCCTTCCGCGAGGGGCCCAACGCTGCCCTTCGGACCGAGCCTTACCACGCCTGCCGCGCCTAGCGGTGCCGAGCCTGGGATCACCCAGAGCAACCGAACCTTGCCTGCCGAGCCCTGCCTTGAAGCGCCTAGCTCTGCCAAACCACACGTCACCCTGCCTGCCCTGCCGAGCGGAGAGTTGCCTTTCCGGACCATGCCACGCAACGAGAAGACAAGCCCAGCCTGCCCAGCCCCGTTGTCTTACCCGAACAAGCTCTGCCAAGCCTGCCCCACCGGACCCAAAAACGAATCAACCTTGGGAGAAACACGTCACACCATGCGGAACCTAGCCGTGCCTGCCCAACCTAGCCTTGCCGAACCACAACGCGAAGGACCTTGGGCCGAGTTGCCTTGCCTGTCTAAAAGGAGGCCGGGAGAAGAACCCCCGGCCTCAAGTTATTCCGCAGCCTCTTCGAGAACATCTGACAAGTAGCTGTCGAGCGTGGCGCGCAGGCCCTCCGGCAGCGCCTTCATGTGCGCCGGCGAGTTCTGCTTCATCGCCACGAGATGCTCGAGCTTCTTCACGGCGTTCGACACAATCTTCACCTGCAGCGAGTAGGCGCTGGCGAAGAGCGGGTCGCTCGCCATCACGTCGTCGGTCATCACCCGGCTGCGCACCGGCGCCACGCCGTGACCTCGGCGGTTCTTGCAGGTCACGAACTGCGGTCTCGGCGCAGCTCTGGAGCCCAGCTCGACGCTCACCGTCGCGACGCGAATCGACCGAATCATCGTACCGATCTGCGACCGCCAGTACTGCCGCTGCGCCTCGTCCTTGTCCTGCTCGAGATACGGGGTGAGCTCGGGGCAGGTGCCCGACTCGTACTCATCGAGGACCAGGTCCTTGTCGAGCGACCGGATGCCGTCGACAGCGTTCTCCGTTGCGATGCGCTCGAGCACCCCGCCGATGATGGCGGCGTCTTCATCGGTGAACCCGGAGTTCTTCGCAGCGGTGTAGCGGAACGAGACCTTCGGCGCCTTCTTCCGCGAAGACCTCTTCGAGGCCTTCTTCTTGGCTGCGCTCATGCGCTAGCACCTGCTCCGTTGGCTTTGCGCTTCCGCGTGCGGCGTTGCACAGCCTTCATCGGCGGGGCCTTCTTGGCGACCTTGTCCTTCTCGTCCTCGGGCAGGGCGTTGAAGGCACGCAGGTACTGCGGCGGGATGTCGGGCTGCTCCTCGGGGATCGCGCACTCCTTGAGGATGCGCTTGATCTCCTTCTCCTCGTCGCCGTCGAAGAACTCGATGTCGAAGCAGCCGAAGTCCCCGCCCTTCTCACAGCGGAAGTCGCAGAGACCGATGGCGGAGCCGGCGCCGGTGAGGGCCGAGACCACCTTGTCGACGCTGAGCGTCTGGGGGAACTGCAGGACGACGTCGGCGTACCAGCCCTCGGGGACGACGGCACGAGCTCGAACGTCGGGGGTCTTGCTCTGGCCGGAGGTGCGGACGATGCCCACGTTCATCTCCATCTCGGTGCCCTTCGCCAAGCGGATGGGCGTGGTGTAGCCGAGCACGCGCAGGTAACGCTTGAGGTCGACCTTGCTGACGACCTTGCCGGTGGTGATGGCGCCTTCGACGACGGAGGCCTTGATGATGCGGCAGGGCAGCGCGAGCTCCCCTTCGACGTTGCGATACCACGAGGCCTCGTAGTCCTTGGTCAGGTCCTTGGCCTGCCGAGGCATATCGATGCCGACCATCTTGCCGAGCATCTGCAGCAAGGCCTTCTGGCTCCACCGGTGCATGAGCAGCGGCGTCTCGCCGCGGAGCCGAACGGGAAGTCGGGTGAGCTGCGAACGCTGCTTGCGGAGAGCTTGTGCTGCCAACAGACTTACGGATTTTTCTTTCGCCATTGTTCTTGTGTCCTTCAGGGTTTTTAGAGTTTCGAGGAGCCGTGCTCCTTCAACGTTCTTGTTCCCGAAAAGACTGAACAATTGCAGGGGTAAAAGAAGCTCGCCCCCATGAAGGGGACCGTCACAGGAGAGCTCACCGGAAGCACATGGCGCAGAGCGCAGGACTTCCGGTTTGCGTTGAGCGGGTTGGGACGTGCACTTCCCCGAGCCAACACCCTGGCCCGTTCACCCCACCGCCGAAGCGGGTCTCTCTAGTGTGAGTTGACGGCCCCCTGCATAGGGGCGAGCAGTTCTACTTTCCTCGGGCCCACGCCACGACCTCATCGAGGTCTGCTGTGAGGCGATCGGCCATCTTGATGGTTTCGACTTGCATCAGCACTCTTCCTTTCTGCAGTACATGAAGTCTTCTCGACAGCGTTGGTAGCAGCGCGCGTGCTCCACAGAGCTTACGTTGGGGCAACGCAGCTCACAACGCCTTCTTTTGGCAGCGCACTTGTTCTCACACTCGAAGTAATCCGAAGGCAAGAAAAGAAGGGCAAGAAGTAGGAACTTCACCAAGTATTGGACTCCTTGGAGTTGTCGGGACATTCCCGGCCTCGATATTCACCGTACTCCTTGGCGAGCTTCTCTTGCGCCTCCTTGAGGATCTCCCAGTTGTACCCGTGGCCCGGACGCTCCACAACAGACACAAAGGGGACTTCCTTGCCTGCACTGGTCCTTGTTCTGACTTCCGCCACTTCACAGAGACCGCCGAGGAAGTCATCCCTACCGCGGCTGAGGTAGTAAGCGCTCTGAACGTAGATGTCTTCCCCGACCTCGGGCACGCCCGCGCCATTCCAGCGCCGGCGCTTCTTGTTCTTCTTCTCGATGCCATCGACGACGTCCCACAGCTTCGTTGATGGTCGGGTGTTCCACTTGGAGCGGGAGCCCTGAGCCTTCCACGCCTGTGCGGCGGCGAAGAGTTCAGCAGCTTGTTCTTCTGTCAGTTTCTTCATCCCCAACGCGAGCCTCCTCTCAAGCTCTGGCTTCCCCAGCACCACACCTTGTTGATGTTGGGGCATCTCGGAAAGACGTTCCCGCCGTAGGAGAAGAAGATGTCGATGAGTGCTGCGTCAGCTGTCATCTCGGGGATGAGCTTGAACGCATTGCCCACGACAACCTCGACCTCACACTCGAGGTGCGGCTTGATGGCCGGCAGGATCCAGTCGACCAGCTGCTGGCTGATCTCCACGAGCACGAGCTCCTTCACCTGTTTGCGTCGGGAGACTTCGATGAGCTGATGGCCGAGCCCCAGCCCTGCCACGATGGTGCGCCCCTTGGCGAAACGCACGCCGGGTCGAAGCGTGAGGAGCTCCATGGGTGTCGTCGACATCCACGGCGAGCGCTCCCACTCCGAGCTGTTCCCGTACGTGATCTTGCGGTGCAGGGCGGGGATGAGCACGGGGCCGTCAAAGACAACGGTCCCTCGCTGCCGCCCATACGCCGTGCTGAGCTCGGTGAAGGCGCTCAAACGCTTCTCGCAGTAGGCCCACTCCCCGTCAGGGGAGATGACCAGCTGACTCTTCTTGGCCTCTCGGATGTCAGGGCCTTCGAGGGGCTTGACCTTGAAGAGGCGACGGACCGGGTAGGTGTCGGCCTTGAACTCGAGCTCGGGCTCGAACTTCACCTGCGAGTCCCAGTCGACCGCCTTCTTGGCTCGTTGCTTGAGCTGCTTCTTTCTGCGTGCAGCATCAGCCTTGCGCTTCGCCGGTGAGCGGAAGTCGAGGAAGTCAGGCAGCCCCCACATACCTGTCTCCTCTTCGGTGTTTTCGCCCAGTGCTGCGCTGGGTCATGTAGTCATCGCTGGCTTCGTTGAGGTTCTCCACGCGGTCGCCGGAAACGGCGAAGCATGGAAGGTCCAGGTGGGCCGCATCGTGGTGGATGTGGCAACCGTCTCGATAGGGCAGATCGAGGCGCCCTCGAAACACCCGCGGCCACTCGGTGTTACTGCTGCTTGTGGTCGTGCGTCCCAGCGGGATCTCTTTGAGCCCGTCCACAAGATGCTGGCAGACCAAGTAGTAGTCCCACTGCACGTCCCCCGTCCAGGACCCGTCATCCCACAAGAGCTTGCGGCAGCGGATCTCGAGGCGGGGGACGGGGAGCTCCTCGATGTCGTCCTCCATTTTCCTTGGGATGGCCCAACCCCAACGTGAGCCGTCCAGCGACTGACGGAGCTCGTGGTTCTTCGCCTTGAGCTTCTTGATCTTGGCGTCTTTCTTCTCAAGCAACTTGGTCAGCTGCTTGATGGTCTTCTCTTCGCTCATGTTCTTCCCTCGCGTCGTTGATGCGTGCCCACGGGTTCGGTAGCGGCCCCACCGCGTAGAGTCGCCAGTAGGGGGACTTCATCGTGTCGGGGAGCTTCACCAGCGTCACCCCGAGCTCGAGCGCACACAGCGCCGCTTCGAGGTCGCAGAAGTCCGGGTCCTCGTCCTGGTAGTCGTCGTCCTTCTGCACATCGAGCAGAGGGAGCTCGGTGAAGCGCTTGCCGAAGATCTCGGCAGCCTTGTCGTAGACCTCGTCGCTGACCCCGGTGGAGCTCTCGAACAGGTCCCACCGCTCTCGGGGCATGCGGTCCTTGCAGATGACCTTGCCGGTCATGTTCTCCCACGAGGTGAACATCGGAGCATCGATGAGCTCGTAGACATCAACCGTCCGCACGGTTCATCTCCTTGAAGTCGTCGATGGATTTCTCGCCCCGTGCCCACAACGCGCCCTGGATGAAACCGAGCCACCGCTGTGCTTTGTCGAGGCGTCCTTCTCTGATGAAGCCTCGCATCTCGCCGAGCATCCACTTGCAGTGCTTCCCGACGATCCTGTTGGTTGAAACACGCGTAAGTGTCTCGATGGCGCGAGAAGTGTCCGCTCTCTTGGCTGAAGGGTTCCCAATGAACTCTTCGAGCTGGTCGATTGCTTTGAGAAGCTGTTGCTTGGTCACATCAACCTCGCAAGTACTTGCATCATGATGAGTTTCACTTTCTGCTGGATGCCCGGAGCCTTGCTCTCCCGGTTCCCAGCGATGTTGAGGAATCGAACTTGGTTGTCGTGGATGAACTTCACGATGATGGGCGCGTAGTCGCCCTCGTTGTTCAGGTCGATCCACATGTACGGCTTGCTCAGCCTCGTGATGAAGTCGAGCGTGCGCGCGCTGCCGCCGGTGAGCGGGCCGTAGGTGAAGATGATGGTGGCGCCGGCGAAGGCCACGTTGATCTCCGTACGCAGGAGGTAGCCCTCGCTGCGTGTCTCGATGAGCTCGATGTGGTCGGGGATGTACCCGTCCTCAGCCCGCCGGTTCTTGGGACACCAGCCGGTGTAGTGGAAGTCCATCTCGATGGCGGCCTCGATGCCGCCCCGGTCAGCTCCCGTCTGGCCGCCGCTGACTATCCCTGCGAAGCCGTCGTAGCTCATCCCGAATCTCCTTCCGTCGTGTGTACGCCTCCGGCACCACGAGGGAGGGAGGTTTGGCGTTGGCCTGCCGGGTGAAGGCCCAGTAGGCGTCGTTGATCTTGGCCTCGACCTCTTTCAGCTCAGCTTCGAGCTCGGTCTTTGTCGACATCAACGACCCTGCAGTTGTAGATGCTGCGGTAGCGAAAGAGCCGCTCGCCCCGGCGTGCATGGCAGAACGCCACCACGCCAAAGCCGCTCGTCACTCGGGGCTCGATGAGGCGCTCGGTGAGGTTGTCGTGGCGGTCGATGTACTCGAGCCACACAGCCTTGCCGTCCTTCTTGCCCTTCCGCATCACGTTGCGGATCTCCTTGAGGTCCATCCGGTGCTGCGCCTTGAGCCGGCGGACACGGAGCGCGCGCTTCTTGTCGTCCTCGCTGGTCCACTCCCGATCGCAGCGGGAGCACTTGCTCGAGCCGTCCTTGTAACGGATGCGGTCGCCTTCCTTGCAGAAGCAGCCCATCTTCATCTCGTGCTCAGCGCTCATGAATCCTCCACGTCTACGTTTTCGAGGTCTACCCCGTCGGCGTCGGCACACAGCAGCCTGTCCTCCAACACGATGATCGCGTTCTTGAAGCGAGCGTACATCTGCTCTGTCGTGAGACTCTTGTCTGCTTCTTGCTTCTCGATCCACTCTTGAATCGTCATGGCATCAAGTCCTTGTAGTTGAACTTCGTTCCGAGGGCGTCGACGATGGTGATGTACTTGATCTCCTCGTCGCCGAGCCACATCCAGCCGACGTTCTGTCGCTGGTACTCGTAGTAGTGGGATGGGACTTTCACCTCGCTCTTCACGAACTTCTCGCCCAGCGCTGTGATTGCGAAGCGTCCCTTCCGTCCGCTCCTCGACTTCCCCGGCTCCGGCACCACAAGCTCCCAGTGCCGAAGCTTCGGCCACTCGTAGGCGGTGAGGATGCGCTGGAACCACTGCCCGATGTCCTTGTCGGCCACGAGTGGGGCTAAGAGATCTGCGAAAGAGACCCACTCACCGATGCCGACCTTGCGCCACCCGATGATGAGCGGCACGGCCATGAGGTAAGTGAGCTTGCGGGTGTAGACCTTCGACTTCTTGTTGCAGCACGGACAGACCACACCCTTCTTCAGGCGTGGACGCATCCATGTCTTGAGGTCGATGATGGTCGTGGTTGTCTCGTCGCCGTCGAACTCCTGGTAAGCCATTCGTCCTCATCCAGGTAGAGAAAGGTCACGAGGACCTTGCGCTTGCGGTCATAGACGACCCGGTACGTCTCACCGTCGATGGGCACGTCGTGGACGACGGTGCGGTTCGACTGGTGCTCGACGATGGCGGAGCCGCTGTTTTGAATCTTGCCGACCATGCGGTCGTGCAGCTGTCGGGTGAGCTTGAGCCCGTAGCGGGTCATGGCTCGTCGGCGTGCGTGCTCGAACTGAGCTGCTCGCTTGTCCCGTCTGCATGCCTTTCGTATCCGCCTGCGAGACATAGGCACCTCCTTTCTTGGTAGTTGGCCTCCACTCTTCTTATGCCCGCCGGTGCTACCCTTCTTGCATGATCGGAGCAGACGTCGTCAAAGCCGCCCGAGAGGGCAACCTCAACTACCAGTGGGCAGATCTCGTCACCGAACACAACGGCCATCGCCTCATCCTGCAAGTGTTCCGCCGCCCGGCACGCCTCGACGGCATCCAGTGGCACGGCAGCCCCGAGGAGATGCAGCACATCTGCGACATCCTCGGCGGCATCCCCCAAACGCCCAAGATCGTGGACGAGGTTCACCTCCAGGCGCCCATCAAGTTCAACGCCATCGTCAACGACGGCCGGGGGAACATCGTCGCTACGATGTCCATGAAGAAGTACAACAACCTGCTCGAGGCCGAGATCGCGCGGCACGGCGGGGACGACGGGGTGAGCATCATCAGCTGCCTCGCCAAGTACTGGGTGCTCATCGAAGACCTCGCCGTCACCACCGACGACAAGTTCGGCAAGGACCAGGCCTTCAACTACGGCTGGTTCCACGACAAGTACGCCCGCAACCGCAGCGTGACCGGAAAGCTCAAGTGTTTTCAGAACGTAGCCGGAGCTCACAACGACATCCATGAAGACCCCAGCCAGGGGATCCGCATCATGTGGCAGTGGGGTGTGCTCGAGCGCAACGGCGTCCAGCCGGGAATCCCCATCCACCTCACCGAGGTTGGAATGGACCCCGAGCTCGCGCCGCTCATCACCCACGAGCCGAAGCTCACCGTGTTCCGCTTCCCCGGCATCCCCATCCCCACCGGCGTGGAGCTCAAGAACGGCGTGGTGTTGAAGCCTCACAGCCATCAACTGTCAGTCTGACGAAACACTCCCGTTACAAACCTCAAGTAACACCTACTTTTTCCCACACAAGTAGGTGATTCTTCTGGACATGACGTACCGTCATGCGTACTTCTTGTAACAAGGAGACCATCATGAACCTCCGTCAACTAGAAGCGCAGATTGTTCTTCAGGAACAGCACGCACTCGACCTGACGCTCACGAGCGACGACCGTCTGCGCCCGGCAGACCTCCGTCTTGCGTGGGACGACGCCCGCGCACTCGAAGCTCAGATCCGTCGCCATGGATCTGATGCCCGTGAGCTCTTGGGGCGTTTGAGCTCCGTGATGGTCGACCTCATGTGTGCTGACGAACGCATCCGGAACTTCCCCCAGGGAGCCGCCGCAGCGTAGGTCAGCGCGAAAGCTCAGGGTTGAGAGCGCCGGCCTGCCCAGGTCGGCGCTTTCTTTTTGGGCACCGACAAGAAGTGGCGACAGGCGGGCATAAGAGCCTTGACAGCCCATGGGTAGTTGACAGATCCTGGCCAACTTCCCTCGCGGCTGTCAGTTCATCGCAACTTGCCCGTCACGGGCTGAAAGGACACCCATGTCGAACGTCTACTCCAAGCACTTCAACGCACCCAAGCCGCAGAGCGAGAAGGCTCATCCGAAGCAGGCGGAGAACAACGCCGGCGGCTTCTCGTTCGTCATCTCCCCCTGGCAGCGCCTCGAGCGCTTCCTGATCCTGGGCGCCGAGGGCGGAACCTACTACGTCGGGGAGCGCAAGCTCGTGCTCGACAACTGCGACGCGCTCCTGGGCTGCATCAACGCAGACGGGCAGAAGACGGTGGAGACCATCGTCGACGTGTCGTTCAACGGCCGTGCGCCCAAGCAGGGACCGGCGCTCTTCGCGCTGGCCGTCTGCGCCACCAAGGGCGACCACGCTTGCCGCAAGGCAGCGTTCACCAGCCTGCCGAAGGTGTGCCGCACCGGATCGCACCTGCAGGAGTTCACCAAGGTGCTCAAGAGCATGCGCTCGTTCGGCGCCGGCGTGCGCAAGGCCTACTCGGCCTGGTACAACGAGCGCTCGGCGGACAGGCTCGCCTACCAGCTGGTCAAGTACCAGCAGCGTGGCGGCATGAGCCACCGTGACATCCTGCGCATGGCGCGCGTGTCCCCCAAGACCCCGCAGCACGCTGCGGCGCTACGGTGGGCCGTGGGCGCCTCCCTCGAGGCCCGTGAGGTCACCCGGAAGACGAAGGACGGCGACGTCACCAAGTCCTACGACGACCTACGCGAGCACCTCCCGGCGCTCATCGCTGCCTACGAGGAGCTCAAGGGCGTCGAGAACGAGAAGGACGTCATCAAGCTCATCGTGGAGCACAAGTTCACCCACGAGATGGTGCCCACCAAGTTCCAGGGCTCGGCGGCCGTGTGGGAGGCTCTCCTGCCGCACATGCCGATCGGCGCCATGGTCCGCAACCTCGGCCGCATGACGACCAACGGGTTGCTCAAGGACCTGAGCATGTCCACCTCGCTGGTCCTCTCGGCGCTTTCCAACAAGGAGCGTGTCAAGAAGTCCCGGCTGCACCCGCTCGGCGCCCTCGTCGCCCTCAACACGTACCAGCGTGGTCGGGGCGTACGCGGCAAGCTGAGCTGGTCGCCGGTGGCCCAGGTGGTCGATGCACTCGACCAGCTCTTCTACACCTGCTTCGACAACGTGGAGCCCACGGGCAAGCGGCGCTACATCGGCCTCGACATCTCGGGCTCGATGGGCGGTGGCGAGATCGCGGGCATGCCGGGAGTCACGCCTCGTGTGGGCTCGGCGGCGATGGCCATGGTCACCATGAAGACCGAGTCGAAGTGGTGCGCCTACGGCTTTACCTGCCAGGGTGGCGGCCACTGGTACAACAAGGGTCGAACGGGGCTCAAGGACTTCTGGCCCTCCCCGTTCAAGACCAACTGGGGTGGCGGGGGTGGCATGTCCGAACTCGGCATCTCGGCACGCATGCGGCTCGACACCGTCGTCAAGAACGTCTCGAGCCTGCCGATGGGCGGGACCGACTGCGCGCTGCCCATGCTCCACGCGTTGGACAAGGGCATCGAGGTCGACTGCTTCGAGGTCTACACCGACAACGAGACGTGGGCGGGCAACATTCACCCGCACGAGGCGCTCAAGCGCTACCGCAAGGAGACGGGCATCAACGCCAAGCTCATCGTGGTGGGCATGACCGCAACGGAGTGCAGCATCGCCAACCCGGACGATCCGGGGATGCTGGACGTCGTGGGATTCGACACGGCGGCTCCGGCCATCATGTCGGACTTCATCCGTGGACCCAAGAAGGAGGAACCCGTTTTGAAGTAAGGATCACTGCCGGGAGATGTCCCGGCACCCCGTTCTCGACCTTGCCCTCACGGGCTGATGAGCGACGGTTACCAACTGACAAACACAAACCGGGCGGCTTCGGCCGCCTCTTTCCACAAAGACTTGCAAACTCCCGCATCGAGCGGGTACAAGAACTCTGAAGGGCTGAAGAGCTACGGTTATCTGGCTTTGACATCCGTTTCTCACTGCCTTGCCCTTCTTCTTCTTTTGGCATCTGTAGCTCAGCGGGAGAGCTCCAGGCATACGTCTCTCCACGACCCCTTGCCCTCACGGGCTGTAGTTGAGAGTTCTCAAACAACCTGGCGGTCGCTGGTTCAAGTCCAGCTAGATGCCCTGGCAGTCTGAAGCATTCGACGGTTACCTTGCAAATGTACCTCCGTCAGCGCACCTCCTTGACTGCTTTTCTTCTGGTGACTGTAGCTCAACGGTAGAGCTCTATACCTCTCCACACCCTCTTGCCGGCAACGGCTGCTCGTAGAGAGTTTTCAGCTGATAACTGAGGGATCCCGGTTCGAGTCCGGGCGGTCACCCCAACGGTCTGAAGCATCTGGGTTATCCGGTCCAACATTCCGGCCCTTGCCTAGTTGGAGGCTCCCTCTTCGGAGGGGTAGGGTTCAACCCCCAGGGTCCACTTCCCACTGCACCTCTTGACCGTTTCTTTCAAGAGAGGCCGACATCACAAGATGATGTCGGCCTTTCTTTTTAGCCCTGTCGCCTCCGCAAGGAGTTGATCCGATCGGGCATAAGAAGGGTAATGGGGAGAATCACCTCCTCCACGAAAGGACTCGTTGATGGAAGAGAAGTACGACCAGACTCACAAACTCAACCAGGCCTGGGGCATCAAGAACAGCTGGCGCAAGGGCGCCGTGCATGAGCTCAAAACTCCAACCATCAAGCGGCTCGCCAAAGAGGCTGGCCTGAAAGAAGTGACCATGAACCAGACAGCAACCAACCTCGAGGGCTCGCGCAACGTCCTCGCCGCTCTCGGTGAAGCGCCCGTCATCACGCTGAAGAACGGCATCACCATCGCCAACTTCAGCAGCCCGCACAAGTTTCGCTTCGTCACCGGCGAAGAGCTCCCCGCCTGCGCAAAGGAGCGAGCTCGGAACCTCATGCTCGAGTGTGAGGAGATTGAGCACCCAAACACCAGCTGCCTCTGGACCGACCTCGAGATCGAGTTCAGCATGAGCAACGCCGTCATGGCCGAGCTCGAGAAGGTGTGCGCCGGCGACATCGACATCCTCCTCGTTCCGCTGCCGGTGCTGCAGTGCGTGCGAAAGCTCGCCGAGGCTTCGGAGGATGGGTGGAAGCTCGTTCGAGACAAAGCTCGCTGTGTGCGCGTCGCCGACCGCGTCACCAAGACCATCTTCTCCGACCGGTTCTGCAAGTGAGCATCGACCAGTCGAGGACGGTCCTGACCTGCGGGTTCTGCTGGAACATCGGGCTGCACGAGTGCTGCCTCACCAGCGGCTGCTGGAACCGCACCACACCGAAGCCCACCTCGAAGGAGGAGCAGGAGAAGGAAGCTCTGGAGG
>SPJL01009055.1_pt1 | contig 34526 bp, 30 predicted proteins | sample 3741751 | NCBI WGS metagenome assembly SPJL01 (sample SAMN10925998, study PRJNA522277) | cold seep metagenome | isolation source: Elba SIP-enriched marine methane seep metagenome, extraction at timepoint T3 | place: Italy: coast of Elba, Mediterranean Sea | reverse complement strand
CTTTGTTTACTCCGGTTAGATTAGGTCAGTTTATGGCGCAAACATCTGGGATTAAAGAAAAGAAAATAGCCTGAATTTAATTTAATAGTCGGTAATAATAAGATATATTGATATCTAAAATATATTTTATATTGTAATCAGCCGGGTAATGATTATAATGTTACCGTTTTATTAAATTAGAGGAAAACAATGACAGAGTATTTAAGTCTTTCTGAATCTGAGTTACAAAACATGATTCAAAGTGCGGAAAAGGCTTTACATGAAAAAAGAGCCAGCAAGAAGAAAGAAGTTATAAATCAAATCAAAGAACTAGCTGCTTCAATTAGTGTAAAAGTTGAGATCATGGATGGCGCAGAGCCAGTGACGGTATCTTCACGAAAAGGAATTAAAGTGGCTGCCAAGTACCGAAACCCGGATGATCCATCCCAAACCTGGACGGGACGAGGTGTTGCGCCTAAATGGATGCAAACCTTAATCAATTCAGGTAGAGAAAAGTCCGAATTTTTAATTTAGTCTCGATGTAAGCGGGCTTTCTGCAGATTATTCAGGTGCAGTGAATGTCATTCCAATTCACTAAGCCGTCAGTTTTTATGTTCTCAGTAAGCCCGATTGACCTAATCTAAATATCGCCGGCTTAGGTCGGCAAATTCTTCAATACGACGGTCACGTAAAAATGGCCAGATATTTCTGACCTCGTGGATTCTTTCTTTATCCAGAGTTAAATTCAAAATAATATCTTTATTATGTGCATGTGCCAATACTTCGCCTTGAGGCCCAGCAATAAAACTGTTTCCCCAAAACTCAATACCAGTTTCATCCGCCGGACTTTTTTCAAATCCAATACGATTACAGGCAATCACCGGCAAGCCATTTGCCACAGCATGGCCGCGCTGCACAGTCATCCAGGCATTTAACTGGCGTTGTTTTTCTTCTTTATTATCTTTTGGGTCCCAGCCGATGGCTGTGGGATAAATTAATAACTCGGCCCCTGCCAGTGCCATTAATCGTGCTGCTTCCGGATACCATTGATCCCAGCAGATTAATATGCCCAGTTTACCCGCCGAGGTATTTATAGGCGTAAACCCTAAATCCCCCGGGGTAAAATAGAATTTCTCATAATAACCGGGGTCATCCGGAATATGCATCTTGCGGTATTTACCGGCGATTTGACCGTTCTTTTCAAATACCACGGCGGTATTGTGATAAAGCCCTGGCGCGCGTTTTTCAAAAAGAGTGGAAACAATAATAATATTATGTTGTTGAGCAATATTGCTTAGTATCCCGGTAGTTTTTCCGGGAATGCTTTCTGCCAGTTTAAATACTTCGGTATCTTCTGTCTGGCAAAAGTAAGGGTTGAGATGTAATTCGGGCAAGACGGCAATATCTGCCCCTTGTTTGGCGGCCTGTTTAATTTGCCTGATTGAATAATCGAGGTTCTCCTGGGTTGACTGATTACAGCCTTGCTGGATTAAGGAGACAGAAATAGTATCTTGCATATTCGGTTGCTAATTAATTTCAATATTCGATGGAAAGTGCATGGTCATACAATGCAGGCTGCCATATTGATGCACAATGGGCCTGCATGGGGTGGCGATAATGTCGCGTTCGGGAAAGCAATCTGCCAGTTTGTTTAAGGCAATCTGGTCATTGGGGTCATCATATACCGGCACCATCACGGCCCCATTGATAATCAGGAAATTAGCGTAATTTGCCGGCAACGGGCAACCGTCATCATCTTGGATAGGCGAGGGCAATGGCAGATCGATCAGCTGATAGGGCGTGCCCTGTGGTGTTCTGAATTGCTGTAGCTGGATTTCCATGTCCTTTAAAGGCGCATAATGTGGATCAGATGGATCAGTACAGCTGGTATAGGCAATAGTCTCGGAGTTGCAAAAGCGGGCCAGCGTATCAACATGAGCATCGGTATCATCCCCGGCCAGATGAGGCTGGTTTAGCCAGAGTATGCGCTTGCAACCGAATGATTGCTGCAATATATGCTCGATAGCGTCTTTATTGAATCCCGGGTTACGGTAGGGATTTAACAGGCAATTTGATGTAGTCATCAACGTACCCTGACCATCCGAATCAATACTGCCGCCTTCCAGCACAAAGTCGATATTTTTACTATCCGGCGACAAGAACAGTGAGCCGTTCAGGAGTCGAGTGTTAATGCTATTGTCGGCGGCATGCGGATATTTATTACCCCAGCCGTTAAAGCGGAAGTTGAGTAATACTGGTTTTGAATCTTTTTCTACGGTTAGAAACAGCGTATCGCGTAGCCAGATATCATCGTAATCCACCTGGAAAAAACGAATGTTTTGGTAATCTTCAAGCAGATGTTCTATATGTTGACGATGTTCACTATTTCGACACAGAATAACCAGTTGTTGAACATGGCTGATCGTGTGCGCAATAACGCAGTAACTTTTCTCAACGGCAGATAAATGGGTAAAGTCGCCATCCCGAGCAGGCCAGGCGATCATCACCGCAGATTGTGCTTCCCATTCGGCAGGAAACCGCGTCATGTGTCTGGATTTCCCTTGATCAACATTTCCTCAGCATGGGCCAACGTATTTTCGGTAATTTCGACACCGCCCAGCATACGGGCAATTTCCTGAATACGCTCGTCCTGGGCTAAATGAGTGACTGAGGATGAGGTCATTTCATCAGACTGGCTGGTCTTGGACACAAATAAATGTTGATGCGCCTGTGCAGCAACCTGCGGTAGATGAGTGACGCACATCACCTGGCGTCCTTCACTCAACGTGCGCATTTTCTGGCCGACAATCTCTGCGATGCCGCCTCCAATGCCCGCGTCTACCTCGTCAAAAATCATCGTCGGGGTGCTTTTGTCACTGCTGGTGGTGACCTGAATCGCCAGACTGATACGTGACAGTTCACCGCCGGAGGCGACCTTGTTCAGCGGTTTGGGTGGCAAACCGGGGTTGGCGCTGACCAGGTATTCAATCTGGTCTATCCCATGCAGGGAAGGTGTTTGCGCCGGTTGTGGCTCGACATTAACCAGGAACTCGCCATTCGGCATGCCCAGTTCCTTGATCATGGCGGAAATTCGTTTGGCAAGCTGTTGACCTTTTTGTTGACGGGTTTTACTTAGTGCTGTCGCCTGCTGATTATAGTGTTGCAACCATTGCCGGCAGGTCTGTTCCAGTTCATCAATGCGGTCACTGCTATGGGTCAAGGTGTTCAGCTCATCTGCCAGCTGTTGCGCAATGTGCGGAAGTTGGGACGGCTCGCATTGATGTTTGCGGCTCAGATTGTGAATGATACCCAGTTGCTCATCCAGTTCGTTCAGACGGTGCGGATCAACCTCCTGGCTATCCAGAAAGCGTCGTAATTGCTGCGAGGCTTCATCAATCTGGATTTGCGCTTCACTGAGAATTTCGGCAATCTCGCCCAGCTCATTGGCATATTGCCCCAGCTCAACCAGCGCCTGACTGCTTTGGCTAACCATTTGGCTGATGGAGTGCTGGTCATTGTCATACAACACATCCATTTGTTGCTGGCCTTCCTGCAGGATTTTGCCCAGATTGGCCAGAGTATGGTGTTGTTGCGATAACTCGTCGTAATTATAATTGTCCAGATCCAGCTGCTGCAGTTCATCCAGTTGATAGCGGATCAGTTCCTCCCGTTCCGTTTGATTTTGACTGGCCTGTTGCAGTGTTTGCCATTCCTGACGTGCTTTTTTCCAGGCCAAGAACACACTGTTCAGTTCGGCAACGTCATTTGTGGTGTTGGCGAAACCATCCAGTTGCTGGCGTTGCTGATCACTGTTCAGCAACGTCAAATGAGCATGCTGGCCATGAATTTCCACCAATTGGCTGCTCAGCGCCTGTAACGACTGCAAGGTGACCGGGCGATTGTTGATGTAGGCTTTAGAGCGCCCATCCTGGTTGACCACACGCCGCACCAGACAGTGCTGCTCATCATCAAGATCGTTTTCCTGTAACCAGTCAGCGGCAGCGGGCGCATCGTCCAGATCAAATTCGATAGATACTTCTGCGCGTTTACAGCCGGGGCGGATAAAGCCGGAGTCGGCGCGTTCACCCAGCGCCAACCCCAACGCGGTCAGCAAAATGGATTTTCCGGCTCCGGTTTCACCGGTTAAGACAGACATGCCGCCGTGCAAGTTCAGATCCAGAGAATCGACCACGGCCAGGTCATTAATCGTGATATTCAATAACATAATTAAAGCGGGTAGCCGCTGCTCCAGTTCAGTTTGCCGCGCAGGACATGATAAAAATCGTGGTCTTCAGGGTGCAGAATTTTAATTGGTTTTGTGATTTTTTTAATCAGTATTTTGTCGTGAATCTGCACGTCCGGAATTTCCAGATGGTCACATGACACCAGGGCATTAATCTGGCGACCTTCTCTAAAGCCGATTTCAATTTCTGCTGCATCATCAATCACGATAGGGCGATTGGAAAGGGTGTGCGGATTCAGTGGTACCAGCACCAATGCACTCAGTGATGGATGCAGAATGGGGCCGCCGGCAGACAACGCATACGCAGTAGAGCCGGTCGGGGTGGAAATGATCAGTCCATCCGAGCGCTGGGTATTCAACAATTGGCCGTCAATGTGGGTGATAATCTCGATCATGCTCGGCGTAACCCAGCGATGCACCACCACTTCATTGACTGCCGTTTGCTCGTGGATAATCTCGCCATCACGCACAATTTTCGCCTGTAGCAGATAACGCTTTTCCAGCCGATAATGTCCTTGCAGGATTTTACTTAATTTATTGGATAATTGGATCGGAGAAATGTCCACCAGAAAACCCAGTCGCCCGAGATTTACCCCGATCAAAGGTACATCGGCATCCACTACCGCTCGGGCGGCCGCCAGAAAAGTGCCGTCACCCCCCACAGCAATAATCGCATCACAGCGATACCCGATGTCGTCCAACGGACATTTCGTCGGGGTGAGATAGGGGTTAAGCGTGGCACTTTGTTCATCAACGATATAATCGCAGCCATTTTCTTCCAGAAACTGGTACAGATTACACAGCGTATCCGCAATACTGGGGTCACTGGGCTTACCGATAATTCCGATGGTTTTAAACGCGTTGGGCTGCATGCAATGAAAACTTGAAAATCCTTGTGTCACTTATTATGGAGAGCAATGGCAGGCTTGTAAAAGGTTTTGTGAGCCGGCGTAATTATTCTTTCAACGATGCGAGGGTTACAACGTACTGAACGAATAAAGTTGTGTAGATGACGTAGCGTTATGCCATGAAACCAGGCGTTTGTCGGGTTATGGGGTTCGTAACGGGCCGATACCCCATCGCTGCAGTAGAATTATCCATAATCCGACAGACGCCTGCAGGCTGATACCTTACTGAATAATGAAGCTGAACAATGATATGGATTTTTCAAAATGTTATTTATTGACAAGCATTTTTCTGCCTGCTAATTTTGTGTTAGCACTCTTTTGTATTGAGTGCTAATCTGCCCGGATATTGAATAATCGGAGTATTTTACAGGTGAGGCGTGAGTAAAAGTCAGGAGTTAAACGAGCGATCCTTGTGTTTGTTGAAAACGCTGGTTGAACGCTATATTGCCGATGGTCAGCCGATTGGGTCGCGAGTATTGTCAAAGGATTCCGAATTGAAGCTGAGCCCGGCGACGATACGCAATGTAATGGCCGATCTGGAAGACATGGGGCTGATTCATTCCCCGCATACGTCGGCGGGTCGAGTGCCTACGGTGACCGGTTATCGTATGTTTGTTGATTCTTTGTTGACAGTTAAACCACTGGATCAGCAATTATTGACACAACTTAACACCGGCTTGACGTCACAAACGCAGGATTCCAGTGAAGTTATCGGTAAAGCATCACGATTGTTATCCGATTTAACCCAGATGGCCGGTGTGGTGACGTTGCCGCGACATGAAGCTACCCAGTTGCACCATATCGAATTCCTGCCGATGTCCAACACCCGGGTATTGGTGATTTATGTGACTGGCGAAGGGCAGGTGCATAACAAGATTATTAATACCGATCGCGAGTTTTCTGCGGCCGAATTACAGCAGGCCAGTAATTATTTAACCTCCGTATACACCGGCCAGTCGCTGGCAGCGGTGCGTGAGGCAGTATTGACCGAGCTGGACCAGGAACGTCAGCAGGTCAATCAAGCAATGCTTGATGCTGTCAATATGGCACAACAGGCGCTGGATCAGCCGGAAAAAGAAGATTATGTGCTTAGTGGCCAAACCAATTTAATGGGGTTTTCCGAATTATCCAATGTAGAACACCTGAAGCAGCTGTTTGATGCGTTCAATCAGAAACGTGGCGTGATTCATCTGCTGGATAAATGCCATAGCACAGATGGGGTACAGATCTTCATTGGTGAAGAATCCGGCTATCAGGCGTTTGATCACTGTAGCCTGGTAACCTCGTCCTACAGTGTCAATGATGAGGTGGTCGGCGTGTTGGGCGTGATCGGGCCGACCCGCATGGCTTATGAGAAAGTCATTCCCTTTGTGGATGTCACCGCAAAATTATTAAGTGCGGCCTTGAATCCTAAAGGATAATCCCCATTTTATGGGCAACTTGAAAAAATTAATCTGGGAGTAAACCACATGAGTAACGAGCAAGAAGCACCTGAAAACCAGTTGGATCAAGACGTTCAGGAAGAAGGCCCTGAAACCACAGGTGATATTGCAGAAGAAAATGACACGGAGGCAGAAGCTGAACAGGTAGCAGCGAAAGAAGAGGTGTCAATTGAGTCCTTGCAAAAGCAATTGGCAGCTGCCGAAAAGAAAGCGGAAGAAAACTGGGATAAGGCGGTGCGTACTCAGGCGGAAATGGAAAACCTGAAACGCCGTACCCAAAAAGACCTGGACAGCGCGCATAAATTTGCCCTGGAAAAATTCGCCAAAGAATTGTTAACCGTGATCGACAGCCTTGAATTAGGCATCCAGGCAGCGACAGGCGATAGCCCGGAAGTACATAAGTTGCGTGAAGGCAGTGAATTAACGATTAAACAATTCGAATCGGTATTTGCCAAATTCAATATTGAAGCGGTTGACCCCATCGGGCAGCCGTTTAATCCGGAGTTGCATCAGGCGATGACTATGCAACCCAGTAACGAAGCGGAGCCGAATACGGTTTTGAATGTATTTCAAAAAGGTTATGTTTTAAATGGGCGTTTGATTCGTCCTGCGATGGTGGTGGTCGCCAAAGCGGCTGACAAACCCGCCGATGATTCAGTAAAAATTGATGAACAGGCTTGAAATTAAAACGAATAACCACATATCTGTAATAACTTTTTAATAAATTCAATAATAAGTCTGGAGAGATCAATGGCTAAAATGATTGGAATCGATTTAGGGACGACCAATTCATGTGTGGCGGTACTGGAAAACGGTACAGCACGCGTGATTGAAAACAGCGAAGGCGCGCGTACTACGCCTTCCATTATTGCTTTTTCAAATGATAATGAAGTATTGGTGGGGCAGTCTGCAAAGCGCCAGGCCGTCACCAATCCTGAAAATACCTTGTACGCCATCAAGCGTTTGATTGGTCGTCGTTTTAAAGACGAAGCGGTACAAAAAGACATTTCCATGGTGCCTTATAAAATTGTCGAGGCAGAAAACGGTGATGCCTGGGTAGAATGCCACGGTAAAAAAATGGCAGCGCCGGAAGTTTCATCACGCGTGTTGATGAAGCTGAAAAAAGATGCTGAAGCCTTTTTGGGTGAAGAAGTGACCGAAGCAGTTATCACTGTACCGGCTTACTTTAATGATTCACAACGTCAGGCAACCAAAGATGCCGGTCGTATTGCCGGCCTGGATGTCAAACGTATTATCAATGAGCCAACCGCAGCGGCCCTGGCATTTGGTATGGACAAGCCAAAAGGCGATACCACGATTGCAGTGTATGACCTGGGTGGCGGTACCTTTGATATTTCTATTATCGAGATTGCCGAAATCGAGGGCGAGCATCAGTTTGAAGTACTGGCAACCAACGGTGATACCTTCCTGGGCGGTGAAGATTTCGACTTGAGAATCATCGACTATTTGGCAGATGAGTTCAAAAAAGAAAATGGCATTGACCTGCACAACGACCCATTGGCTTTGCAACGTCTGAAAGAAGCGGCAGAAAAAGCCAAGATCGAGTTGTCATCAACTGAACAAACCGATGTTAATCTGCCTTACGTGACCGCAGATGCCTCTGGCCCTAAACATTTAAATGTGAAGTTGTCTCGGGCCAAGCTGGAGTCCCTGGTAGAAGACCTGATTACCAGAACCAAACAACCCTGTGAGCAGGCATTAAAAGATGCCGGTATCTCTTCATCACAAATCAGTGATGTGATTCTGGTCGGTGGCCAGACACGTATGCCTAAAGTACAGGACTTTGTAAAAGATCTGTTCGGCAAAGAACCGCGTAAAGATGTAAACCCTGATGAAGCCGTTGCCCTGGGCGCGGCGATTCAGGCCGGTGTTCTGGGGGGTGATGTTAAAGACGTACTGTTGCTGGATGTGACGCCATTATCTTTGGGTATTGAAACCATGGGTGGCGTGATGACCAAGCTGATCGAGAAAAACACGACAATCCCGACCAATGCATCGCAAATCTTTTCTACAGCAGAAGATAACCAGACTGCGGTGACCGTACATGTATTGCAGGGTGAGCGTGAAGTCGCGGCCGGTAACAAGTCTTTGGGTCGATTTGACTTAAACGATATTCCACCTGCGCCACGCGGTGTACCGCAGATTGAAGTCTCGTTTGATATTGATGCCAACGGAATCCTGAATGTATCGGCGAAAGACAAGGCGACCGGTAAGGAACAGTCGATTGTGATTAAAGCATCCAGCGGATTGTCGGATGATGAGGTCGATCGTATGGTCAAGGATGCCGAGGCGCATGCCGAGGAAGACAAAAAAGTGACTGAGCTGGTATCAGCAAGAAATGCTGCGGAAGGCATGATTCACGCAACTGAGAAATCCATGGAAGAGCTGGGTGATCAGGTGTCGGCTGAAGAAAAGTCTGCACTGGAAGCGGCCATCAATGAGCTGAAAGAAGTCGTCAAGAGTGATGACAAAGAAGCGATTGATGCAAAAACGTCTGCGTTGACTGAACTGTCTGGCAAACTGGCTGAACGTGTTTACGCACAGCAAGGTAGTGCGGAAGGCGCTGCTGCAGATGCGGCGGCGGGCACACAGACAAGTGATGCCCCGGCAGATGATGACAGTGTTGTTGATGCCGAGTTTGAAGAAGTAAAAGACGACGATAAGAAGTAAATCGTCTTCATCACACCCTAAAACTGCATCGGGTTTTCCCGGTGCGGTTTTTTGCGTTTTAATCAGGCACGCAGACCAGGATTGAAACACACTAGATAACTAATTATTTGCAAAGGAAAACCCTGGGCGCGAAATGGCTAAAGAAGATTATTACAAACTGTTAGGCATAGAAAAAAACGCCAGCGAAGCTGAAATCAAGAAAAGTTATCGCCGCATGGCGATGAAGTTTCATCCTGACAGAAACAAGGACAATCCGGAACAGGCAGAAGAAAAATTCAAATCGGTGAAAGAAGCCTATGAAATTCTGTCTGATCCTAAAAAACGTGCCGCCTATGACCAGTTCGGCCATGCCGGTGTGGATCAGATGGGAGGCGCTGGCTCAGGCGGATTCGGCGGCGGTGCGGCAGACTTCGGTGATATTTTCGGCGATGTATTTGGTGATATTTTTGGCGGTGGACGCGCGGGCGGCGGGCGCAGTGGCGTTCAGCGTGGTGCTGATCTTCGTTACAATCTTGAGCTGACGCTGGAAGAGGCGGTTGGCGGTACCGAAGCCACCGTAAAAGTGCCGGTGCTGGTCAAATGTGAGGAATGTAACGGCAGTGGTGCGAAAAAAGGCTCGTCGCCGGTGACCTGTTCAACCTGTCACGGACAGGGGCAGGTGCGCATGCAGCAGGGTTTCTTCTCGGTACAGCAGACATGCCCGACCTGTCACGGCAGTGGCAAACAGATCAAGGATCCATGTCGCAAGTGTCATGGCCAGGGGCGTGTACAGGAAACCAAAACCTTGAATGTAAAAGTCCCTGCAGGGGTTGATACCGGTGACCGTATTCGCCTGGCGGGTGAAGGTGAAGCCGGTGCGAACAGTGGCCCGGCGGGTGATTTGTATGTACAGATTCAGGTTAAAGAGCATGCCATTTTCACTCGTGAAGATGCCCATCTTTATTGCGAGGTACCGATCAACTTTCCGACCGCCTGTCTTGGAGGTGAACTTGAAGTGCCGACGCTGAATGGCAAGGTCAAACTGAAGATTCCAGCAGAAACGCAGACCGGAAAATTGTTCCGCCTGCGCGGAAAAGGGGTTAAGCCGGTACGGGGCGGTGCGGTAGGTGATTTATTATGCCGGGTGCAAATAGAAACGCCTGTGCATTTAACCAAAGATCAAAAAGAGCTGGTTGAAAAGCTGCGCGATTCATTGAGCGGTGGAGGTAAACATCACAGTCCACAGGAACATTCCTGGACCGATGGCGTAAAAAACTTCTTTGACAAATTAACAGGCTAAATCATGCAACGAATTGCAGTCGTAGGTGCATCTGGACGTATGGGTGCAAGTTTAATTCAGGCGGCATCTGCTGCTGAACAGGCTGAACTTAGCGTTGCCATCTCGCGCAAAGGCAGTTCCAACGTGGGCAAAGATGCGGGCGAGCTGGCAGGCATGGGCTTTTTGTCCGTTAAGGTCGGAGATAACCTGGCCGCCGTTACCGACCAGTTTGATGTATTGATTGATTTTACCCGCCCAGAAGCATCGCTGGACTATATCGAAATTTGTCGCCAGGCGGGCAAAAAAGTCGTGATTGGTACAACCGGTTATAGCGAAGCCCAAAAGCAGCAGATTAACCAGGCAGCCAAAGACGTCGCCATTGTGTTAGCACCAAATATGAGCGTGGGCGTAAACTTATCCCTTAAATTACTTGAAATGACGGCGAAAGTGATGGGTGATTACACCGATATCGAAGTCATTGAAGCACATCACCGGCATAAGGTGGATGCGCCTTCCGGTACGGCGTTAAGAATGGGCGAGGCAGTGGCCGATGCTCTGGGCCGTGATTTGAACGATTGCGCGATCTATGGACGAGAAGGCTTTACCGGTGAACGTGAGCGCAAGACCATCGGGTTTTCAACCATTCGTGCGGGCGATATCGTTGGTGAGCATACAGTGATGTTTGCCGATGAAGGTGAGCGCGTGGAAATTACGCATAAGGCAACCAGCCGTATGACCTTTGCCAACGGTGCAGTGCGTGCAGCAGTATGGCTGGCAGAAAAAGAACAGGGCCTGTTTGATATGCAAGATGTGTTGGGATTAAAAGATTAGACGTATAGTTTAACCTGAATCCGTGACTTCACTACGGCCCGGATTCAGGTTAAAGTTATTTCTTTGAAAACCGGGTGCAGAGGAAACTGCATCCGGAAGACCCGCTTAAGCGTTTCTCTTTTTTAAACCAAGCAAACCAAGTAAGGCGCTGCTCATTAACCAAAAGGCCGGAGGAACAGGTACTGGCGAGGTTTCTAAGTACCCAACGATGTAAGTGTCTAAGTACAAAGAGTAAAATTCACCTGTTTCTAGTGTAATGTCTACTGTTTCTGAGCCGTTAACGGATGGTTCGTGAAATACACCGTCCGTTCCAGTATCAGCAAAAACATAATTTTCAAGAAACAAGTCATCAAGAATATCAAGGGCTACCTCACTATATGCATCCTGACCAGAGGTGCCAGCATTTAATTGATAACTGAAATCAATTGAGAGGTTGATGTCGCTTGCCGATGTATTTTCAAACAACAGTTCATATTCCCAAATATACACCGATTCGCCCACGCCTTCAGTAATGGCATCATTGGCGCTCATTTCATGCTTATAGCTGGTGCCAAATGATGAGAATGGTGCGATTTTACTATCGGCTTTGCTGGTTGCTGACGCGATTTCATCAAAAAAATCATAAAATTCATCAATAATTAGCGCATTACTGTCACCAGAAGTAACGTTAATGGAGTATTCCACAATAGCGCTGCTATTGTAGGCAGCAGTTGCCGTGGCGGTTGAAGTGAAAGATAAGCCGAATAATATAAAAGTTGTGCTGAAGGCCGTCGATAAGTTTTTAAATTGGAATTTCATTGTTAATCCTGTAAAAAATTGGGGTAATACAATACTAAAAGTTTAATGTTGAAAAGCACGGTCATATTAAATTGTAAATATTATTAAAATATGTCCTACCCAAATAAATAATCAGCCAATTGCAATATGGGAGTATCCAGGCCGTTGGCAGCAACTGCAGGAATCACAAAAACTCTTCTTTTACCAGATCAACGGATTGTTTGTGTCCAGCCACTACATATTGTGCTTCTACGACCGGGTGAGATTTGAAGCCACCAGCTTCGGACGGTGGGGAATTCATATTGTCTTTTCCAAAAAATATGTTTTAATTACTTCTGCTTTCATTTTGTAATTGGTTTTTGAGCTGTATTGAACTCAGCTGACCAAGTACGAGTCATTTCAACACATCTGAGATGTATTTCTTTTTTAAAATTGGTTCTTAAAGCGGACTTGTTACAATCCTGCAATGAAATATTGTTACTATAGAAAAGCTTTAGACCTTGAAAATATCGGTAAATTTTTCAGACATGAATTCTTTTGTTAAGCAAAATACTGGGCTCTATATATCATTTTGCCTGATCGCATTGGCCTTAGGTGCAATTTTCAGTGATGGCCTTACAGATATGGCCGTGTCTTGGGAGCGGGAAGAGTATAGTCACGGCTATATGATTCCCATGATCTCTTTATGGTTTATATGGAAAAATAGAGAACTTGCTACCAATATGGTGTTTAAAGGGAGCTGGCTGGGTATTGTAGTTGTGCTGTTTGGGGTATTGGTAGGGTTTATGGGAGAGCTGGCGACATTATTTGTTGTTACCCAATATGCCTTTTTATTGATTTTATATGGATTATGCTTAGCATTGTTGGGATGGAAAGGGCTTCATTTATTTTGGTTTGCCCTGATTTATCTTTTCTTTATGATTCCTCTCCCCAATTTTCTTTATAACAACCTGTCTTCAAACCTGCAGCTCATTTCTTCTCAACTCGGCGTCGCAGTCATCAGGCTGTTTGATATCAGCGTATTTCTACAAGGTAATGTGATTGATCTAGGTAACTATCAATTACAGGTAGTGGAAGCGTGTAGTGGTTTGCGTTATTTATTTCCGCTGACGAGTTTTGGTTTTTTGTGCGCCTATTTTTTTCGAGCTAAATTATGGATGCGCAGTTTGGTTTTTTTATCGACATTGCCCATCACGGTATTGATGAACAGTTTTCGTATTGGAGTGATAGGCGTTCTTGTTGAGCATTGGGGGATTGAGCAGGCGGAGGGCTTCTTACATGATTTTGAAGGCTGGATTATCTTTGTTGGGTGCTTAGCGATTCTGTTTGCTGAAATGTGGCTAATGGTTAAATGCTTTATGCCGGGTCGTGAATTTTCAAAAGTATTTGTGGTGGATGTGAGTGTTCCATCAGATTCTTTTCAAGAGGGCGTTGAAAATGAGACTAATAAACTCAAAGCGGGCTTACCTGGGCCGTATATTTCATCTTGTTTGATATTAATAGCTATCGTGCCGTTAGCTTTAATAGTGGGAAAACGGGAAGATATTCAGCCGCAACGAAGTACTTTTGATACCTTTCCATTGCGTCTTGATGAGTGGCGGGGTATAGAAGAAGGAATGGAACAGAAATTCATTGATATTCTCAAATTCGATGACTATATCATTGCCAACTTTTCCCACCCGGGCGACAGGGCACCCGTTAATTTTTATGTTGCGTATTATGCCAGTCAGCGTAAAGGCGTTTCAGCCCACTCACCAAAATCCTGTATCCCTGGAGATGGTTGGCGAATTGGTGACTTTACTCAGAAAACAATAGATTCAATTCAGACTCAGTCAGGGCAGAATTTGGCGGTTAATCGGGCAATTATCAGTAAAGGAAAAAGTCGTCAACTGGTATATTACTGGTTTCAGCAACGAGGCAGAATCATTACAAACGAATACTTGGTTAAATGGTATTTGTTCTGGGATGCATTAACTAAAAATAGAACTGATGGTGCTTTAATCAGGCTGGTTGTTGCATTACCTCCAGGGTCTGAAGCATCAGAAGCAGATGCAAAATTAGTCAAATTTTTAAATTCTGCTTTCAACCAAATTGAACAGTACGTGCCGAGTTAATCAATATTGATGTAACATTTATTAATGTAACTTTTCACGCTCTTTTAATCTGCTCTTCATAATGAATTTATTTTTAAGTTTTGCATGCTCAATTATCATCAGTATTGTCTTGATACCGGTGTTGATTAAATATGCTACTGCTTTACGATTAGTGGATCAGCCAAATGCGCGTAAAGTGCATACCGTTGCGATTCCGCGTTGTGGCGGGATTGGATTAGCGGCAGGAGCAATTTCGGCCATGTCGTTGTTTGCTCCAATGCAAGAAGAAATCTTTGGATTGTTTATAGGGGGCTTGATTATTCTAACGTTTGGGATTCTCGATGACCGGTTTGATCTCCATTATAAGTGGAAATTTTTAGGTCAATTTTTAGCCGTTTTTGCAGTAATGATTGGGGGGGTTTATATTCAATATATTCCTTTTAATGGATTAGAAGTTGCTTCCCTTGTTTTTGCCCTGCCGTTGACCGTGTTTTTTGTGGTTGGTGTGATTAATGCTGTTAACCTGTCTGATGGACTAGATGGTTTGGCAGCGGGAATTATGTTGTTGTCATTTTCAGCGATGGTATATTTGGCTTTGGAAGCTAACGGAGCCAACGGAGTAAAAGGCGCTGTGGTAGCGTTAGCAGTTGCAGGTGGTATCGTCGGGTTTCTCTGGTATAACACGCATCCTGCAATTGTTTTTATGGGGGATACGGGAAGTCAGTATATTGGTTTTATGGCCGCCTTTTTATCGATTTTGCTTACCCAGAAAATTAATCCAGCGTTAAACCCGGCCTTGCCCCTATTGCTTTTAGGGTTGCCAATTCTTGATACCTTAACGGTGATGGCGAGAAGAATAAGAGCAGGAAGGTCGCCATTTTCTCCGGATAAGACCCATATTCATCATAAATTAATGGAATACGGTTTTACCCATGCAGAGGCTGTGGGATGTATATACCTTATACAAGGCGTATTTTTGGGCTCTGCTTTTGCCTTTAGGTATTCTTCTGATCTAATAGTCATAGGAATATACTTGTTGATTTCCTCTACCTTATTGTTTTTGTTTTATGTAGCGAGTAAAACAGAATGGAGTTTGCATCCTGCTTATGAGAACAAAGAGAGGCGAGGCTGGTCTATATGGAGGCAAAACTGGCTGTTTCAGTCGTGCCGATGCTACATTAATTATGCGTTAGGCCTTTTTGTATGTTCACAACTTTATTGCTTAAGGGATCGCCTTTATGAACTAAGTGCGGAAAATATGATATTCATATTTACCGGGTTTGTTTTTTTTATCCTGGCTCCACGAAAGTTTAAAAATATCTGGATACGTTTCAGTCTGTATATTTCAGCGATCTTCGCTGATGTTATGAGCGATAATTTTCCTGAAATGGCAATACATACGCATTGGATTGTTGATCTTTTTTTAGTGCTGTTAATTGCTATCGTCACTATTGCTATCAGAGTAACTCGTAAATCAAAATTTAGATTAACAACGCAGGATATGTTGGTTGTTTTGTTTGTCTTTGGAGGGGTTCTGCTGATAGATGTTCAGTATATCGAGCATATGACCCTGAGGCTTTTTTGTATCGTCTATGCTTTGGAGTACCTTTTGCATAGAGAAATCTATCCTTTCAGGTTTACCTGTTATTCATCATCTTTGGCAGGTTTGATTATTCTGACTTTAGTTTTTCCTACGTTAAATTTGTAGCTGTTTTTATTTCTCTCACAAATCTATATTCCATTAAATATGAACAAGATTAATAAGATCTCGATTTATGCTGTTTTTGGCCTGCTTCTACTTTCCGGTTGTGATAGCGCTGAGCAGCGCGAAGCCAAATATTTGTCGAGGGCCAAGGAGTATCATGAGCAGGGCAATGAAGAGAAAATGAAGATTGAGTTGAAAAATGTTTTTCAAATTAACCCAAAAAATATTGAAGCACATTTTCTTGCCGCCATTGTCGCTGAAGAGAAACAGGAATGGCCAAAAATGTTCCGTCATTTAAATACGATTGCCGATCAAGACCCAGAATATGTGCCTGCCAAAGCTAAACTGGCTAAATTGTATTTATTAAGTGGTCAGGAAGAAAAATCCCGTGAAGCAGTAGAGCAGGTGCTGGTAAAAGAGCCAAATAATGCTGATATGCAGGCATTGAAGGCGGCAATGTTGCTGAAAGAACAAAAAGTGGCTGATGCTAGGGCGATATTAAACCAGGCTTTAACTCAATCTCCAGGTCACTATGACTCCTCATTATTGATGATTAAATTGGACGGAGATGAAAATAACCTGGATGCAGCAATGCAAACAATCAACAAAGCGATTGAAGTTAATCCGGATAAATTTTCATTGCGCACAATTAAGATGAATGTTCTTAATGCGCAAGGAAAAAAAGAAGAAGTGCAAGTATATAATAAAGAGTTAATCGCTCAATTTCCGGATAAGCCGAATTTATATTTCAATCTGGCTAAATATTATGTCAAAAATGAAAAATTTGATGAAGCTGAACAATTGCTGAGAACTCTGGTGTCAAGGTTGCCGGAAGACAAGAAGTCGGTAGGCGTATTATTAAGTTTTTGGAAGAGGCAAAAAGGCGAAGCTTATGCAGAGCAGGAAGTTGACAAGTTAATTCAGGCTAACCCGGACAATTATATGTTTCGGTTTGCCAAACTCGCCCTATATAAGGATCAACCAGAGAAAGTGGTCACTCATCTGGAAAAAATTATTGAAGATGATGTCGATGGATTAAATGCATTAAAAGCGCGCAATAGTTTGGCCAGAATTTTCGATATTCAACAAAAATATGATGATGCCAAACTACAAGTAAATAAAATTCTGGAAACGGATCCCAGAAATACAGATGCCTTACTTTTAAGAGCGCGTATGGCGTCCAGAGAAAATAACTTTGACGCGGCTATAGCTGATGCTCGGGCAGTATTAAAAAATGACCCTGGCTCCGAAAAAGCCTTGATGATTCAGGCTGATGCGCAGCTAAGATCAAAGGAAATCGAGTTGGCTCAGGATACGCTTGAGCAGATTCTTGAAATAAATCCAAATAATCTTGCGGCGACTAAAGATTTGGCAAGAGTAAAAATTGGTCGAAATAATGAACAGAAAGGCCTGGAGATTCTAGAAAATGCCTATGTTCAGCATAAAGAGGACAAGGACATCCCTCAGATGCTAATTGACTTGTATGCTAAGCGCAAACAATGGAGTAAAGCCGAAAACGTGGCCAAGCAAGTGCTTGAACTTGCTGAAGATAAACCTAGGCACCGTTACAAACTGGCTCAGCTTTATAGTGCGCAAGGCAAGCATGAAGAAACAGTGGTTGAATTAAAACAGGTGCTGCAGGAAAAGCCAAAAGCTCTGGATGCCTTACTCGCATTAGTTAAAACCTATTTAGTGTTGAATCAACCTGAGGAAGCCGAAGCGATACTTGATGAAATGATTGCCAAGCAGCCTGAGCGTCCTGATTTATTAACAGTTAGAGCGGATTTACATTTAAAAAGGAATCAGTTGGCTGATGCTGAAAAGCTGTTTGTTAAAGCAATTGAACTTAAGCCCGATCTGGATTCCAGTTATAAAAACCTGGCGTCACTTTATCTTGCTCAGAAAAAGCAAGATAAGGCGAGAGAGGTTTATCAAAATGGACTTACTGTTATTCCTGACAGTAAAAAATTATTATTGGAAAGTGCCATCCTTTATACCTATCGAGAAGAAACGGCATTGGCCATTGAAGAATATCGCAGGTTGTTGAAGCAAGCGCCAGACAACGTATTGGCAATAAATAACCTGGCGTCGATTCTTACAGATAGTGGCGATCAGAGCCAGCAAGCGGAGGCACTGGAACTTGCTACACCTCTAGAGCAGGCTCAATCGCCATTCTTTCTTGACACTTATGCCTGGGCCTTATTTAAAAATGGGAAGATCAACGAATCTATTGGTGTCTTTGAAAAAGCGATCCAAATGAAAGAGGATGTGCCAGAAATACAATACCATTTGGGTATGGTTTATTTGGCTGCTGGCAGAAATGAAGAGGCTAAAGCTGCTTTGCAAAAAGCAGTACGTGAGGGTGCCGATTATAAAGGGCTGGTGGAAGCTAAAGCGGAACTGGAAAAGTTGTAAAAAACAGTTTCAAATTATTAATTGAAAAATAGAAAAGGCTGCGTTCGTTAGAATGTGGCCTTTCTTATTTTAGCGAAAGGTAAACTGTAAAGATTATTTTATAACATAGTTTAATTAATGCTGAGTCAATTCTTTATTGAATTAGGACTGATTTTTGATTAATAAAAATAAGTCATCAAGTTTGATGCATTCAAACAACATGTCATCAATAGATCTATCTTGAAATCCAGTGTATTGAATGCCCAACTCCGAATGATCGGGCTGGCGCGTTATTTTGCCGTGAATGGTAAATGGATTGCCAGAATCAGGGAGTGACATGGTGATTTTTATATAATCACCAATTTCGCATTGCATAGGGGAGTCTACTTTAATACGAATGCCACTTTTACTGATATCTATAATATGCGCGTCTACTGATTTTTCATGAGGTTTAGCCGCTGAGGGTAAAACATCAGCCCGAAGGTTACGGGGTTTAATTCTTTGATTGCTGCGTCTATTTGGTTTCATTTCTTTTATTTTTTTTTAAAATGCAAGCAAATTCAAGGCCTGTTTCTTGTGGCAAAAGGCTTGGCTAAAGGTTCACCAATAAACAGGCCCTGGCCAGGCCAGGCGACACTTTTCCAGTAAGCTTCAATTAACGTGTTGCCACGAAGATAAAAATGCATGATGATGCCTGGGTGAGGAAATTTCTGTAAAAAATTGCAAGGTTCAACAACGGTTCCATAGCTTCCTGTGACGCCTGCTTTAATCCATTGTAAAATGTTCATTTGCTTATCCCCGGCCAGCCTGCCACCGGCAGATGTTAAATGATCAGCAATGGCACCCGGGGTATAGGTGTTGCTGTCGATAAATTCGACGTGTTTTAGGCCTGTAAAATAAAACAGGATGTTTTCTTTGTTCTGAATGTAATCTTGGGTAAGAAAATGCAACGTAGGGGTGTTGGGGAATGCATTTTTTATGCTGGGATATAGTGTGGATCTTACGCTGCGATTTTTGTCACGCGTGGTTAACAGGAATGCGTTAACGGCAGGTCTACTGAAATCTGAAGCGATGCCGCGATCAATTAAGGTTTTGACTTGATAGAAGTTTTCACCTGCGAGCATCATGCTTGGACGTAGGTGATGTTTGTTGTAAGGTGTAGATGTGTCAGAATTAAAATAGGGGGAGGGTTTCGTTGGAGCGCAACCTTTTGCGCAATACGCCTCATCATAACCAGCGGCAATGGCGGTTGTTATCGACATGCAACCTACTTTATATGGAAATGTCCAGGTCAAAGCGTAAGCCTGTATATGATCGCCAGTGGCTTGATCTATTTCGGTTTTAATATGTTTGAATTTTTTTACCGGTAAGGTGTTATATCCAGTTGGAAAATTGACGTAGATGATATTTTCGGTCGGGATATTTCGTTGGGATGTATAGTAATCTGCAATTCGAACACTAAGCGGGTCAGCACTGTTGACAATGACGGCAAGGTTTTCAGCTGTTAGGTGGGGTTGACTAGAATATACAGGCAGAGGAGCAAGCAAAATACTAAAGCTTGCGATCCGGATAAAATATTTACAAACCTGAAGATAAGCAGAAAAACCGATGAAGGAAAAGTGAGAATATGGCATGTAGCCCCTGCAGTAGTTCTTTGATGTAATCAGAGAATAGCTTTTTTCTTGCAGGGGTTGCAATTTAATTAAGTAGTTGGGAATCACTCATAGCGGGCTAATTCGATGAGGGGGTGAAAAAGTTTGCTATACCCTGTGATAGATGTATTAAACTGAATGAACTCCTTGTTCATTTCCCTGTTTGTTACATTTCCCAACTCTGCAATCAAAACCAAAATGATCATGCATTATTTCCTGTTAATGCGTTATTAGACCACCTGGATTGTGATGTCCCTGTTAAAAGTTCCGTGTTGCAGTGATATTGGTAAAGCACTCATCATGCCAGTTATTTGATGTAAAATGCGTTGCAGAATCAGGCATGACAACGACTGCTTGAGTGAAAGTTTGTGTTATTTGCCATAGTTTGGGTCAAATGACTTAAATCAACAGCTGGTTCGAAAAGTGTGGTTTTAAAAAATGTAGATGAATTTAATGCCATAATTTCGTAAAATTACTTAAATAATACATTTCAACGGGATCAGTCATTCGGCTCATCCCGTTTTTTCTATTCAATAGGTGGTTAAATTTGAACAAACCCGCTTGGCTGGTATTAGAAGACGGTACGGTGTTTGAAGGCGTTTCAATAGGGGCGGACGGATACTCAACCGGAGAAGTTGTTTTCAATACCTCGTTGACTGGATATCAGGAAATTCTGACTGATCCATCTTATGCGCGTCAGATCGTGACGCTGACTTATCCTCATATTGGCAATGTGGGAACAAACACTGAAGATTGCGAAGCCGAAAATGTTGTCGCCAGGGGTCTTGTGATTCGGGATTTACCGTTATTGGCAAGCAGTTGGAGAAAACAACAGACATTGCCAGAATTTCTGCAGGATAATAATGTTGTAGCTATTGCCGAAATAGACACACGTCACCTGACCCGGATTTTAAGAAATAAAGGTAGTCAGTCTGGCTGTATTGTTGCGGGCAATGAACTTGATCTTGAGAAGGCACAAAATCTGATCAAGGACTTTGGTGGCCTGCAAGGGATGGATCTGGCAAAAGAAGTGACCACAACAGGTGCGTATTTGTGGCAGGATGATGTCTGGTCGTTGCAGGAAGGTTATCAACCGGCTAAAAGTCTGAAATATCATGTGGTTGCATATGATTTCGGAGTGAAGCGGAATATTCTGCGTTTGCTTGCTAATAGGGGATGCAACGTCACCATTGTCCCTGCTACCACCCCTGCTGATGAGGTGTTGGCGATGAATCCGGATGGCGTGTTTCTGTCCAATGGCCCCGGCGACCCGGAGCCTTGTGACTATGCCATTCAGGCTATCCGTACCCTTATCGAAAAGAAAATCCCGTTATTCGGTATTTGTCTTGGGCATCAATTGCTGGCGTTGGCCAGTGGGGCAAAAACCGTAAAAATGAAGTTTGGTCATCATGGTGCCAATCACCCGGTGCAACAAAAGTCCACTGGTCGTGTGATGATCAGTTCGCAAAATCATGGTTTTGCCGTTGATGAAGCCAGTTTGCCTGCTAATGTTCGGGCGACCTATCATTCTCTGTTTGACGGCAGTCTGCAGGGGATTGAGCTGACTGATTGTCCGGCCATGAGTTTTCAGGGACACCCTGAAGCCAGCCCAGGCCCGCATGATGTAGAATCACTTTTCGATGATTTTATTTCCTTGATTCAGCAATCCGCATAATTTTGTACTAAGCGATTCATGCCAAAAAGAACAGACATACAATCCATTTTATTACTGGGAGCCGGGCCCATTGTGATCGGTCAGGCCTGTGAATTTGATTATTCAGGAACTCAGGCTTGTAAAGCCTTGCGTGAAGAAGGTTATCGCGTCATTCTGGTTAATTCCAATCCGGCCACCATTATGACCGACCCGGATATGGCGGATGCTATTTATATAGAGCCGATTGATTGGCAAACGGTTGAAAAGATTATCGAGAAAGAACAACCGGATGCGGTGCTGCCTACCATGGGTGGCCAGACAGCATTGAATTGTGCGCTTGATCTTGATGCTCACGGCGTACTGGCCAAACATAATGTAGAAATGATTGGCGCCACCAAAGAGGCAATTAATAAAGCCGAAGATCGTGACCTGTTTAACCAGGCGATGCGTAAAATCGGCTATGAAGTGGCGCGTTCCAATGTCGCGCACACAATGGAAGAAGCGTTTGCCGCGCAGGAAAAAGTAGGCTATCCAACTGTTATTCGCCCTTCCTTCACCATGGGCGGCAGTGGTGGCGGTATTGCCTATAACAAGCAGGAATTTATTGAAATCTGCGAGCGTGGTCTGGAGTTATCGCCTACCCATGAATTGTTGATTGAAGAATCCGTGCTTGGCTGGAAAGAATTCGAGATGGAAGTGGTCAGGGATTCAAACGACAATTGCATCATCGTCTGTTCGATAGAAAACTTTGACCCAATGGGCGTGCATACGGGCGACTCGATTACCGTTGCTCCGGCACAAACCCTGACCGATAAGGAATATCAAATCCTGCGCAATTTATCTCTCGATGTCTTGCGTGAAATCGGTGTAGATACGGGGGGATCAAATGTTCAGGTGGCAATCAATCCTGAGGATGGGCGTCTGGTTGTGATCGAGATGAATCCGCGGGTATCACGCTCCTCTGCACTGGCATCGAAGGCGACCGGTTTTCCGATTGCTAAAGTGGCTGCCAAACTGGCCGTAGGCTATACCCTGGATGAACTGAAAAATGAAATAACCGGCGGGGCGACTCCGGCTTCATTTGAGCCGAGTATTGATTATGTGGTCACTAAAGTGCCACGTTTCACTTTCGAGAAATTTCCACAGGCGGATGATCGTTTAACCACGCAAATGAAATCAGTGGGTGAGGTCATGGCCATTGGGCGGACTTTTCAGGAATCGATGCAAAAAGCCCTGCGTGGTCTGGAAGTCGGTTTTGATGGGCTGAATGAAGTGGCTGATCTGTCCGAAGAAAATATTCAGGATACGATTCAGCGCGAATTGCGCCATCCCGGTCCTCAAAGATTGTGGTATCTGGCCGATGCATTTCGTAGCGGTATGACAGCTGAAGACGTATTTGATGCCTGCAAGATTGACCCATGGTTTATTGCGCAGGTTGAAGACCTGGTGATCAGCGAGCAATCGCTGGCTAGCAAAACTTTGGCAACCTTGTCAGAAGTTGAATTGAGGCGTTTGAAACGTAAAGGCTTTTCAGATGCCAGACTGGCGACACTTCTGGATACTCAGGAAACGGATGTACGTAGTCTGCGCCAGAAAATGTCCATCCGTCCGGTGTACAAGAGAATTGATTCGTGCGCGGCAGAATTTGCTTCCGACACGGCTTATTTGTATTCCACCTATGAACAGGAATGTGAGGCTTTACCCACCGGGAAAGAGAAAATCATCATTCTGGGGGGGGGGCCGAACCGTATTGGACAAGGGATTGAATTTGACTATTGTTGTGTCCATGCGGCACTGGCATTGCGTGAAAATGGCTATGAAACCATCATGGTCAATTGTAATCCGGAAACGGTTTCAACCGATTTTGATACGTCCGATCGACTGTACTTTGAGCCATTAACGCTGGAAGATGTGCTTGAGATTATTGAGCTGGAACAGCCAAAAGGCGTTATTGTTCAATATGGTGGACAAACCCCCTTAAAACTGGCGCGTGCATTGGAAGCGGCCGGAGCACCGATTATCGGTACGTCGCCAGATTCAATTGATCTGGCTGAAGATCGTGAACGCTTCCAGAAATTATTAGAGCGACTGGATTTAAAACAGCCGCCGAATGCAACTGCCCGTTCTGTTGAGCAGGCCGTCAATTCCGCACGTGAACTGGGCTATCCGTTGGTCGTACGGCCATCCTATGTATTAGGTGGTCGAGCAATGGAAATCGTGATAGATGAAGATGGACTTCGCCGCTATATGCAAGAGGCGGTCAGCGTATCAAATGATTCTCCGGTGTTGCTGGATCGCTTTCTGGATGATGCTGTCGAAATGGATGTTGATGCTATTTACGATGGCGAGACCGTGCTGATCGGTGGATTGATGGAACATATTGAACAAGCGGGCGTTCATTCAGGTGATTCTGCCTGCTCAATTCCCCCGTATGAACTGCCAGTGTCCATCCAGAACCAGTTGCGTGAACAGGTGGCAAAAATGGCTGAGGCTCTTGGGGTGCGAGGCTTGATGAATACCCAGTTTGCGATTCAAGGGAAAACGGTGTATGTGCTTGAGGTGAATCCCCGAGCATCACGGACAGCCCCTTTTGTTTCCAAGGCAACCGGTTACCCGTTGGCAAAAATTGCCGCCTTGTGTATGGCTGGAAAAAGCCTGATTGAACAAGGCGTTACCGAAGAGCGCATTCCGGAATATTTTTCAGTTAAGGAAGCGGTTTTTCCATTTGTTAAATTTCCCGGCGTTGATCCGTTGCTGGGTCCGGAAATGAAATCAACCGGTGAGGTGATGGGCATAGGCAATACCTTTGGTGAGGCATTTGCAAAATCCCAACGTGCTGCGGGTATTATGTTGAGCCACAGTGGTAAGGTTTTAATCAGTATTCGCGAACGCGATAAGCCTAAGGTTGCCGAGTTGGCGCAAATGTTGATCGATAAAAAATATCAAATTGTGGCGACTAAAGGGACGGCAAAAGTTTTACAGGATGCTGGGATTCCTTGCGAAGTGGTTTTTAAAGTGAATGAAGGTCGTCCAAATACGGTGGATATGATCAAAAATGATCAGGTCCAATTAATTGTAAATACCACAGAGGGTATCAAGTCGATAAAAGATTCTTTCACCATGCGGCGGGAAGCGCTGCAGCATAGAGTCACCTACTATACGACGATAGCAGGAGCAAAAGCGGCCTGTTATGCGTTGGGTGAGCTGGATGCGGGTGATGTGAATTGCCTGCAGGATTTACATAATAGTTTTAATAGTAAGACGTAAGTTTGATTGGAGTAGTTAATGAATAAGGTTCCTCTGACAGTCACAGGTGCAAATAAATTAAAAGCAGAACTGGAAGAACTTAAAAGTGTCGTGCGTCCCCGTATTATTCAAGCCATTGCAGAAGCAAGAGAGCATGGTGATTTAAAAGAAAATGCAGAATATCATGCGGCAAGAGAGCAACAAAGTTTTGCTGAAGGCCGCATTGCTGAAATTGAAGGCAAGCTGTCGAATGCCACTATCATTGATGTCACTAAAATGGATGCGAAAGGGAAAGTCATTTTTGGTGCCACCGTAAAACTGGAAGATCTGGATTCGGAAAAAGTCGTGACCTATCAGATTGTGGGTGAAGATGAAGCTGACATTAAGGAACATCGCATATCAATCGGCTCACCGATTGCCCGAGCTTTGATCGGCAAGGAAGTTGAAGATGTCGTTACCGTAAAAGCGCCGGGCGGTGATATTGAGTATGAAATTCTGGAAATTGCGTATATTTGACCTTCTTTAAAAAAGAGGGGCGTTCATTACCCCTTTTTTGTGTTCTCGGGGTTTTCACGATAAAGGGTCAGGATGTGGCCAATATTCTGGATCAGTACAGCCTGTGTGTGCTGGCAGATTTCTTCTGCAGTTTGTAAGCGCTCTTCCTTGTCAGCACGAATTTTTATTTTGATTAACTCGTGATGATCCAAGGCATTTTCAATTTCCAGCATAATATTTTCGGTTAATCCATTCTGACCTATGATGACCACAGGTTTAAGTTTGTGGGCCAGGCTTTTAAATTTCTTTTTTTCAGCAGCTATCAACGTTTTTCCTTAAAATAATTACCTGATCATTTTACCTTAGTTTGATATGGCGAGAAGCAAAAGCAGTAATCAATGGATGCAGGAGCATTTCCAGGATGAGTATGTAAAAAAAGCGCAGCAAATGGGGTATCGTTCGCGCGCTGTGTTCAAACTGATAGAAATTCAAGAGAAAGACAACATTATTCGGCCTGATATGAATGTGATCGACCTTGGCGCAGCGCCAGGAGGCTGGTCAGAATATGTGCGGAAAATAGTTGATGACCAGCATAAAGTATTTGCTTTGGATCTTCTGGAAATTGAACCCCTTGAAGGCGTGGAATTTATTCAGGGGGATTTCAGGGAAAATGAGGTGCTGGATCAGTTGTTTGCAAAACTGAATGGTGAGCAGGTGCATTTGCTTTTATCAGATATGGCACCTAATATGAGTGGTAATAAATCCATAGACCAACCCAGATCGGTTTATCTCGGAGAGCTTGCGCTTGATACTGCGCATACTGCCTTGGCAAAGGGCGGCAGTTTTTTGATTAAACTTTTTCAGGGCGCGGGGTTTGATGAGTTTCATCGGGAGGTTAAAAAGTATTTTAACAGTACAGCTATTCGTAAACCTGAGTCTTCAAGATCGCGTAGTAATGAAGTATATATTTTAGCCAAGGGGTTTAAATAGTTTTTTTTGGCCCCATGATCTCTAAAGAATATCTTCCAGATAAAGGTTGGTTACAGTAGGGAAGGTGTTGGCTGAATGGCGTTTGGCTTTTAACGTGCTGAACAAAGCTTTGTCTAATCAGTCGAAACGAATATTAACCTATAATGATTGGATAAAGGATAAACGAGCGGGAGCAGACATTTGAGCGATATTATCAAAAATATTTTTTTATGGATTGTCATTGCCATGGTGCTGATGACCGTTTTCAATGGTTTTGGAGACAGAGGACGTCAAGGTGAAGCAAACCTTTCATATTCCCAGTTTCTGGATAATGTGAAAGCGGGGCATGTGCAAAACGTCACTATTGATGACAATTCGATTACAGGCAATTTTCAAACCGGTGAGACATTTAGATCCTTTGCGCCGAGTGATCCGCATTTGGTTGATGATCTTTTGGCCAATGGTGTTGAAATCAAGGCCAAGCCACCAGAAGAAGAGTCATTATTACTGCAAATCCTTGTGTCTTTTGGCCCCATGTTATTGTTGATTGGCGTATGGATTTTCTTTATGCGTCAAATGCAGGGAGGAGGTGCCGGTGGTCGTGGTGGTGCCCTTGGTTTTGGCAAAAGCAAAGCGCGCATGCTGGAAAAAGATCAGAATAAAGTGACTTTTGCAGATGTTGCAGGTTGTGATGAAGCCAAGGAAGAAGTTGAGGAAATGGTCGACTTTCTGAAAGACCCGGCCAAATATCAACGCCTAGGTGGCAAGGTGCCGCGTGGTGCGTTAATGGTTGGGCCGCCGGGAACAGGAAAAACCCTGTTGGCGCGTGCTATTGCGGGTGAAGCCAAAGTGCCGTTTTTTACTATTTCAGGCTCAGATTTTGTTGAAATGTTTGTCGGTGTTGGGGCTTCAAGAGTCAGAGACATGTTTGAGCAGGCGCGTAAACATGCACCGTGTATTATCTTTATTGATGAGATTGATGCTGTAGGACGTTCGCGTGGTGCCGGTCTTGGTGGTGGTAATGATGAACGCGAACAGACGTTGAACCAGTTACTGGTTGAAATGGACGGTTTTGAAGGCCATGAAGGGATTATTGTCGTTGCCGCGACCAACCGTGCCGATGTTTTGGATAAGGCATTGTTACGTCCAGGCAGGTTTGATCGCCAGGTTACGGTTGGCTTGCCAGACGTTAAAGGGCGTGAGCAGATTCTCAATGTCCATATGAAAAAAGTACCGGCATCTGACGATGTGCAAGTCAAATACATTGCACAAGGGACGCCCGGGTTTTCGGGTGCAGATCTCGCAAATCTGATTAACGAGGCGGCACTGTTTGCAGCCAGGCTGAATAAGCGTCTTGTAAGCATGGTTGATTTGGAAAAAGCTAAGGACAAGCTGATTATGGGGGCTGAGCGCCGTTCCATGGTGATGGATGAAAAGGAAAAGAGAATGACCGCTTATCACGAAGCGGGGCATGCCATCGTCGGGCGGTTGGTGCCAGATCACGATCCAGTTTACAAGATTAGCATTATGCCTCGAGGACGGGCTTTGGGTGTCACCATGTTTTTGCCGGAAAACGATCAATACAGCGCCAGTAAGCGTAAACTGGACAGTATGATTTCCAGTTTATACGGTGGACGTATTGCTGAAGAAATAATTTTCGGGTGGGAAGAAGTCTCGACAGGTGCGTCCAATGATATTGAACGGGCAACTGAACTGGCGAGAAATATGGTCACTAAATGGGGACTGTCTCAACGTTTGGGACCATTGGCATACAGTGAAGAAGAAGGTGAGGTGTTTCTGGGACGTTCGGTCACCCAGCATAAAACAGTTGCTGAGGAAACCTCTCATACGATTGATGAAGAAATTCGTTCCATCATCGATAAAAACTATGAGCGTGCCGAGACTATTCTTAAAGAAAATATGGATGTGTTACACGCCATGTCTGATGCATTGATGAAGTATGAAACCATCGATAAATATCAGATTGACGATTTGATGAACCGGAAACCGGTACGGGAGCCGCAGGGATGGGATGATTCAACACCACCTTCAAGCGGTGTGTCCAAGTCGGATGACTCACAAGACGGTTCTCAAATTGGTGAGACGGCTGAACAAAATTAAGGAACCTCTGATCCTGATCAGGGTGTAGTTCATATTGTGTAGTAGATTAAAGAGAGGCTTTGTCCTCTCTTTTTTTGTATTCATGATTAGCTATAAAGCGGGTAAAACATGGCAAAAAAATATTTTGGTACAGATGGCATTCGAGGCACCGTAGGTCAATTTCCAATTACGGCGGATTTTTTACTCAAGCTTGGATGGGCAACGGGAAAAGTTTTTGCCAAAGAAGGCAATGGTTTCGTCATTGTTGGTAAAGATACCCGGATTTCCGGGTATATGTTCGAGTCTGCGCTGGAAGCCGGTTTATCTGCAGCAGGCGTTGATTCCCGCATGCTGGGGCCTATGCCTACGCCAGGTATCGCTTACTTGACCCGTACCTTAAGAGCGCAAGCAGGAATCGTCATCAGTGCCTCCCACAATCCGTTTTACGATAATGGCATCAAGTTCTTTTCCGTTGACGGGATGAAGTTACCTGATGAAATAGAACATCAAATCGAAAGCTATCTGGATTCAGAGATTACAACGGTAGAGTCTTCCCAATTGGGTAAAGTAAAGCGAATCGGCGATGCGGCAGGCCGATATATCGAATTCTGTAAGAGCACCGTACCAACGGCTATGGATTTTAAAAATTTCAGAATCGTTGTTGATTGTGCACATGGGGCAACCTATCACATTGCTCCGCATGTATTCAGTGAAGTTGGGGCTGATGTGATTTCAATAGGTGTTGCACCCAATGGATTGAATATCAACGAAGATTGCGGCGCTACCAAGACGGATCAATTGGCAGCCAAAGTGCTTGAAGTTCGAGCTGACATGGGTATAGCGCTCGATGGAGATGGCGATCGTTTGATCATGGTTGATCATACCGGTGAAAAAGTTGATGGAGATGAATTGATTTATATCATCGCAAAATCCCGATTGAAGGCAAAGAAACTTGAAGGCCCTGTCGTTGGCACATTAATGACAAACATGGGCATGGAGCATGCGCTTAAGAAAGATGGGGTTGAGCTGGTCAGGGCAAAAGTCGGTGACCGCTATGTGATGGAATTGTTACAGGAAAGAAAAGGCAGCTTGGGCGGGGAAGGTTCCGGACATATTATCTGTTTGGACAGGACGACTACGGGCGACGGCATCGTGGCGGCACTTCAGGTGTTAGCTGAAGTACACAAAAGTGGAAAATCATTACGAGAACTAAAATCTGGCATGGAGAAGTATCCGCAAGCCTTATTGAATGTGAAAGTCAGTAAAAAAGTGGATGTTTCCTCAGTAGAAAGTATTCAAAACGCTGTGAAAGCTGTTGAAAAAGCGCTCGGAGACACCGGAAGAGTGTTGCTAAGGCCCTCAGGAACTGAGCCATTGATAAGAGTCATGGTTGAAGGACAGGATAAAGATAAAGTGAACAAATACGCTCATGAGCTGGCAGAGGCAGTTAAAACAGGTATTGGAGTTTGTTCTTAGAAAAAAACAGTATATAATTACGCGTTTTGATTTTTTGCCGGGAGAGAGTAATGCGACAACCGCTAGTGATGGGTAACTGGAAAATGAATGGCTTACGGGCTGACGGTCTAGCACTTGCTCAATCAATTATTGATGGTTTAAATGCTGGAGATCAAGGTATCGCAGTTTGCGTGCCTTTCGTGTACATCTCGGAAGTCGGTAAACTGATTGAGTCGACGCCTTTGGCGTTAGGTTCTCAAAACGTGGCGGATCAGGAAAAAGGTGCGTTCACTGGAGAAATTTCAGCATCTATGTTAAAAGATTGCGGTGTCACCTACGCATTGGTAGGCCATTCTGAAAGACGTACCTGCTATGCCGATACCGATCAAACTGTTGCTGCCAGATTTTGTCAGGCGCAAAAAGAAGGCGTGATTCCTGTGTTGTGCATTGGTGAAACACTGGAAGAGAGGGAAGGAGATAAGACATTTGCTGTGATTGATGAACAGTTAAATGCAGTGATCGAAATGGCTGGGGTTGAAGCGCTGGCCAATTCGGTGATTGCTTATGAACCTGTCTGGGCAATAGGTACAGGCAAAACTGCTTCGGATGAGCAAGCGCAGGAAGTCCACAAATATATTCGAGAAAAAATTGCAGAAAAAGATGCGGCAATAGCTGAACAACTGCAAATCTTATATGGCGGAAGTGTTAAGCCAAATAACGCCAAAGCTCTTTTTTCAATGCCGGATATTGATGGTGGCCTGATAGGTGGAGCATCGCTGGATGCCGAGTCATTTTTGAGCATATATCGCTCAATCTAAATTTTAATAAATTAGTTATGTATTATCAGATAGCAATAATTTTTCACATCCTGTTTGGGCTTTCAGTCATAGGCCTGGTTTTAATGCAACAGGGCAAAGGTGCTGATGCAGGTGCCGCATTCGGAAGCGGGTCTTCAGGATCTGTTTTTGGTGCACAAGGGGCAGCTACATTTTTATCAAAATCAACAGCGGTTTTTGCTTCATTGTTTTTTGTGACTAGTTTGTCATTAGCCTGGTTAAGCGGCCAACAAAACAAAGAGGTCGATATTATGGATTTGCCAGAGACCGAATTATTCAAACCTGACGTACCTGTCATTGAAGACAGTGTTTCTGGCGTTGTGGATGAGAGTATTCCAACAATTGACTCTCCAGATGGTGAAATGACATCACAGATTGTAGAAGAAATTCAACAACAAATCGACAAGGTTGTTGAGCAGAAAGAAGCCGTTTCTCAAGAACTTTTAGAGACTGAATTCACTGAAGATTCTGTAATTAGTGTACCTTCTGAATAACAAGCCGATGTGGTGGAATTGGTAGACACGCCATCTTGAGGGGGTGGTGACTTAGGTCGTGCCGGTTCAAGTCCGGCCATCGGCACCAAATTAGGATTTAAGCAAATCCAGTAAAGTATTTAAACCCGCAAGCTGTATGGCTTTGCGGGTTTTTTTGTGAATAGCAGCTAATGAAAATGCTATAAGTGAGTGTCCACTTGCAATCAGAGGTTCGGCTACTTTTTTGGTTGTTTCTTCCAAGTTAAACGTTACAAATACTGGTTTGTTTTTGTATAACTTATTTAATTTTAAGTGAAAGAAACTATACTATGTATCCATCAAATATAAAATCTATTCAGTTTTAATGCGCTTCATATTATTTTTTCTTAGATGTTTAGCTTCACTTGCTTCTGGACTAGGCAAGAAAAAAAAGCTTTTTATTTTGATATACCATCGGGTATTAGATGCTCCTGATTATTTACGTCCTGGAGAAGTGGATATAAATAGCTTCGATTGGCAGATGGATTTGCTAAGTAAACACTTTAATGTTTTATCTTTGGAAGAAGGCGTAAACCGGCTTAACACTCATACATTACCAGATAGGGCGGTTTGTATTACGTTTGATGATGGTTATCAAGATAACTATAAAAATGCATTACCAATTCTAAAGAAGCATACATTGAAATCAATTTTTTTTATAGCAAGTAACTTCCTAAATGATGGGCGGATGTGGAATGATTCAGTCATTGAGTCAATCCGAAAACTGAATTGTGCTTCTTTGAACCTAACTAAATTCGGGTTAGGTACATTTGACCTTACCACCGATCAGGATAAAGTTTCTAGCGTTAAACAAATAATTACAAAAATTAAATATCTCCCTTTAAATGAAAGGGAAAAAATAGCGAATCATATAGCGAAATTAGCTGCAGATTTACCTAATGATTTGATGATGACAGAAGATCAGGTAAAAGAGTTACGCGCTCAAGGCATGGACATCGGGGGGCATACTAAGTCCCATCCGATTCTGGCGACATTAGAACCCGAACAGGTAATTGATGAAATTGCTGACAATAAAACATTCCTGGAGTCATTATTAGGTGAGAAAATTATTTTTTTTGCCTATCCGAATGGCAAACCTGAAATTGATTATTTAAAAAACCAGACTGAATATGTCAAACAGGCAGGTTACCAGGCTGCAGTTTCAACAGAATGGGGCGTTGCAGATCAAAAATGGGATCTTTTTCAGCTACCTAGATTTACACCATGGGATACATCACCCGTTAAATTTATGATGCGCATGGTATATATGTTTTTCAGAGCTTAATGACCTATTATGCGTGATATTGTAATTACTTTGATCGTTGGCTTTGGTTGTTTGTGGACACTGAAAAGGCCCTATATTGGAATATTGTTGTGGTCATGGTTAGGTTACATGAATCCACATCGGTTAGCGTATGGTTTTGCATATAATATGAAGTATGCACAGATTACAGCTATTGTTTTATTTGTATCAATGTTGTTTTCAAAACAAAAGAAATGGATACCCATGAATAGCACTACAGGGGCATGGCTGTTCTTTATATTTTTTATGTGGGTAACAACTAATTTTGCATATTTTGAGAAAACAGCATGGACTCAGTTTGAAAAAGTTTTCAAAATTCAGCTGGTCACAATACTTACCATGATGTTAATTTCAGACATGGCAAAGTTAAGGCAGTTAATTTGGGTGATCGTTATTTCTATAGGTTATTACAGTGTCAAAGGTGGGATTTTCACTGTTCTCACTGGCGGGGGTAACAGGGTGTATGGACCGCCAGGCAGCTTCATTGAAGAAAATAATTCATTAGCTGTAGCCATATTAATAGTCATACCATTAATGGTTTATTTATATCAAACAACCAAGAGCAACATCATTAAGCTGGCTCTTTTTTCCTCAGTTATTATTAGCCTGTTTACAGTATTAGGGAGTCAATCAAGAGGTGCGTTATTAGCAATTATGTCAGTCGGAGGCTTTTATTGGTTTAAAAGTGATAATAAAATCATCAGTGGTATTTTTATAGTAATTATGAGTGTTGCCTTATTGGCATTTATGCCTGAGTCCTGGTATGAAAGAATGAATACGATAAGTGAATACGAAGAAGATGGATCGGCCATGGGAAGGCTTAATGCATGGGAATATGCCATTAATGGAGCAAGCGATAATTTATTAGGCATGGGATTCAATTCATGGAAATATAAAACCTTTGCTATGTATGCACCTAACCCATTAAAAGTCCATGCTGCACATAGTATATATTTTAGTGTATTAGCAGATCATGGGTGGATTGGATTGTTTTTATTCTTGTTTATTTTGTTTGGCGCTTGGAAGTCATTAAAAAGAGTTTTAAAGCTGACTCGAAATGATGAGCAATTAAAAGAGTATCAATCTTTAGCGAAAATGCTTCAAGTGTCTTTTATTGCATATTTATCAGGAGGTGCTTTCTTAAGCCTTTCATACTTTGACCTACCATGGCATCTGATAAGTTTTGCTGTTTTAATGGAGTTCTTTTTAAGACAAAAAGAAGCAGAAAATACTGTTTAATAAATTATCATGTGATTTTTATGAAAATATCAACTTTATTTTTAATCCTAATATTGATCTATTCTGTGGATACCATGGCTGCAGAAGGAAAAAAAGCGCCATGGGTTGGAAGAAGTTTGAATGGCGAGGCTTGCCAAGGTGCACAAGGAGATAAAGGGTTTGATTACACAAATTCTAAACATAGAAGATTAAGCCATTTTAAAAAAATTGTAGGCGCTCATTTTAATTCACGTGTTGAACAGCTTAAAGGAGGGGCAAGTGAAAGAAATAAAGACCCTGCGGGTGATTTGGAATATACATTAAGAGGAATTCCAAATCATCATAGAGCGCTTAAATCTATGTATATGTATAATCAAATGCCCCGATATAAAAAGGCCGTGAAAAAAGGAGCGGTTAAGAAATTTGAATGTTATATGCAAAGAGCGATTACTTTTGCTCCGAAAGACTCGTTTTCATATTTGCTTTATGCCAAATATTTGAAAAATAAAAAATTACCAAAAAAAGCTGTGGAAGTTTTAAAAAAAGGCGAAGCAAATTTACCTGAGAATGCATTTATTCATTATCATTTGTCGTTAATTTTATTGAAACAGGATAAACACCAAGACGCGTTGAAACATGCAAAATTAGCTTATGAATTTGGACAGCCGCCCAAAAAATTAAAAAATAAACTGATTAAATCAGGTATTTGGAAAGAATGAAAAATGACTATGAGAATAGTGGTGATAGGTTGATGATAAAAATAAT